>JAEEGF010272589.1_pt1 | contig 15313 bp, 13 predicted proteins | sample 9134171 | NCBI WGS metagenome assembly JAEEGF01 (sample SAMN16246542, study PRJNA631951) | gut metagenome | biome: gut microbiome; feature: rumen; material: AP-attached | host: Bos | place: Iran: Karaj | collected 2018-10 | reverse complement strand
GATGTGTCCTTTGAGGACGCTCTCGTTCGGCTGATCGTCAACGACCCGCTTGCTTTTTTCGGCGAATCTGATACACTAAAGACACCATCTATGTCCCGTTGTCAGCCTGAAAGGAATTGTACATGAAGAACAGGCAAACGGAACAACAGCTCATCACCGCCCTGTACGAGCGTCTCTCCCGGGACGACGAGCTTTTAGGCGAAAGCAACTCCATCCAGACACAAAAGACCATCCTCTTAGACTATGCGAATTCGCATGGGTTTTTGAATTGCGTCCACTACACCGACGACGGCTTCTCCGGCGGCAACTTCGACCGGCCCGCCTGGAAACGGATGATCGCGGATATCGAGGCAGGAAAGGTATCCGCGGTCATCGTCAAGGATATGTCCCGCGTCGGCAGAGATTATTTACAGACCGGATATTACACCGAGGTGTTCTTCCGGCAATACGAAATCAGATTTATAGCCATCTCCAACAACGTGGACAGCAACGATCAATCCACTGCCGAATTTGCTCCGTTTTTGAACATCATGAACGAGTGGTATCTTCGGGACGCCAGCCGCAAGCAGAAGCAGGCGTATCAGTCCCGGGTGAAATCGGGTATCCCCGCCACCAACCATGTGGTATATGGGTACAGGAAGGACCCGGACAGGAAGCACCATTGGCTGGTGGACGAGGAGGCGGCAGAGGTGGTCCGAAGGATCTTTCGTCTGGCAGCATCCGGACTGGGGGTGCAGCATATCGCCGAGACGCTGCACCGGGAGCATATCGAACGGCCGGCGGCGTATATGCACCGGAAGGGGTACGCGGATCACGAATTCAGGGAATCCCTGAACCGGCCCTACGATTGGAACGCTTCCACCGTCTCCGCCATGCTGAAGCGGCCGGAGTACCTGGGGCACTCGGTGTGCTTCCGGCACACGAACATCTCCTACAAAACCAAGCAGCAACGGATAAACGACCCCAGCGACTGGATCATCCTGGAAAACACCCATGAGCCCATCGTGGACAGGGAGCTGTTCGATCTGGCCCAGCGGAACCGACGAACGGTCCGCCGGGATGGAACAAGCGGTAAGCCCAACGTGCTGACCGGACTGGTCTTCTGCGCCGATTGCGGGCAGAAAATGTACAACCGCCGAAAGGGCAGCGCCTTCAATCCGGAAACCGGGCTTTATGCGACCGATTACTACGGCTGTTCCACATACAACCTGACGCGGTATGTGACGGGCCGGAGCTGTACCTCCCACGCTATCCAGACCAAGGCGCTCCGGGTGCTGATATTGGATACCATCCGCAAGGTCATGGCCTTCGCCCTGAAGGACAAGGCCCGGTTTGCGGATAAGGTCCGGGAGCAGGCACAGCTGAAGCGCACCGCTGAGGCGAAGGAGTTGCAGAAGAAGGTCGCGAAAGCCAAGCGCCGGGTGGAGGAGCTGGACCGGCTGCTCATGAAGGTATACGAGGACTACGCCCTGGAGCGGATCCCCTTTGAGCGGTATTCTGAATACGCAGGCCAGTACGAGGCAGAGCGCAACGCCCTGAAGGGGGAACTGTCTGCCGATCAGCAGAGCCTGGCCCTGTACGCGGAGGACAGCGAGAGCATAGACCGGTTTCTGGCGCTGGCTGACCGGTTTACCGATCTGTCGGTACTGACGGACGAGATGATCCTCTCCTTCGTGGACAAAATACTGGTTCATGAGCCCAAGATCATGGACGGAGAGCGGACGCAGGAGGTGGAGATCTTCCTCAAGTATATCGGGAAGATGGAGATCGAGGACGCTCCCACACCGCCGCCCACAGCGGAGGAGATAGCCGCGGAGGCCAAACGGAAAAAGAAGCGAGCCTACCACAGGCAGTATTACAGGGAAAAGATCAAGCCGAGGAAGGAGGCGCAGAAAGCAGCCGCCCAATGACAAGGAACAACAGCGTACAGGGAATTCATACAGCCGATCCACACAATGTGAGTCGGCTGTTTTTCGCACTGTCCACTTCAGTTCAACTTGAACACAAGTGGCGGGAACGGAACTTTATCGTCGCTTCTTCCGAAAGGAAAATACATAAGCAAGAATGGGGTGATTAATTACATGAAGCGACGCAACGACACCATAATCATCGCCGTGGACCACGGCTATGGAAACATGAAGACCGCCAATCACTGCTTTCCCTCGGGCATCCTGGCCCATGAGGGGGAGCCCACCTTCCTGGACAACCTTCTGTTCTACGAGGGCCGGTACTATACCGTGGGCGTGGGACATAAGGCGTATCGCCCGGACAAGGCGCTGGATCAGGACTACTATCTGCTCATGTTGGCCAGTATCGCCATGGAGCTGAAGGACGCCGGGCTGACGGAAGCCGACGTGTTCCTGGCCGCCGGGCTGCCCCTTCGGTGGGCCGGGACCCAGAAGGAATCGTTCCGGGCGTACCTTCTGCAAAAGGAGCGGGTATCCTTTATCTTCAACTTCCAGAAGTATGATATCCGCTTCGTGGGCTGCGAGGTCTATCCCCAGGGATACGCCGCCGTCGCGGCCAAAGCGGCGGAACTGAAGGGCACCACCATGCTCTGCGACCTGGGCAACGGCACCATGAACCTGATGCTCCTTCGCAGCGGCAGACCGGATATCTCCCGCATGTGGACCGAGGAATACGGTGTCAAACAGTGCGTCAGCCGTATCAAGGACGCCCTGATGGATACCTTCCATGAGAAGGTGCCGGAAGAGACGATCACCGACTTCCTGATCCATGGCACGGCGGATATCTCAGATGAATATCTGACCGTTATGGAGAAGGCCGCAAAGGAATATGTGCAGGGCGTCTTCCGCATCCTGCGGGAGCACGACTACAACCCCCGGGCCATGACTCTGTACGTTGTCAGTGGCGGCGGCTGCCTGATCCGGAACTTTGCCGACTACGACAAGAAGCGTGTCACCTTCAACGATGACATCTGCGCCACGGCGAAGGGGTATGAGCATCTGGGCAGGCTGACGATGGAGAAACGAGACCGCTATGTCCGTTGAAAGCCATAAGCTCCGGTTCAATCTGGAAAAGCCGCTGGACCGGGCAGCGCGGGACGCTTTGCAGGCGGTCCCCGCCGGGCAGCGCAACCAATTCATCTTGCAAGCCATCCATGCGTATGCGTTGGAGCCTGTGGAAAGGGAACGGTTGGCCAGGCGGGTCGCAGAGCTGGTGGTGGATATGCTGCCTGGCGTACCCGCCGCTCCCTCTGTCGAGCCGGCACCTGAACGCGATGCCGACACTCAGGCACGGAGCTTGGAGATCGCCGAAGAGTTCCTCGACAGCTGGATGTGACCCCAATACTGACGTCAATCGCCTGTGAAAGCGGGCGGTTGACGTCAAAAGTGACCCCTGTCCTCTGCGGCAGTATTCCCGACAAGTTGTCGAGAGTATTGTTACGATGGCCCTGATGGATAATTAATTCAACTTGATTTGGATCATGATGTCTGCGGCGATGGGCTGAAGGGGGTCCCGTTGTCGCAGGGTCTTTTTCCTGTCGCAGAGGATAGCAAGCAGGACATTTGTGTGTACAAATGTCGAAAGCCGGGATTGCGCGTCCAAATCACGCTCCACGGCTTTTCTGCTTTTAAGGGGCACATCCCCCTAACCCCCTGGATGGCGTGCTTCGCGCCTGGAACACCATTTTTGAAAGGAGGCGATACTCGCCAACAATGAAAACCGCAGTTCGCGGATCGAGATCCGCGTAACAGGAAAACAGAAGCAGCACATTGCTGGACTGGCTCGCAAATGCAAGCTGAGCCAAAGCGAATACCTGCGCCAGAGGGTGTTGGGCAGCGAACCGAAAGCGGCGCTGCCCGACGCCTTCTTTGTTTGTTGTGAACGGCTGGATCGACTATGCCGTAAGCCGTTTTCCAGGGAAGTGAATGAGGCGGCTTTGGCCGTGCTGATCGAAATGCAGAACATTCTGACCGGCAACACAGTATTACCTGTCGAAAAGGAGAACGCGGTTCCGGAGCCCGAGCCGCAGATAACAGGATCCAAGCCGAAGCATCGGCTGTTTGGAAGGAGGTGATCACATGGCTACTACCGGATTCTGGCCCGTGAGGGGGTATTTGAAGAAGGTCTTAGCCTACGCCGACAACCCGGACAAGACCACGGAGAAAAAATATCTGGACGACGACCTCTATGCTGCCCTCCGATACACCGAGAACGACAGCAAGACCGATGAGAAGAAATACGTTTCCGGCGTTAACTGTTCCGCCGCCTTTGCGTATGAGGAAATGACGGCGGTCAAGCGACGGTTTGGGGAACGGGGCAAGGTCATCGCCTATCACGGCTTCCAGTCCTTCCAGGCAGGAGAGGTCACGCCGGAGCAGGCCCATGAGATAGGATTGAAGACCGCCCGACGCATGTGGGGCAGTGACTTCCAGGTGCTGGTCACCACCCACCTGAACACAGACAACCTCCATTGTCACTTTGTGGTCAACTCCGTCTCCTTCCGGGACGGGCACAAGTTCAGAAACAGCATTGAGCAGCACCGGGAACTGCGGGAGATCTCAGACGCCATCTGCAAGGAACATGGATTATCTGTGCTCGCCGACGCTCCCTTCTACGGCGGCCAGTCCAAGGGGACCTACTGGAAGGAAAAGAAGGGCCAACCCACCCATCGGCAACAGCTGAAGGAGGATATTGAGTACTGCCTGCGATACAGCTCCAACTGGGAGCAGTTTATCCGACAGCTGAACGCAAAAGGGTATTCCTTCGACCCGACTCGCGTGTCCGTCAAAGCGGACGGTTGGCAGCGAGCCGTGCGATTGGACAGACTGGGGTATCCGGATGACTATCTGGATGAGCGGTTGGATAAAAACGCCGAAGACCCGGAGTTTCGCTATCGCTACCAGGAGCACAAGCCTCGTGTCAGCTCCGCTGGTGTACTGATGCAGGTCGTGGTGGAGATGGACCAAACGAGAAGGGCCAGGCTGCCGCTGTCCCAGGCATATAAGGAGTACCAGCCGAGGAAGGATTCCCGCTCCCCTGTGGAGCAGATCATGGACAGCCTGATCTATGAGGCCAACCACACTCACGACACGGCCGTGATCCTGGCCGACGCCATTCTGGCCATCCTCCTGGCCCTGATCGAGCTCATTAGCCACTATGCCAAAGAGGTGATCCTGACAGCGGAGCTGCGGCACGAGCTAAAGAACGTAGCTCAGTTTCATTCCGACTATCGGTTCCTCAAAGAAAACGGCCTCCACTCCGTCGCCAATCTCGAGAAGGAGGTTGTTCAAACCGAATCCCGAATCGCAATCCTCACCGATCAACGCAGTAAGCTCCGCAACCGCATCCGGCACGAGACCGATCCGCAGATTCTATCCGATAATAAAGCACAGCGTGCGACGATCACGGCCGAGATCACAGAGCTGCGAAAACGTGTCAAGCGTGTCCAGCGCATCCGCAAGGACACGCCGCGCCTGCTGAACCTGCTCAGAACAGAGCTGCAAGTAGAGTATGAGCTCAAGCACCCGATGAAAGAACAGAAAAGGCAGAAGCTTCGTACCCAGAACGTGGAGCGATGAAAAAAGCTGGCAAGGAAGCTGCATAGGGTAGGTCGATGGATGAAGAAGCGAATGGGCGGACGAAAACGCAAATGCGCTTCTCGGAAAGAATCTGCGTTTCCGTATAATGAAAGCAGAAACAATGAGGAAAGTGGGGAGAAACTATGACCATACCGGAACGGATCGACGCGGCGAATCAGAAGGTGCTGGATATCTTCACCAAAGCAAAGCCCATCTGGAAAGATGTGCTGCCTGCGGGACAGGTGGTGCCGGGCTTGACGAAGAACATGGTGCTGATCCCCGGCCCGCCCATCGCTTTGGACAAACTGCCCGTCCCCTTGAAGACGGCGGCCTGCGGCGCGGCGGTCCATGAGGGATTGGCCAAGGATATAGACGAAGCCTGGCAGATGGCGCTCAGGGGGGAGATCGTCATCGAGCCCGCCCAGAACCACAACTGCTCCAACGCCGCCTCCATGGCCACCTCCTACAGCATGCCCGTGTTCGTGGTGGAGGATGCCACCTACGGCGGCACCGGCTTTTGCACCATCCATCCCGGTCCGTCCCCCCGCGTGCTGCGCTGGGGCCTCTACGGGCCGGACGTGGAGGAAAACCTGCGGTGGCTTCGGGACGACTTCGGCCCCATCCTGGGCGAAGCGGTCCGCGCTTCCGGGGGCATCGATCTTGTCGCCATCCTGGCCAAGACCGCCGGTATGGGCGACGAAAATCACAACCGGCAGCCTGCCTCCTCCATGGCACTGGCCCTGCAGCTCATTCCCTGGATGCTGGAGGTGGACCATCCCCGCATCAAGGAGAACATCGCGGCCCTGGCGAAGAACGACCGCTTCTTCCTCCAGCCCCTGATGGCGGGCGTGGAGGGCATCATGGCCACGGCCAAGCAGGTGCCCCTCTCCACCGTCATGGTGGGCATGGGCGGCAACGGCGTGGAGTTCGGCATCCAGATCGCCGCCACGGGCAACGCCTGGTACACGGCTCCCGCGCCGCTGATTCTGGGCACGTTTTTGAACCCCACCTACACGGTGAAGGACATGCTGGGCTACATGGGCGACAGCTGCGTCACGGAGGTCTACGGTCTGGGCGGCATGAGCGCCATCGCCGGGCCGTCCTACCTGCGCATGACCGGCTCCACCTTCGCCGAGGCCAAGGAACGTACGGAGAAAGCCCGCCGGGTCTCCCTGGGCGAGCACAGCTTCGACCCGGTCCCCTGGGACGGGTATCGGGGTTCCCCGGTGTGCGTGGACGCCCGCAAGGTGGTGGGTCTCAACGTGCTGCCCATCAGCCACGGCGGCTCAGGCCTCAAGACCGGCGGCCAGGCTGGGGCCGGAGCGGCGGAACTGCCCTTCGAGTGCTTCAAAAAGGCGCTGATCGCCGTGAGCAAACTGGTGAAATAAAAGGAGACAGCCATGTACTGGATCATTGAAAAAGGACACTATATCGATTCTTTGGAATCCCTGTTCGCCACCACCGTTTTGAACGAGCAGCCCGGCATTCGGCGGGCCCTGGTGGGCATGGCCACGGGGCCGGCGAAACTGATATTGAAGGACGTGGGCTTGGTGAACGAGGAACTTCTTGCCTGCAGCGACGCCGATTACGTGATCGTGGCCGAGGCGGATTCCCAGGAGGCCTTCGAAGCCGCTGTGGAGGAGATGCGCCGGGTCATGAAGCAGAACAACGCCGTGGAGGCGGAGGAAAGCTATGCCACCGTAGCGGAGGCCGTGGCAGCCCATCCCAAGGCCAATCTGTGCTCCATCGCCGTCCCCGGGGAATATGCCCTGGAGGAGGTCAAAAAGGCCCTGAACGCCGGGCTCCACTGCTGCGTGTTCAGCAACAACGTGCCTTTGGAGGACGAGCGGCAGATGAAGGAGCTGGCCCGGGAGAAGGGGCTCCTTTGCATGGGGCCGGACTGCGGCGTGGCCAACATCAACGGCGCCGCCCTGGTCCTCTCCAGCATCAACGCCCGGGGGCCCTTCGGCATCGTGGGCGCTTCCGGCACCGGCATCCAGCACGTGGCCGCCATCCTGCACGAGGCGGGCAGCGGCGTCAGCCAGACCATCGGCACCGGCGGCAACGATTTGAAGGAGCCGGTGGGCGGGCTCATGATGCTCTGCGGCATCGACGCCCTGGAGGCGGACCCCGAGACCGAATACATCATCCTCATCTCCCGCAAGCCGGCGGAATCCGTGCTGCAAAAGGTTTTGGATCGGATCAGCCGGTGCAAAAAGCCCAGGGTGGTCCTGTTCATGGGCTGCGAGCGGGCGCGTATCGAAGCAACCGGCGCTATCTGGGCGGAGAATCTGGACGACTGCGGCCAGAAGGCCCTGGAGCTCATCGGGAAGTCCGCCGAGTTTGAGACGGAGGCGCAGCTGGACGCCATGGCCGCCGAGGCCGTCAAGGGCATGGCCCCCGAACAGAAGTACGTCCGGGGCGCTTTCTCCGGCGGCACCTATATGGACGAGGCGGTCCACGCCATGGAAGCCGTCATCGGCCCCATCTACGCCAACAATCCCAACGCCTCCCCCTTGCAGCTCCCCGATCTGAACAAGAGCATCGAAAACACCTGCATCGACTACGGCGAGGAGGAGTTCACCCAGGGGCGTCCCCACCCGGCCATCGACGCCGGGGTCCGCAAGCCCGCCATTCTCAGGGAGGCCGCCGACCCGGAGGTGGCGGTCATCCTGCTGGACTTCATCCTCACCCCGCCGGGCCACCCCGACCCCGCAGGCTACGTGCTGGACGACGTTCGTCGGGCCCAGAAGCTGGCCCGGCAGCGGGGCGGCCGAATCGCCTTCGTGGCCTCCGTGCTGGGGACCACGGCGGATTTCCAGAACATCGACGACCAGCGCCGCAAGCTCATGGAGACCGGGGTGCTGGTGTGCTCCACCAACTATAAAGCCGCCCGGCTGGCGGCCAAGATCATTCGCTTGAAGAAGGAGATCGGATAAATGGATTGCAGCAAGATTTTGGAACTCTTTCAGTCGGAGCTGGTGGTGGTGAACGTGGGGCCCAAATCCTTCGCCAACGCCCTCATTCGCCAGGGCTACCAGGCCGTGCAGGTGGATTGGACGCCGGTGGCCGGGGGCGACAAGGAGGCCCAGGCCCTCATCGAGCTGCTGGGGATGTAAGGCTATGATCGTACTTGCCTGCAACGTGGGAAGCACCTCCCTGAAATTCAAGGTGTACGATATGCCCCGGGGCGCAGTTTTGGCCCGCGGGGCCGTGGAGCGGGTGGGGTCCCGGGACGATGCTCTGTTCCGCTACCGCAACGAGGATACAGGGGCCGGGACGGACCTGGATCGTCAGGATATCGCCACCTATGAGGTGGGCATCCGCAAGTTCCTCGCCTGCCTGACGGACGAGGGGATGGGAGCGCTCGGCTCCGTCACCGAGATAGAGCGGGTGGGCTTCAAGACCACCCTGTCCAAGGGCTTCTTCGGTGTTCACGAGCTGACGCCTGAGGTGATGCAGGGCATGGAGGCCTGGATCAGCCTGGCGCCCCTCCATAACCGGGCGTATCTGGACGCGGTCCGAATCATGCAGAGCGTGCTGCCCGACGCCCGGTTCATCGGCGTGTTCGAGACCGCCTTTCACCGGGATATTCCTCTGGAACGGAAGATCTTCGGCGTGCCCTACGAATGGTACGAAAAATACGGCGTCCAACGGCTGGGCTACCACGGAGCTTCCCACGGCTATATCGCGGACGTGCTCAACGGCAGGAGCAGGGAATACGCCGCCATCTCCTGTCATCTGGGGGGCAGCTGTTCCGTCTGCGCCATCGAGAACGGAAAGAGCGTGGACACCAGCTTCGGCATGAGCCTGGAATCCGGCCTCATCCACGCCAACCGGGTGGGGGACATCGACACGGAGATCCCCTATTTCCTGCGGGACCAGGGACTCTCCGACGCAGAGATTCTCTCCGGCCTGCAAAAGAAGGGCGGGCTTCTCGGCATCTCCGGCGTCAGCAACGACCTTCGGTACGTGCTGGAGGCCGCCGAAGCCGAAAACGAGCGGGCTCAGCTGGCGGTGAACGTGTTCGTCACCGGCATCCTTCACTATATCGGCAGCTTCTATATCGATCTGGGGCATCTGGATTATCTGGTGTTCACCGCGGGCATCGGCGAGCATTCCGCGCCCATCCGGCAGCGCATCTGCGAAAAGCTGAAGGCCATCGGCGTCGTCCTGGACGGGGAAAAGAACCTGAATCCCCCGGCGGACGGCTGCATCAGCGCCGCCGATTCCAAGGTGAAGGTGCTGGTCATCCCCACGGACGAGGAGCTGGGGATCGCCCGCCGGACCTACGAATACGGGATGTAAAAGGTCACAAAAAGAAAAGCACGAGAAATAGAAAAGCCGGATCGATGTCAGCCGATCCGGCATTTTTCTGTTTACATCAGCTTTAGCACCAGCGGAAAAATCAGGGCCGTGACAAGGCCCGCCGTGGTCAGGGAAAGGCTGCCTGCCGCCCCAGCCAGAGGGTCCTCCTCCAGCGCCCGGGCGGTACCGATCACATGGGCCGCCGTGCCGTAAGCCGCGCCTCTGGCTAAGGGGTCGGACAGGCGGAACAGGCGACACAGGACCGGTCCCAGCAGATATCCCACGTTTCCCGTGAGGATGATAGCCGCCGTGGTCACGGAAGCGCTGCCTCCGTTCTCCTCGCTGAGGACGCTGCCGATGGCTGTGGTCACGCTTTTGGGGAGCAGGGATACGGACAGGGCCCCGTTCAGCTGAAAGAGGCGGCACAAAAGGACCGTCACCAGGAGGCTGGAAACGGTGCCCGCCAGGATGCCGGCAAGGAGGATCGGCAGCTCTTTCTTCAGCTTCTGCAGCTGCTCATAGAGGGACAGGCCCAGGCAGATGGTGGCCGGGGTCAGCAGATAGGCGAGGAACCGGTTTTCCCGGGTATACGCGGCGACGGGCATACGGATAAGCTTCAGCACCAGGAACACAGCCGCTGCCGCCAGGATGATGGGGCTCAAAAAGCCCCAGCCCGTCTTCTTCTGAACATAGACGGCCAGTAGATAGCATCCCACCGTCAGCATCACAGGAAGGTAGGTCAAAGAGGAAAAGAAATCGGTCAGGTTCATCTTTGCCTCCGCTTCAGAAGCCCCTGGACCACCGCGCCGGACACGCCGAAGGTGATAAGAAGCCCCAGGGCGATGATGACGAGGATGGGCACAAGGTCGCCCTTGATAAGGTCGAAGCTGTCCGCCAGGCCCACCAGAGGCCCCACGAAGAACAGCGGCAGCAGCCCCACCAAAAAGCCGGAGGTCTCCCGGATCTGTTCGGGTTTGACGAGCTTGGAAAAAAGCGCCAGGAACAGCAGGATGAGGCCGTAGACCGCCGCCGGTATAGGCAGGGGCACGAGGGCGTGGAGCGATTCGCCCAGGAGGGTGAAGGCCAGGATGACGGCAAATTGTTTCAGGTATCTCATAATGCGAAAAAGGCGGGGTCTGAGGCCCCGCCGTTGGTCCGTGGTTATCGGCCGATCAGGATGCCGGCCAGGTATTCGTAATACTGGGCGATGGCGCTGTGGTCCTTCTGACCGCCCTCACGGTTGTGCATCCACTGGAGCACCTCCTGGACCTGGGCCGTCATGGGCACGGGCGCACCCACGGAATGGGCACAGTCGAGAGCGTTGTTCAGGTCCTTGATGTGCAAGTCGATCTTGAAACCCGGCTTGTCGTTGCCCGCGATCATCATGGGGGCCTTGGCGTTCATGACCGTGGATCCGGCGAGACCGCCCTTGATGGCCTCAAAGACCAGCTGGGGATCGACGCCCGCCTTCTGCGCCAGGGTCAGGGCCTCCGCCAGGGCCTGGATGTTGCAGGCCACGATGATTTGGTTGGCCAGCTTCGTGGTGTTGCCCGCGCCCACCTCGCCGCAGCGGACCACGGAAGCGCCCATGGCGGAGAGCAGGGGCTTATAGGCGTCGAAGACTTCCTGCTTGCCGCCCACCATGAAGGACAGCGTCCCGTCGATGGCCTTGGGCTCACCGCCGGACACGGGGGCGTCCAGCATCTCCACGCCCACCTTCTGCAGCTCCGCCGCGATCTCCTGGCTGGCGATGGGGTTGATGGAGCTCATGTCGATGAACACCTGGCCGGGACGCATATAGGACGCGATGCCGTTCTCCCCCAGCATGACCGACTTCACATGGGGGGAGTTGGGCAGCATGGTCATGACCACGTCACAGGTCCTGCCGATCTCCTCGTTGGTGGCCGCCTTCGCGCCGCAGGCCACCAGCTCCGCCACGGGAGCCTGGTTATGGTCGTTCACCAGCAGATCCGTGTAGCCCTTTTTCAGCATGTTCTTGGCCATGGGCTTGCCCATGATGCCGAGACCGATCAAACCGATTTTCATATCAAAATCTCCTTTTCAAGTATTATTCCTTCACGCCGCCCCGGGCCATGCCCTTCTCCAGCCGCTTGATGAACAGGGGGAACATCAGCAGGATCGGGAGCGTCGCCAGGATGATGACGCAGTATTGGATGAGGTAACGGGTGTAGTCCGGGTTGGTCCAGTTGAGGAAGTCCTGATTGCTGGCCACCAGGTCCCGGATCCAGAGCTGCAGCGGCCACCGGGTCTTGTCCGTGGGCACATAGATGGAGGCGGAGAACCAGGCGTTCCAGGCGATGATGGCCGTGTTCACCATGGTCACCAGACAGAAGCTGAAGCACTGGGGCAGCATGATCTGGAACATGACCCGAAGGTGGCCGGCGCCGTCCATGCGGGCGGCCTCCACCGTGGATTCGGGCACGGAGTCGAAGGCCTTGATCATCATGACCATGAAGGCGCCGTTGGTGCAGTGGGGCAGGATCAGCGCCCAGCGGGTGCCCACCATGCCGAGCCTCCGCACCACCATGTATAGCGGGATGGTGCCGCCGGTGAACAGCATGGTGATGGCCACCATGGTCATGAGGAGGGAGCGCCCCTTGACCTTCCGGCTCAGCACATACCCGCCCAGCACGTTCAGCACAAACCCAAAGGCGGTGCTGCCTGTTACATAGATGAGGGTATTGCCGTAGGCCCGCAGGATGCTGCTGTCCCGCAGGGCCAGCTTATACCCGCCCAACGTGGCGTTGCCCACAGGCCAGGCCACCAGGCCCTCCGTGCGGAACAGGGTCTGCCCGTCGGAGACGGAGCTCATGAGGGTGTGCCACAGGGGCACGATGGCGCAGATGGCGACGAGGAGCAGGAACAGGCAGATCAGCACATCCACTAAAATGCTCACCGGCGAGGAGCTTTCGATCATACCGGACTTTATATTCTTGCGCTTGCGGAGCGCGGCTTTTTCAGCGTGCGTCATTGTCGTTTCCCCCTTAGATCATGGAGCTGCCGGTGAACTTCTTGCTGAGCTTGTTGGAGACCAGCAGAAGCGTTGTGCCGATGACGGACTGGAACAGGCCCGAAGCGGTGGACAGGCCGTAGTTCACCGTCTGGCCGAAGGCCATGCGGTAGGTGTAGGTGTACAGGCAGTCGGACACTTCGTAGGTAGCGGGCATGTACAGCAGCAGCACCTTGTCGAAGCCCTGGCGGAACACGAGACCGATACGCATGATGAACATGACGATGATGAGGGGCAGGATGCTGGGGAAGGTGACCCGCCACATGCGCTGCCAGCGGTTGGCGCCGTCGATGGCCGCCGCCTCATGGAGATCTCCGTTGACGTTGGAGATGGCGGCAAAGTAGATGATGGACCCCCACCCGGCCCCCTGCCAGATCTCGATGAAGGTATTGATGAGCCAGAAAACGGGCTTGTGGGAGTTGGCCAGCCAGTTCTGCCGATCAAATCCGAACCAGCTCAATATGGTGGTCAGCGCGCCGGTGCTGGACAAAAACTCGCTGGCCAGGGTGGTGACCACCACGGCGGAAACGAAGTAGGGCATATAGGAGATGACCTGCACCGTCCGGGAGAAGCGGCGGATGCGGACCTCTGAAAGGAGCATGGCGAGGATGACCGGCGCGGCGAAGCCAACCGTAAGGTTGAGCAGCGCCATGGCCGTGGTGTTCCGAAGCACCAGCAGGAACGTATCGCCCACGAACAGGTCCTTGAAGTTGTCGAACCAGATCCACTGGCTTCCAAAGATGCCTTTGGTGGGCTTGAAGCGCTCGAAGGCCATGGCGAGGCCGAACATGGGCGCATAGTGGAAGGTGATGAAGTAGATCGCCACGGGAATGAACAGCAAATAGATCTGCCAGTTCCGCCTGAGATCATACCGCCAGGTCCCTTCCTGCAGCCGAATGGGCTTCTTGGGGGAAGAGTGCTTTGTCAACGATTCCATCCTGCGTTTCCTCCGTTTTGTTATGCTCCTAAATACACGCCGTCCTCTAAAAGCTGCGCTTTCAGGGCAGCGAAGGGGACTTGACGCGGCGGTACGTTTTGTTGGGCGGCCATGGCCGCCAGGGTGCCCGCCGCCTGGCCCTGGGCCATGCAGCTGACCGTGTTGCGGGTAGACATATAGGCGTAGTAGTCCGAAGAGATCATCATGCCCACGGCGAAGAGGTTGTCGATCCCCTTGACCAGGATGGCCCTAAGGGGGATGCCGTAGCTGCCGTCGCCGCCCACGTGCATCTTGGGGGCGCAGTCGTGGAAGCCGAAGAGGGCGATATCGTCCTCGTGATGGACGCCGTCTAAAATCTCGCTGTTGGGGATATCGTAATCGCAGACGATGGTGCGGCCGCGGCGGGTGCAGAGGGTGGGCGACGTGCGGGCAATGAAGGCGTGTTCGCAGCCGGGGATGTTTTTCTTCAGCAGCTCCAGGCTTTCCCGCTGACGGCGCCTGAGCTCGATTTCGGCCTTGGTCATCTCCGCCTGGCTGGTGACGCCCTGCTTCATCACGTAATTGACCTTCAGGTACATGAAGTAGTTGTCATGGAGGGTGGTGAAGCCCATGGTGAGGGCCAGCCGGGCCATCTCCTTCTGGACCTCCAGGGGGATATGGTTGTCTTCGTTCGTTTCCAGGTTCAGCAGATGGGGGTTGCTGCCGCCCTTCGTCCGTGCGTGCTGCTCCATGAGGGTGGACAGGACCTTGTGGAAGGGAACGCCCACGCGCAGTATCTGGTCCTCCTTCCCGTCCCGAAGCCCGTAGGTGATGCCGGAAACGCCGCCGTTCTCCTGCAGATACCGGGTGTATCTCTCCACGTCGATCCCGGCGACGCCTACGCTGTTGGCCACGGAGTATTCCTGGGGCAGGGTGTATTCGGCGTCTGCACAGGCGGAAAGGTCGCCCCAGCCCGTGGCGTCGATGAAGGCGCCGGCTTCAAAATACAGCCGCCCTTCCACCCGGCTTTGCACGATGACGCCCTTCACATGGCCGTTCTCCACGTCCGCCCCGGCGACGAGGGTGTTGAAATAGATGGTGACGCCGGCTTCCTGGAGCATCTCGGCGGCCACGATCTTGTACACTTCCACGTCGATCAGGGTGCAGTGCTCGTCGTAATCGATACCCACCTCATCGACGAGATGACCGGAGCAGCCGCCGGCGGCCACCAGCCGGTCCACGATCTCCTGGGGGATGCCCTTCACGATCTGCCGGGATTCCCGATTGAAGAACTTGCCCAGGGTAAAGAAGCTGTGCATGGTGGTGCCGCCCTCCAGCAGGGTGCCACCCACATACCCTTTCTGCTCGATGAGCACTGTTTTTGCGCCGGTACGGGCGGCGGCGATGGCGGCCACCACGCCGGCGGTGCCGCCGCCTGCCACGACCACGTCGAAGCAGCGGACCGGAAGCTTTTGCGCTTGTTCGGTAAAGGTTTTCATTTTTCCCCCGTAA
>JAEEGF010244224.1_pt1 | contig 15314 bp, 13 predicted proteins | sample 9134171 | NCBI WGS metagenome assembly JAEEGF01 (sample SAMN16246542, study PRJNA631951) | gut metagenome | biome: gut microbiome; feature: rumen; material: AP-attached | host: Bos | place: Iran: Karaj | collected 2018-10 | reverse complement strand
GGGCAGTGTTCCACTATCGCTTACAACAGCAAAAGCGTTCATCTGCAAGCAGTTATAATCATGAAAACCGAGAGGCTCATGCTGAATCACACGCTTATCCAACTTGAATCCACTTGCCTCCAGTCTTTTACGGCTACGAGGATGGCAACTATATAAGATTGGCATGTCATACTTAGCTACCATCTTATTGATAGCATTGAACAGGCTAAGAAAGTTCTTCTCTGTATCAATGTTCTCCTCACGATGTGCGCTCAAAAGAATGTACTTACCTTTCTCTAATCCAAGGCGCTTGTGAATATCGCTTGCCTCAATTTCTGCCAAGTTATTGTGTAGCACCTCTGCCATAGGTGAACCTGTTACATAAGTACGCTCCTTAGGCAGACCAGTATCAGCTAAGTAGCGACGTGCATGTTCTGAGTACGCCATGTTCACATCGCTGATAATATCCACAATACGACGGTTGGTTTCTTCTGGCAGACACTCATCCTTGCAACGGTTACCAGCCTCCATGTGGAAAATAGGGATATGCAGGCGCTTTGCGCCAATAACCGACAAACAACTATTGGTATCGCCCAAAACCAGTACAGCATCGGGCTGCACCTCAACCATCAGCTGATAGCTCTTGGCAATGATATTACCCATGGTCTCACCCAAATCATTACCAACAGCCTTCATATACACATCAGGATCTGCCAGTTTCAAGTCCTTAAAGAACACCCCGTTCAAGTTATAGTCGTAGTTTTGACCTGTATGTGCCAAAAGGCAGTCAAAATACTGACGACATTTATTGATTACAGCGGCCAGACGAATGATTTCTGGTCTTGTACCAACGATTATCAGAAGCTTTAACTTTCCGTTATCTTTAAACTGTGCCATATTGTTTACTTAACTGGTTCAAAAAAAGTATCTGGTTTATTTGGATTGAAGATTTCATTGCAGTACATCACAGTTACGAGATCTTCTGTTTCGCTCAGATTAATGATATTATGTGTATAGCCAGGGAGCATATGAACAGCTTCAATCTTGTCACCGTTTACTTCCCATTCTAACACTTTACCTTCGGGATCATTTAGGTTACGCTGCTGAATCAGTCCATGACCTTTCACCACAATAAACTGCTCAAACTTGGTATTATGCCAGTGCTGACCCTTCGTAATCCCAGGCTTAGAGATATTAATGCTCACCTGCCCCGCATTCAACGTATGCACCAATTCCGTAAACGAGCCACGCTCGTCCACATTCATCTTCAGCGAAAAAGCTGTCTTATCATATGGTAAGTAGCTCAAATAGGTGCTATACAGTTTCTTTGCAAAGCTATTTGCTGGAATCTCAGGAATCATCAATGTTTTAGGCTGCTCAGCGAATGTTTTCAGCAATTCGACTATCTCACCAAGAGTAACTTGGTGAGTAATCGGGCAATAGCAATACTTGCCATCTGTGCCCGGAAGAACGTCAAGACCATCAAACTCACAATGATGTTCTTTTCCCTCCAATCCAGCAATCATCTCTTCAACGAGGTCATCAATATACAAGAGTTCCAATTCTACGCTGGGATCATTAACGGTATATGGCAAATCATTCGCAATAGCATTGCAGAACGTAGCCACAGCACTATTGTAGTTGGGACGACACCATTTTCCAAAAAGATTCGGAAAACGGTACACCAGCACCTTAGCATCAGTCTCTTTGCTATAATCCAAAAACAAGTCTTCGCCAGCCTTCTTACTACGTCCGTACTCAGAGTTACCAAAGCGTCCTGTTAAACTGGCTTGCTGGCTGGAACTCAACATCACGGAACATGTATTTCCGTACCTCTTCAGCGTGTCCAGCAAGGTACTGGCAAACCCAAAGTTGCCTTCCATAAACTCGTTCTGATCCTTCGGGCGATTCACCCCCGCCAGATTGAACACAAAATCGCATTCCCTGCACCAAGCGTCCAAATCCTCTGGTGTAGAGTCCAAATCATACTCAAACACCGCTTCTACGGTAAGTCCAGGATGCGTTTTATCCTTCCCTGCCTGTATATTCTTTAGTGCCCAACAAAGGTTTTTACCTACAAACCCCTTGGCACCAGTAACTAGTATCTTCATTAATCTTTTTTACTTATTTCGATTTCTCTCTATCATTGTGTTGACAGAATAGAATCTATTTACTATATCTCTTATTACATCGCTATAATCAAAAGGAATAATATTAGATTTGTTTTCCTTTAAAACAATGGTAAATTAATACTATTAAAGTCTTACCTACCTCGAACCTACCCCCTTGCTACCATCTTGCTATCCCCTTACTATCCCCTTGCTACATCATAGCAATGTTACATTTTGAAAGAGAACAACTCCGACAGATATTTATATTATCGAAATTTCGAAAAAAGAGATTTTGTACGTCAGATTCAAGACAAATTTCTGGGGTCTCCACATTTTTGAATGTGAATTCCATTTAATTACTCAATAGACTTTTTGTCTCGTATGTACTTATAAGGAAGCGACATGTAAAGACTTAAAATTAACCACACGTTCAGAATGTGTCCTAATGCAAAGAGTCCTCACAAATCGTATCAGAATTCAATTATTAGATAAGGTTTTCCGACCCTAAGAACACCACCTCTTGCGAAGAGATACTTCTAAACGGCTCACAAAAGTACAAATAATATTGTATTTAGCCAAGAAAATAAAAAGAAAATCAAACATCTGTTTAAAACAGAAATTCGTTATTTACTGAAAATCAAAGAAATATAATTAAAGTTTTTTTACAGATATTGACAATAAAAACACAAAAACTGCTAATCAATGTCATTTTTCTTTCATCAACGAATGGAATTTCGTTGGTATCAGTTTCTGAAATTTTGCAATAGTACCCTTTGGAACGAGAATGGATTTTATTAGTTCATTGCCGTCTGGCGTTTCAACCTCTATAAAAACATGTCCTTCGATTTGTGAGATGCTACTTGGGAGTTCAAGAACATCAAAATGCAAGCCACCAAAAGCATTGCTACTTATCGTTTCGATGCCATCGGGAACGACGAGTTTTCCTTCTGAAACCTTTCCTGCCGGACACGCAACCAGAGATTTTCTATCTTTAGAAAGCAGAAGTCCATCGGCACTACAAAACACAGGATTTGCATCATCAACTTCGACTGAAACCAACAAAGAAAAATCAATGTTGCGGACATCTTTCAGACTTTTGGGAATAAAGACCGTTCTCGATGGTTCAAAATCGAAACACGAATAAAAGGTATCGAAAGCATGCGCTCCTATCGCCTCTGTTCCTTCAGCAATAACAGCTGTTTTCTCGCCGCCATTGGTTCCCGGGAACACAATAAGCGTCTTTTTATCCTTTGAATAGAGAACACCGTCTGCGCTACAAAATTTCCGATTTGAAGGCGCAACTTCTATTCTTTCGAGGTTGTAACAATTGTCAAAACAATCTTCGGCTATAAAATCCAGATTTTCCGGAATATATACATATTTCAACTCGTAACAGCAATCAAACGTGCGCCTCTCTATCCGCTTTATTCCCTTCGGAAGTCTTATAGATTTAAGTCGTTCGCAATTTTTGAAAGCACACTCACCTATCGTCCTCACTGAGTTTGAAATTGAGATGCTTTCCAACGAAAAGAAATCGGCGAAAGCAAGGCTGTCAATCTTCTCCATGCCTTCGGGAAGGACGAGATTCTTCAGGGAAAAAACTTCAGAAAATGCGTACGGCCGTATATTTTTCAGACTTGGCGGAAAAAATATCTTCTCAATTTTACATCCACTAAAAGCGGCATCGGCAATAACCTCCGTCCCATCTTTCACCTTATATTCCACAAGGTCTTGAGGAACTTTCAGAAGACATTTTCCGTCGCGACTGTAAACCGCACCACACTCGTCTTTTATACCTGAAGAAAAATCTTCAGCCTTAACTGCAGAATTTTGCAGACTTACTGAACTCCCGAAAGAGAAAGACGTCATCGCACACAGAAAAGCAAGTCCGAAGACCTTTTTATTTAGAATCATAATACTTTCGATTTTGGATAAAACAAAAGTTCAACCGCGCTTTTAAATTTGCGCAATCTCGCAGCAAAAATAGCAAAATACACAAGACATCAACAATAATAAAAAAGAAAAAGTACAATCAGAACAATATTTTTAATACTTTTGCAACACACATTTTAAATTTAAACATTATGAGTTATACATACGAATATCCACGACCTGCGGTTACTGCCGACTGCGTGGTTATTACAAAAGAAGACAGCCCGAAAGTACTGCTGATTCAGCGTGGCGGAGAGCCATACAAAGGTTGCTGGGCATTTCCGGGCGGATTTATGGATATGGACGAGACAACTGAGCAATGCGCCATTCGCGAACTGAAAGAAGAAACAGGACTACATATAAAAGAGGTGAAACAGATTGGTGCATACTCGAAAGTTAACCGCGACCCTCGCGGACGCACAATCTCGGTTGCCTACCTCGCCGTAATAGACAAGCCAGCCCAAGTCAGAGGTCTTGACGATGCTGCCAAGGCCGAATGGTTCGAACTGTCGGCTTTGCCCAAACTGGCTTTCGACCATGCCGACATAATGAGCGATGCAATAAGGCTCTACAACAAAACGAAATAATATAGGAAAGTCCAAAGAATTGTAAAACTAATTCTTTGGACTTTATTTTTAAACAGAGAATGGGTATCAAAAAAGCGGTATGTTCACACACACCGCTTCTTACGAATTTAGAATTTATGAATAGAATTTTTTCGAGATTCTTTTTTTGTATATGCAAAGATAAAGTGTTTTTTCGTTACAAAGAAATATTTCGAGACAAAAAAACATCATTTATACAATTAGAACAAAACTACATTCAAACTGAACAAGTTTTCAATCTTTTCTCTGCCAAATTTGCATCACTTTACCCTTTACAACGACTATATTTAACAAACTTACCACAACGAATAGTAAAATTCCAAGACCGATTGCAGGGAAAAGCGTTCCTGTCTCAATCTGCGGATAAAGCATCGTTACCACGTCCATGTAATAACTGCGGACTAACGCAACAACAATGACGGCAACAACAAGAACCGCCACATTCAACAGTATTGTAAGGGCCTGATACGGCAACGCAACCTTGACAGGACTGTAGCCAATGAGCAGAAGATTTTCTAACTTGCTTGCGTTTTTTTCAACCAAAAGATAGATACTGAGCATCAGAATATAGAAACTGAGTGCGCTGATGAGCAAACCGATAATCATCACGATGCCAACCATCATACGCAAAAACCACGTTGTCTTTCCGGCATCGAGTTTGTTGTCCTCGGTCTCGTAATCCTTGCTCTGGAAGAATTTGGCGATGTTCTCGTCCGCAGGATTCTTGACTTCGAGAATCATACGCGAAGGCTCGTTGTCAACGTCAGCATCGGCAGAATAGTACGAATTAGCCCACTTCATGAACTTCTCTGGCACAAGAATCGTATTAAGTCGGCTGCTGAATCCGATTATCCGACCTTTATACATATCCGACTTTCCGTTTCCGCGGATAGAGATATCGAAATGAATCATTCCCATAAGTCCCTCGCTAACCTTCGGTAGCGAACGGCTCTGAGCGAAGCCGAAATTATACATATTCAGATAGTTGCGAGGGATTATAATAGGAATCTCCTTATCACCCTCGCTGAAAGTCCAGTCATCGAGACTGACATCCACAAAATGGTCTGGTACGCTCTCGAAGAACATCTCGGTAGTGAAACCCTCCGCCCCTTCGAGCCCCATCGATGCACTCACCTTGAATGCCGAAGGAGTGAATGCACCTATCTGACTTGTAAACGGTTGTTCCTTAATCTCGTCTATATCGCTGGCAGAGAACGTATTGGTCTTTCCCATCACACTGCCAAAGGTGCTAATTTTCTTGCTTACAATAAGATAATCTTCGCGCATAAAACTGTCGCCCTGCTGAAACAACGGCACAACATCGGAATAAAACTGAAATCCGACGAGCACAATTACCATTCCAAACAGATTGGCGAACAAGAAGCCCACAAACTGAGGCACGCTGATATGCTGTCTTAATAACTTCCAAACTAATCTCATAATTTCAAAACCCTTTCATAATCGAGCACCATGTGCTTTCCAATACTTGTTACGATAACGCCTGCACCCTGACGCTTTGCTTCGGTCATCATGATTGAAGCCATAATCTCGCTGTTACGGTCGTCGAGATGGCTTATCGGTTCGTCGGCAAAAATAAAGTCGAATGGCTGGCAGAGGGCCCTTATCATAGCCACGCGCTGCTGCTGTCCGAAACTCATGCGACCGATTTTTGCGTCCTTCTTGTCGGCAATGCCGAGCATCTCGAACCATTCGTCAATCTGCTTTTTCTTCTGAAAACCCGTCAGGTTATTCTTTATCAACACATTATCGAACGCTGTGAGTTCTGGAAAGAGCCTAAGTTCCTGCCACAGCATTGAGATATGATTTTTCCTGACATCTACCCACTGCGATGTGGTGAGATTGTTGATATTCTTTCCGTCGAAACAGATAATGCCCTGATAATCTTTTCTGTAACCAAAAATGTAACTGCAAAAAGACGATTTTCCTGTTCCCGAATTTGCCTCGAGCAGATACAACTTTCCTTTCTGAAGCGCAATTTCCTTGTGCCACACGTCGCTCTCAACCGAGTCTCGGCTGGCAAACACTTGCGGAAGGGTGTTCTTCAGTTCAATACTTTCCATCTCCTATTTCCAAATTTGCTTTAAAAAGTTTATCTTCGAATCCTTCATCATTACATGAAATTCAATATCGTTATTGCCCTCGGATGCCAGAACAACAGCGTCTACATTGTTGAAAACACCGCGAGCGTAGTTGGCATACATTCCGACAGACGACAGTTCTTTCTGAACCATATTCTGCGTCATCAATTCGCTTACCATAAAGGCTGCAAAGAACGATTTATTCTTTAGGTCGACGCCCTTGAAACTGCCAGATTTAGCATCGAGCAACTTCGGAGCGGCAAGCTTTGATGCAGAATTTAAGGTTGCCTCACCGTTCGAAATCTTCAACACCTTGTCTTTTACAGTTACAAAAGCAGATTTCTCGCCAGCTTCAATCCTATAGCTTTCCTTGCCACCGGCAAAAGCGACATCCGACACATTGGTCTGAACCAAGAAGTTATCAGCATTCACGGCAGTAAACTGAATATCGCCCTTGGCAGATTTCAGCATAGCATCGGCTTCGAAATTCATGTTCATGCCAATGAGCATAGTGCGCAATGCCGGGATTTTTCGGCAGAAGTCAAGCAATTTATCGCCCGACGCGCAATTTACAACTGCCAACGCCGAACATTTGCCATCGTATGGAACTTTTGATAAGAATGTTCCTTCGAGTTTGCCGAATGCGCCAGACTTCTCGTCGAGCATCTTCTGAACCTGAGCAACGTCAGAGAAAGCCTGTCCTTTGAAAACTATCTCACCATTGTCAAAATTCAAGGTGCTGAGGAAACATATTTTATCATTATCGACCGTTTCGGGCAATCCTACGCGGAAATATCCTACATACTCCTTCGGAACGATGTCGAGCGAAGTGAGCAACGCTATGTCCTTGTTTGTAGCCACAAGTTTCTCGAATCGCGTAGAAGCCGCAAAACTTTCTTCCTTACTCTGCGACAGAAGCTGAGTGAGCGTGTTCTTCACAACGTTGCCTGTGCCCATCGAGAAAAGGCATGTGTTGTCGTTGAAGGCAACTTGAACCGAACCATAAAGCTCAGCAAACTTTACACCGTTCTTCTCGGTAACGGCCGAAGCCAAGCCCTGTTTCTTTACAAATTCAAGAAAATCCTCGAAATCCGACTCGTCGTTCATCTTGGCTGTGATGCAGAAATAATCGTTAGCCGTGTAGAATCCATAGATTCTTTTGCCGAAATCGAGTCCTATTTCGGTCGGATCTTCGATATATTTTGACAGTTCCTTGTCGTTCTTACTATCATTGCCGTTAAGTTTGCCGAGCAATTCATTCTGATAATTGAGTTCGCCAATGCCCGACTTTACGGCAATACTCTTTAAATCGAAATACACAACTGCCTTAGAATTGGCAGGAATGACGTTTGTGTAATCGTCTTGACTGCACGCTACCAGCAGCAGAGTGCAGACTAAAGCAACAAAAATTCGTTTCATCTGATTAGATTATTTTGATTATACGTTTAATCGCAGTTCTGATTCACAAGCCACATCATGTGAACGGCAGTGAGAGCCGCCGTCTCGGTGCGAAGCCTGCTTTTGCCAAGGCTAACCGAACGGAATCCGTGACGAAGGGCGAACTCAACCTCGTCGATGCTGAAATCGCCTTCTGGGCCGACCATCACAAGCGTTTTATTGCCACGGCAAAGAAGGTCGTGAAGCAACGGCTTTCCGTCTACAATCCGTACTCCTTCTGCTGGAGTTTCGCGACAATCGTCAGCCAAATCGCCCTCGTCGTAGCAATGGCAAATGAACTTGTCTTCGGCATCGGCCTCCTCGACAAACTTCTTGAACGGCATCATCTCGTCGAGTTGCGGCATGAACGCTTTGTGGCTCTGTTTCAGCGCAGACACAAGGATTTTCTCCACTCGCTCATTCTTTATAACCGTGCGTTCAGAAAAGCGACAGTTCAAAAACGAAAGTCTGTCGATACCAATTTCGGTCGCTTTCTCGGCAAACCACTCAATTCGGTCCATATTCTTGGTCGGGGCCACCGCAATGTGGATATTTCCTTCCCAAGCCTTTTTCTGAACATCTTCTTCAATTATCGAATAAAGGCACTTGTGGTTGCTCACAGCCGTGAGTTGCGCCTTGTAGAATACGCCATGTCCATCGGCAAGCATCAACTCATCGCCCTCTTTCAGGCGAAGAACCCTTGCACAATGCGAAGCCTCATCACTTGGCAAGATGCCAGACTTTGCATCTGGCACATAAAAGAATCTGACCTCTTTCATTTATTTTCTCATGTTTATTTCATTTCGGAGTTGTGCGGCAAGCTCATAGTTTTCAGACTTCACCGCCATGTCCATCGCCTCTTTCAGAATACTTGTTGGCAGACTGTTTAACGAGAGCATCTCTCTGTCTCCCCTCGCCTTGCTTGCATACTCGGCATCAAGAACTTCTTTCTTCACAAAAATCGGAGCCTCGGTAACGATAGCCATCGACACGGCATCGGTCAGGCGGCAGTCGAGAGTGATGCTTTCGCCGCCATCTTTCGGCGAAACCACTATATCCGAACTGAATATTCCGTGGCTCACACTTTTTATTATAACCATGTCGATTTTGTAATTAAGTTTGGTCAGCAGATTATTAACCACATCGGGCATAAAGGGGCGCACACGCCTGTTCTTCAAATCGAGCCTCTGCAAGAACGCGTATTCAACATCTCCAATAGGCACAAGAAGTTTGCGTGTCCCGCCCTTCTCGTGCAGACACATTGTGTAAAACGAAGATATTTTCTTCAGCTCCGCAAATCCAACCAATTCCAACTCTACCATTAGTTTTTCGAACTTTTAAAGTGCTAAAATACAAACATATTTTAATATAACTGCAAAATTATGGTGTTTATTAAAGATAAAAATTTTACAAATGTTAAAAAATGTTAAACAAATAAAGATTTTTAATAGTTTTATGTTGAATAACATAATTTATCAATATCTTTGCACCGTGTTTTTCATGGTATTAGATTAAAGGTTATTAAAGATTGGTTGTCGGGAGGACAACCTTCTTTTTTTTGCTTACTTTACTACAGTAAAAGGCAACAAAAAAATTAGGATAGTGTATAGAGATACACTATCCTATTTTTTTATTCCACATACAGTACCAAGCCTTTCAGATACTCGCCTTCGGGATGGTAGATGTTTATTGGATGGTCGGCGGGCTGATGAAGCTGATGAAGAATTCTAACACTTCTGCCACTCTGTGCCGCTGCCGTAAACACCGCCATACGGAACTGGTCTTTATTCACCGCCTGAGAGCAACTGAAGGTGAACAAGATTCCGCCCGGCTTAATCTTCTCAAAAGCCTTGGCATTGAGCTTTGTATATCCTCTCAGCGCATTGCGGAGGGCATCTTTGTGCTTTGCAAACGCAGGAGGGTCGAGAATTATCAAATCATATTGGTCGCCCATTGCTTCAAGATACTTGAAGGCATCTTCGGCATAAGCCTTGTGGCGCTCATCACCAGGGAAGTTAAGTTCTACGTTGGCATTCGTAAGGTCAATAGCCTTAGCCGAACTGTCTACCGAGTGAACCAACTTCGCTCCGCCGCGCATTGCATAGAACGAGAATCCACCGGTATAGCAAAACATATTAAGAACGCTGCGTCCCTTGGCATAATGCTCCAAAAGGCTTCGGTTGTCGCGCTGGTCAACGAAGAAACCTGTCTTCTGACCTTTCAACCAATCGACATGGAACTTCAGGCCATTCTCAAGAGCCACGTTATCCTTGCTTCCGCCAATCAAGAAGCCATTTTCCTGATTCAAGTCGGCCTTGAACGGAAGCGTCGTCTCGCTCTTGTAGTAAACATTCTCAACCTCGCCGTTCATCACATCAACGATAGCCTTGGCTATCTCCTCTCGGCACACATGCATTCCTACGGAATGAGCCTGCATAACGACGGTGCTTCCGTAGCGGTCGATAACCAATCCCGGAAGATTGTCGCCCTCGCCGTGAACCATTCGGTATGTTGTGTTGTCGGCTCTGCCAGCCACACCGATGCTTCGGCGCACATCGTCGGCAACCTTCAGGCGACGTTTCCAAAAGTCGAAGTTTATCTCCTCATCGTCGAAAGAAAGCACGCGGACGGCGATGCTGCCTATCTGCCAATGACCTACGGCGATGAACTTTCCATCGTTGTCAAGAACCCTCACAATTGAGCCTTCTTCCAAGTCCGAAGGAATCTGCTGCAAGGCACCAGAAAAAACCCAAGGATGAAAACGCTTCAACGATTCATCCTTACCTTTTTTTAAATATAGTGTGTTATATGCCATATATCAATTATTTTCGGCCGGAACCTCCTCTGGTTCAACCATTTTTATAATTTCGTAATCGTTTGATGCCCGCAGGCGTTCGAGTTCCTCGTAGAGCATGATGCACGCCCACGCATCAGTTGCCGCATATTTTTTCTGAGCCTCGGTGAGAACAGGCGCCTCCCAGTTGGTTAGTCGCTGTCCCTTCGAAATCTTTCGTCCGAACACGTTGGCATAGAGTTTCTGAAGGCTCTGGTCTTCGATGCCGAATGTCTTTACATACTGCTGAAGTTCGTAGAAATCGCCGGGCGTGAATCCTGCACGCTTGTGCAGTTGGCTGAAATCGTCCTTCAGCGACAGACCGACCTTCGGAACGGTGAGGTCTTCGAGAAGTTTTATCAAGCAATCGGGCATTCCGATGAGATTCAATCTGAAGAGGAAGCACATATCGCGAGAGGCGCACTGAACGAGCGACACTTTATATTCAACACCTTTTCTGAAACTTGGACGAGTCTCGGTGTCGAAGCCCAGAATGTCCTGCTCCAACAAATATTTCACAGCCGATTCAGCCTCGCGCTGACTCTGCACTACCACAATCTTTCCGTCGAAGAGCACGCGTTCCATCTCGGCTATGCTCTTCTTGTCAACCTTATTATATAGTTGTTTCATTCTTCGCTCTCGTTGTAATAAACCTCGTGAATGGCACGCATTGTGTTCACCAGTTTCTGCCCCCAGAACATCTCGAAATTTTCCTTTACTTGGGCAAGCGCATCGACAACGATGTCCTCGACTCCCGAACGATAGTTTGACACAAAGTCGCGCACATCCTGATAGATGTCGGCAATATCCTCGGAAATTGTCTTCATCACCGGTGTTTCGCTATACTTGAAATCCTCGACGAATACATCGAGATATGTATCAAGGTCGGCAAAATTCATCGACACATAACTGCGCACCGCCTCGTAATCGTCTTCCTTTACGAACGATTCGACCTCTCCCATACCAATAGCATCAATCTTGGGCAAAAGCGTTGCTTTAATGTATATAAGTGGTAAAACCTTGAGCATGTAGCCAGCCATTTCCCTGCGCGTGATTTTTTCGAACTTCTCAAGAAAAGCGCAGAATTCAACAGAAACGGTAACAAACTCCACTACATCGCGGTTCATTATTATAGAATCTTTTCCTTCCATATATTCGTTTTAAGTTACAAAATTATATAAAAACTTCCTTACATAGATGTTTTTTACCAATTTTTCAACTACATTTGCACAAAATTTTGATAAACCAGTATGGCAAACAAGTCAAACAACAAAGATACATTCCAAACAAAAGCAACCGAAGAAGCGCGTAAGATGCTCGACAGCGAAAAGATATGCCCGATTGCCGGCATAATTCTTATAGGCATAGCCATTTTCATCATCTTGGCTTTCCTGTCGTTTCTCTCTACGGGCTCAGAAGACTACAGCGAGGTTTCAGACGGCTCACCTGCCGTTGAGAACATTAAGAACATGATGGGTATAAGAGGTGCTAAAATCAGTTACTACCTCATAAATAAATGTTTCGGATTTCCGGCTTTCGTAATCCCGGTTTTCATGATTATGGCTGGACTGAAGCTCACCAAATCGTTCCGCATCCGTTTGTGGAAATGGTTCGTGTATCTGTCGCTCATAATGCTGTGGAACTCACTTCTGTTCGGCATGATTGACTTTGAATTTCTCGATTGTCCTTTCTTCATCCGATTTGGCGGACAGCACGGAATAAATATGTTCAAGTGGATGAACGGTCAGATTGGCACAGCCGGAGTAATCATCTTTCTGTTTATCAGCGCAATCTGCTATGCCATCTGCCTCAGCGACGAGACAATTATCTTGCTAAAGAAACTAACTTCGCTTTCGACTTACAGAAAGAAGAAGGACAAGGTTATAATCGGTCAGCAGACGCCTGAAGATGATGAGCGGTTCCGTGACATGGAAGAAGAAGGAGAAGACGAAAATGACGAAGAAGAGGAAGAATCTGAAGACGAATCTTCTTTGCCTGAAAATTTTGAGACCGAAGAAGAAGCTGAGCCTGAGCAAAATCCAGAACCAGCCGAACCAATAAGGAAGCCTGCCGTTACACCGCCTGACAACGAGCCTGACGATGACCCGAACGTGGAGGATGAACAAAACATCATTAACAATCAAAACGAAGAGGACGATGCCAATACGGAGGTAGAAATCACCGATAAAGAGCCTGTTTTTGATGTTACCGCCGGTACATCCGACGATGCCATCGACCCAAGCAAGCCGCTCGCGCCATACGATCCAAGGCTCGACCTCGAATTCTACAAATTTCCTACGTTAAGCCTGCTTAACAAGATGGGCGACAATGCCGTAACCATCGACCAGCAGGAGCAGGAAGCCAACAAGAAACGCATTACCGAGGTTCTGAACGACTTCGGCGTTGAGATAACAAGCATTCAGGCAACCGTTGGTCCAACAATCACGCTCTACGAAATCACGCTTCAGCGAGGCGTGAGAATAAGCAAGGTAGCGAGTCTCGAAAATGATATCGCCCTGAGCCTTGCCGCCCTCGGAATACGTATCATCGCGCCAATTCCGGGAAAGGGAACAATCGGTATCGAGGTCCCGAACAAGGACAAAAAGATTGTTTCGATGGAGAGCATCATGAACACCCGAACTTTCCAAGAGTCAAAGATGGCTCTGCCTATCGCCTTCGGAAAGACTATTACGAACGAGGTATTCATGGTCGACCTTGCCAAAGCACCACACATGCTCGTTGCCGGAGCAACAGGTATGGGTAAGTCTGTTGGACTGAACGCGATAATCACTTCACTTCTGTACAAGAAGCATCCGGCTGAACTGAAACTAGTGATGGTCGACCCGAAAAAGGTTGAATTCAGCGTCTACTCGCCTATCGAGCGACACTTCCTCGCCAAACTTCCCGACGGCGAAGATGCCATCATCACCGACGTTACAAAGGTTGTGCAGACACTCAAGAGTCTCTGCTACGAGATGGATATGCGCTACGACCTTCTAAAAAAAGCCAGAGTGCGTAACATCAAGGAATACAACGAGTTGTTCAAGAGCCGTAAACTCAATCCAGACAACGGACACAGATTTATGCCGTACATCGTCGTCATCATCGATGAGTTCGGCGACCTTATCATGACCGCCGGAAAGGAAATCGAGCTTCCTATCTGCCGTATCGCGCAGCTTGCCCGAGCAGTCGGCATTCACATGATTATCGCAACTCAGCGACCAACAACGAACATCATCACAGGTACGATAAAGGCTAACTTCCCTGCACGCGTGGCATTCCGCGTGGCAGCGATGATGGACTCACGCACAATCCTCGACCGCTCAGGAGCACAGCAGCTTATTGGACGAGGCGACATGCTTTATCTGCAAGGCGAAGAGCCTGTGCGCGTTCAGTGTGCCTTTGTTGATACTCCAGAGGTCGAGAACATCTGCAACTACATCGAGAAGCAGCAAGGCTATACAACGGCATGGATGCTTCCTGAAGTTCCAGCGGAGGAAGGCGGCGAAGGTGGCGGAACGGGACAGATTGACGGCGACATCGACCCGATGTTCAAAGAGGCTGCTCAACTCATAGTAGATATGCAGCAAGGCTCTACCTCACTGATTCAGAGAAAGTTCTCTATCGGTTACAACCGTGCCGGAAGAATCATGGACCAGTTGGAAAAAGCCGGAATCGTTGGTCCTACTCGCGGAGCAAAACCGCGTGAGGTTCTGTGCGTTGACCAGACCGACCTCGAAATGCGACTTTCGAACCTAAATATTTAACAAGAAAAAATAACTTTTAAAATCATGAAAAAAATAGCATCTACATTATTTTTACTACTTTTTGCCGTTGCCACACTGTTCGCACAGCAAAGCAACAATCAGGCTGTAAAGCTCTTAGACAAAGCATCATACGCTTTTACAAGCGCAGGAGGCGTTAAAATAGGATTCTCAATCAGCGCGCCGTCGGGCAGCCTCAGCGGAACACTAAAACTGAAGAACAGCAAGTTCTACCTCTCAACTCCGCAGATGGAAGTATGGTTCAACGGAAAAACGCAGTGGAGCTACGTAAAGGCAAACGAAGAGGTTAATGTGAGCAATCCCGATGCCGACGAACTTCAGCATATTAACCCTTACGCCTTTCTGAATCTGTACAAGAATGGATACACTTGCACAATGGGCAAGAAAAAGGTTTACAGCAGCCGAAAAATAAACGAGGTTGTTTTGACTGCGCAAGACAAGAAAGCATCGCTGAAAACCATAAACATCTATCTCGATGCCAAGACCAACAACCCTCTTTTCGTTTCTATGCAGACAAACAAGGGCACTACGAA
>JAEEGF010213775.1_pt1 | contig 15314 bp, 11 predicted proteins | sample 9134171 | NCBI WGS metagenome assembly JAEEGF01 (sample SAMN16246542, study PRJNA631951) | gut metagenome | biome: gut microbiome; feature: rumen; material: AP-attached | host: Bos | place: Iran: Karaj | collected 2018-10 | reverse complement strand
TACCAGAATAATAACAGGAGAAAGTAATAATTATGGGCTACGAACTTAATGAAAAACGTTTCCTCGAAGAACTCGAGAACGAGCTGGCTATCGATTCCGTTACAGGCCAGTATCACGAGCTTCAGGACTATCTTATAAAGGAGATTGAAGACCTTGGATTCAAGACCACTACCCTTCACAAGGGCGGCATCCTTGCCGAAATCGGCGGCGAAAGCAATCCCCTTCTTATCACCGCGCACGGCGACACAATCGGTCTCATGGTTCGTCACATCAACGATGACGGCACCATAAAAGTCTGCAAGGTTGGCGGTCTTTACGCATATCACACAGAACGCGAGAACGTCCGCATTCACACCCGTTCCGGCAAGGTCATCACAGGCTGTGTTCAGAGAAAAAATGCCTCCGTTCATGTAACAGAGGATGAGCTTAACACTGAGGTTGCTGATTTTAATAAGAACTCATTTGTTGTACTGGATGAGGATGTAAAGAGCGCTGATGATGTAAGAAAGCTTGGCATCGACATCGGTGATTATGTAGCAATTGAGCCCCGCTTCACTTATGCTAACGGCTATATAAAGTCTCACTTCATCGATGACAAAGCACTTGTAGCTGTTCTTATGGAGCTTCTTCATGATGTAAAAGATGGAAAGGTAAAGCTTTCCCGTAAAGTATACATCTACATCTCCTTCTATGAGGAGATAGGCCACGGCGGATCACTTATTCCTGAGGACGTTAAGGATTTCCTCGCAATCGATATCGCCTGCATCGGTCCCGAGCAGACAAGCTCAGAGCGTAAGGTATCTGTCTTCTGTCAGGACAGCCGTTTCCCTTACAATATCGATATGACAAGGGAGCTTGAAGAAGCAGGCAGAATATCCGGAGCTGACTACGTTCCCGATATCTTCACTCCTCACTACGGCACCGATGCAGATCCCGCGCTTGTTGCAGGCTTTGATATCAGACACGGCGCTATCGGCCCCGGCACAAGAGCAAGCCACGGCTATGAGAGAACTCACATCGATGGCATTAAGAATACATATAAGCTCCTTGCTGAGTACGTGACAATGTAATACAAAAAAATTGGGAAGCCCACAAAATGGACTTCCCTCTTCTTTTAATCAGTGATTTTCTGTGAATCTCCGTTAATTCCTCTGGACTTAAGGAGCTTTTTATATGATTTAAGCTTATTCTCAGGTACGATTACCTTGGCTTCCTTATGTATCTTCTTGAAAGCCTTCTTACCGACTCTATCCTTTTTCAGATATGTTGTCTCAATCTTTACCTTCTTAAGCTTTTTACACTTGTAGAATGCCTTCTCACCTATCTTCTCAATATTCTCACCGATTGTAACCTTCTTGAGCTTTTTATTGCCTTCGAACGCATTAGCAGCAATCTCTGTAACTCTGTACTCGTTACCATCAACAGTAATTGTTGATGGAATGGTTACACTGCTTACTGTTTCTGATCTTGCCTTCTCAAATCTGACAGTTAAATCTGTGTCATCATCTGAGGTAACAACGTATGTGTCGCCAAGGCCTGTCAGAACCTCGCCCACATTATGGCGTACAGCGCTATTAACCATTACAACCTGGTTCTTTTCGTCTTTCTTATTGTTTGAAGATTTATCATCGGATTTAGTTTTGTCCTTGTACTTATCTTCAAGCTTGTCAATTAAATCCTTATCTTCCTTGTCTTTGTCATCGTCTTTTCGCTTTTCGTCGATCTTATCTTTAACTTTATCCTCTTTATCGGCCTGTTCCTGAGTTACGATGCGGAAGGAATTTGTAACCTTCTCAGTATAATTTGAACTAAGCGGTGAAACTACCGCTGTTGCAATACCGGGTTCAACGTTATTCTTATACTCAACTTCGTATTCATCTTTATTGAGTTCCTTACCCTTTACAGTTACTGTTACTTCGGGAGTCTTGGCAGTTCCATCATAGATGTATCTCTCCTCACTCAGCTTAACCATTGAAGGAAGAAGAACTATCGGTAGAGTCTGAAAATCGTTGGCAATCTCCTCTGTCTGCTCACTACCATCTACATTTTTCACACTGATAACAGCAACTGCAGTGTATTTTCCTACCTCGGTAACTTCTGATTCATCAATTTCATTTCCATCTCGGTCTCTGTAAATAACATCACTTACAGTAATCTCATCAGGAAGGTCCTTTGAAGTATTTACCTTTACAGAAGGCTTTTCACCATATTCTTTTCCGGTAGCAACAATTGTTACTTTATACTTTTCACCACAATCTTTGCATTTGATAGTAGCATTATCATCGCCTGCAGCGATATACTCTATTTCCCATGTATGATCATGCTTACCACTATTAAGATCAAAGTATTTCGGAGCACTTGCATAGTCAGTTTCTGTAGCTTCTCCAATCTTCTCACTTACAAGATAGGGAAATTGCAAATTCTCATATCCGCTGGGAATTGTGAATGTTCCTTCAACATAATTGTATTTTTTGTTGCCACTTCCCTGCTGTGTAGTGCTGGTGACATCAACAGGTATATAAGCGAAATCAGATGTGTTTCTTACTGTCATTCCCGCTTCATATCTATCCTTAAGAAGAACTACCGAAAAAGATAAATTCTCATTATAGGATGTCTTCGGATACTTAAAACTGATCCTTGCAATATTACCATTAGTCTCACACTTTACATTTTCCATAGTGCCTAAGGCAGGATCAATAAGAGTAAGCTTATATGTATTACTGCTTACAAGTGAAGAAAACAGAATTGATGAACGTTCTACATTAAAAGCGGGACTCACACCTGAAGCTCTTGAAGTGTACTCAGTTTCAATATCTCCATCGTAATCTATAACATAAAGCTTCTTCTTTACTTTATCTGTTAGCTCTGAATCTTCATCAAGGCGAAGCCACCATTTTTCAAGGCTATTCCCTTTTAAAGTTCTCTTTTTTCTATTGCTTTCAATAAGTAATTCCGTTGTGCTGTTTCTATATCCATAAGTTGTATTTGTTGCTTCTGCAGGATCAAGCGCAAAAATCTTGCTTCCCCTCAACTGTTCAAAAGCACCCGTATCACCAACTCCATCCGTCTGAGATCTGGCATCCTTCTTACTTAATGCTATAGAAAGTCTTTCTGCATCAGTAAAAACTCCATCATGGTCCAAAAAGCCCTGATCATTCAAGTCTTCAAGGAGTCCTGTCTTACTTCCGGGCTTTAACATATAAAGCACATTATCGCAATCAAGGAGCATTGTCTCCTTACTGCCATAATCACTTGAATCCACATCAAGTACTCTGTACTTCACGCTCTCGTCATCATATTTACCATAATACACATAGTTCCACTGACCGCTTCCCTTAACAGGATTAGCAATAGAACCTGTTCCAAGACCTGTTATTGTCTTTGAACTACCTGCAGCACTGACATTCATAGAACCACCAAAAGCAGGTACCAGTGAAACAGACATGGCAAGAGCCATTGTTAACGACAACACCCTCTTAGGCATCGCAATCTTCATACATTATTCCTCCCAAATTTATTACTCTATAATAATACTGACTAACAGTCATAATTAAACATGCCGTATTAGTATATAACAAAACAAAGCCGCCAAGAATACAAAATATGAAATAACCCATTCATATTTCGTACTTGACGACTTTGAATTTCCATGAACCCTAGATTTCAGTAGGGTTTAATTTTTATAAATAATCCCAGAGTTTCCAGATTACATTCTGTCAGGTGCTGAGAATCCAAGTAAATCGATTCCTGTTTCCAGCACTTTAAGTGTCACATTGAGAAGTGCGATATATCCGCTCTTCTTCTCCTCGTCAGCCTCTGTAAGGATCTTTGTTGAGTGATAGAAGCTGTTGAGTGCGTTTGAAAGCTCGTAGATATATGCGCAGATTCTGTTGGGCATAAGGTCTCTTGCTGCACTCTCAACTGCATCTGCAAAGCGTGTGATAAGAAGCATGAGGTTCTTTTCATCTGCTGACTCAGCATTTCTAAGAAGTGCTTCCTTTACATTTCCACCCTCTTTTTCGTACTTGGAGAGGATAGACTTGATACGAACCATTGTGTAAAGGATGTACGGACCTGTGTCTCCCTCGAAGGATGTGAATTTATCTATATCAAAAATATAGTCCTTTGAAGGCTGGTTTGAAAGGTCTCCGTACTTGATAGCTGCAAGAGCAACCTTATGGGCTGTATCCTTTGCCTCAGTATCATCGATATCCTGGTTGCCTTCCTTGATACGGCTGTACATCTGCTCATCGATCTCAGCGATAAGCTTCTCAAGACGCATAACACCGCCCTCTCTTGTCTTGAAGGGCTTGCCGTCCTTGCCGTTCATGGTACCAAAGCCTACGAAATGAAGCTCTGTCTCAGGAAGAACAAGCTTTGTCTTTCTAGCGCAGCGGAATACCTGTGTGAAGTAAAGCTCCTGGCGCTTATCAACTACGTAGATAAGTCCCTCAGGCTTGAACTCTTCCATTCTCTGCTGGATTGTAGCAAGGTCAGTTGTATTGTAAAGAGAAGCTCCGTCTGACTTAAGGATCATGCAGGGCGGAATTTCCTTTGTATCAGTTTCCTCAGCAACGTCAACAACAAGGGCACCCTGGCTCTCGTGTGCGTAGCCGTGCTGCTTCATGTAATCAACCATTCCGGGGATTACTTCGTGCACGTCAGACTCACCTCTCCAAAGGTCGAAGTCAACGTTCAGGTTCTTATAGTTTTTCTTAAGGTCATTTACAGACACGTTAAGGATGTGGTGCCAAAGTGCACGATATCCCTTATCGCCATCCTGAAGAAGCTTTGTTGCTTCCATAGCCTCAGCCTTGAAAGCCTCGTCCTCTTTTGACTTTGCACTTGCTGCAGGATAGATTTCCTCGAGCTCACTGATTGTGAAAGGAGCTTCCTTGGGATACTGTCCCTTGTGGTCTTTATCAAAATAAGGAAGATCAGGCTGGCGCTTTTTAAGCTCAGTAATGATGAGACCCATCTGAAGTCCCCAGTCACCGAGATGAATGTCACCTGTTACCTTGTAGCCTGCATACTTAAGGATTCTCTTTAAGCTCTCTCCGATAACTGCTGAACGAAGGTGTCCAACGTGAAGGGGCTTAGCAACGTTCGGTCCGCCGTAATCGATCATGAAATTAGGCGCATGAAGAGGTGTCTTCACGCCGAAGTGATGCTCGTGAAGCATTTTTACGATATAGCTTCTTACGAAATCTTCACTCACCTTAAGGTTAAGGAATCCGGGCTTAACGGATTCTACTGATGAAAAGATCTCACTTCCCTGAAGCTTTTCAGCAACAGCATCAGCAATCATGAAAGGTGCCTTGCCATACTTCTTGGCTCCTGCCATAGCTCCGTTGCACTGATATTCACAGAGGTCAGGGCGGTTAGAAAGAGTAACCTTTCCAAGCTCTGCATCAAAACCGGCTGCCTCAAAAGCAGCAGATACTTCTTTTGAAATTAACTCTAAGATTTTTTCCAAAGTAATCTTCCTTCCTATATATATGTAAATTATTTCTATATTTTACTTATGCATTCTATCACAAATATTTAAAAATGGGGAAATTTGTTTAAAATGTCCGCAAATCGTTCCCATTTAGGGCTTTTTCATCCTCACTCATCATCCATCCCGGGGTGCCATAAGAACCTGTCAACGTCCACATGTGTCTCATCAACAAATTCTATTCCATCTGCCTCCAGCATTTTGATCTGAATATTCTCACCGCCAAAGGCAAAGGCTGAGGACACCCTGCCCTCACGATTAACCACTCTGTAGCATGGAATGTGCTCAGGATCAGGATTTACATGAAGAGCATAGCCCACAACTCTGCTCCACCTTCTGTTTCCGGCAAGCATAGCTATCTGTCCGTAGGTTGCAACCTTCCCCTTTGGAATCTTCTTTACAATCTCGTAGATCTTATCAAAGGTATTATTCATGACTCATTCCTTTAAGAACTTTGTATCTCTTAAGTGGCTCATCTGCTGAATCTATTCCTTCAGAGCCACCCACCTTCTCAACAGCACATGATGCAACAGCACAGGCAAAGCGTCCGCAGTCATCCAAAGAATAGCCTTCTGATAAGCCATATAAAAATCCTGCCGCGAAGCTGTCCCCTGCTCCGGTAGAATCTATCACCTTACAATCGGGATACGCAGGAATCTCATAGCATTTATCTGCTGTTTTAATAAGACATCCCTTGCTTCCCCGCTTAATAACGGCACATCCTGCCCCTGCAGCAACAACCTTCTCTGCGTTTTCCTTAGCATCCCTGCAGTCAGTAAGCATCGCGATTTCATCCTCATTTGCAAGATAATAATCTATATAAGGAAGAAAGCACGCAATGTCACTTAGCTTCTCACCCTTCTTGGGCTTTGTCATGTCGGTAAGTAGTGTCCTTTTGGAATCACCGCCATTCTTAATCGCCTTGAATACCCGCTCCATCGCAGGAATATCAAGAACCGGTGATACGAAAATGCTTGCAAAGCTCACAATCCCGCCAAGGCTATCGGCATGCGCCAATATATCTTCTTCCGAGAGCTTCCTTAGGCAGCTCTTAGGGTCAGTTAAGAAAAACCTCTCACCCTTTTCATCAACAAGAACTATATTCACAGATGACGGGAATTCATCTGAAATTGCCGAGCGCTCCGTTGACACCCCGTTCTCATTAAGAAATACCTTGGTTCTGTCTCCTGCTTCATCCGTGCCAAGTCTTGTAATCAGCTCAGTTTTCTTACCAAGTCTTGATAGCACAACAGCTTCATTTAGAGCATCTCCCCCAAATGATGTCCTTATAAACTCCATCGGCATTGATCCGATATCAAAGACACCAGGATTTACAGGTCCTGCAAGGACGTCCATAACCGCTGCACCTATGACTGATATATCTACATCAGATTTCTGAATGTTCTGAGTCTGGCTAAGTCTCTCCTGTCTTGAAAACTCACATCCGCAAAAATCCTGCCTGTATAGATCAAACATATGAGAAAGCTCTATAGACCTCTTATAGCCTTCCTTTTTCTTAAAGTCCGAAGGAAGAAAACTGACTCCATATTTCTCCCCCATCTCGCTTCCGATTCTGTTAAGTCTCTCTGCATCCTTAAGAGGTGAAATTGTAAGAGTCGTTGTAAAAAACTCAAAGCCATGCTCTTTTGCAATCTTCGCAGATTCTTCAAGTCGAAGCTCAAAGCACTTCGTACATCTGTCTCCGCCCTCAGGGCATTTCTCCAAACCTTTAACAGCCTTCAGGAAGTCTGCCACATTGTGGACACCCTCGATAATTTCAATTTTCCTGGCAGATGCATCAGAATGCATCCCCTCGAAACTGCCTTCTTCAACCTGTCTGTTGTACTCTGCGATTAGGCGCTTTTCCTCCTCTACACGCTTTACATATTCAGGCTCATTCATGATGTTCGGATTGTAGAAAAACACCGTGATATCAAAGTATTGCCTAAGGTACTCGAGGCAGTAGGATGAACAGGGCGCGCAGCAGGCATGCAGAAGGAGTTTTGGGTATCTTCCTTCCTTCTGGAACTGTTGTATTTTCTTTTCCAGCTCTTTTGCGTAGTTTACTTTATTCATATTGGAATTCTTTCTATATCTATTCCTAAGTTTTTCTTTTTTGTATTAGAAATCCAGGTTTTATTCATTTATAATGTTCGTATTACATAATATTATCACAAATCGGAGGTCACATTCCCATGAATATCAGACGCGCTAATGAAAAAGACATCCCTCAGATGCTTGAGCTCTTAAGACAGGTAAATCTGGTTCACCATATAGGTCGTCCGGATCTTTTCAAAAAAGCCACAAAATACACCGGAGATGAATTAAAGAAAATCTTAAAGGATGAGACCCGTCCCATCTTCGCTGCAGTTGATGATTCCGATACCATGCAGGGCTACGCCTTCTGCGTACATCAGCAGCACATCGGCAGTAATCTCCTCACTGACATTAAGACCCTGTACATCGATGATATCTGTGTTAATGAAAACTGCAGAGGCCAGCATGTTGGCAAAACAATCTACGACTATGTTATAAAGTGGGCAAAGGAAAATGACTACTACAACGTCACCTTAAATGTCTGGAACTGTAACGAAGGCGCAATGAAATTCTATGAATCCCTGGGTATGACACCCTACAAAATAGGAATGGAGCAGATTTTATAATCTGCCCCATTTTTTTAATAAAGTTATTATCTTCTTACAGCACTATGCTTGTGTAAACAAGATCATCAAGTGCTTCACTATTTCCAAGATAAATCTTGTATTTCATTCTCTCGAGCTGCCACTCTCTGTAAACAGGATTGTACCACTTAAGCTTCTCAAGAGGTGTCTTAACGGTTACAACCTTTGACTCGCCTGCCTTAAGAGATATCTTCTCAAATCCGCGAAGCTGTCTTATGGGACGATCAACTGCGGAATTCTCAAATCCCACATAGAGCTGAACAACCTCTTTACCTTCACGGTCGCCTGTGTTTGTAACCTTAACAGATGCCACAAGCTCATCTCCCTGAATCTCAGCCTCGGGATCCTCGAACCTGAAGTTTGTATAGCTAAGACCAAATCCGTAAGGAATAAGCGGCTTTACGCCATTTTTGTCAAGTCTTGTGTAGCCATGATAATATTCATAATACTGGTCTGTTGCCTCCCAGTCCACATGAGGAAGATCTTCCTCATAAACCGGTACAACAAAGGGAAGCTTTCCGGAAGGATTTACATCTCCAAAGAGAATTTCCGCAAGGGCTGTGCCGCCCTCCATTCCGGGATAATAAGCCATAAGAACCGAATTCACCTTATCGATCCAGTCTGTCATCATGATCATGTTTCCGCCGATCAGAACAACAACAGACTTTTCATTAACATCTCCTGTCTCCTGAAGGAGCTTCACATCCTCATCATGAAGACCAAGTCCTCTCTTTCTGTCACCGCCGATAGCTCCTGTGTAGTTATCAGAGGTATCTGTAGAAATGAACTCACCTTCATCATCATGATTATATCCAACAACATAGATAACAGCATCTGCTTCAGAAGCAACCTTCTTTACCTCTGCTAAGTCAGATCCATCCGCATACAAAATCTCAGCAGAAGGAACTGCTTCCTTAATACCCTGAAGAGGTGTCTTTACATAAGGAGGTCTGACCCAGCTGGAGCCCTGATCACCGATAACCTCAGCATCAGCCAGTTTTCCAACTACAGCTATCTTCTTAATGTTCTTGGCAAGAGGAAGAACATTTTTATTCTTCACAAGAGTGATTGCTTCTTCAGCTGCTCTCTTTGCAAGCTCGATATGCTCCTTACTTCCCACAACTGACATATCGTACTCTTTATGATCCTTATCAAAAGCGAGAATCGTGCGGACAATTCTGATAGCTGCATCATCAATTCTGCTCTCCGGAACAAATCCATCCTTAACAGCCTGAACAAGCCTCTTACCAAAGAACTGTGTCCACAGCATCTCCATATCCTGACCGCCGTTGGCAGCTTCAACAGTATCAAGAACACCCCAGCAGAAATCGGACATTACAAAGCCGTCAAAGCCCCACTCCTTCTTAAGCACCTGACTTAAGAGATATTTGTGGTGACCACACTGTACACCGTTGTAGCGGTTGTAGGAGCTCATTATGCTTGCACAGCCTGCGTCCACGCAGTCCTTAAAGTGCGGCAGATAAACCTCCTGCTCCGTTCTCTGATCGCAGGTTACACTAACCTTGAATCTGGCATTTTCCATATCATTAAAAGCGAAGTGCTTTACACATGCCATAACATCTTCGCTCTGGACACCCTTAACAAGTGAAGCACCCATTCTTCCTATCTGGTAGGTCTCCTCACCATAGGTCTCCTGGCTTCGTCCCCATCCGGGATTATACGGAAGATTGATACATACACCTGCAAAAAGGTTTCCGCCAAAGCCTCTGACCTCCTGACCGATCGCATGTCCAATTTCCTCCTCAAGCGCAGGATTAAAGGTTGCACCTCTAGCCATGGAAACCGGGAAGCATGTGGACTGGTTGTTACCGCATACCACGCCTCTTGGTCCGTCAACAAATTTCATAGGCGGAACGCCCTGCTCCGGAAGACCGCCTGCTTCGTAGGGCTTTACGTTATAATGAGCACCCTCCTCTGTTCCGAGGACAAGCTCCATTATCTCGCTCTCCTTCATGGATGTAGCGTCAATATTACCTGCCATGAGACTTACCTTCTGCTCCAAGGTCAACTTCCCAACAATTTCCTTAGCTTTTTCGTCAAATGTCATTCTTAATTTCTTGTCTTTTTTCATCCCTTAACCGCTCCTGCCATCATACCTTTAACAAGTTTATCCTGGAACACAATGAACAGTGTAATCATCGGAAGTACCGATAAAGTCAGAACCGACAAAATAATCGGTATATCCATTGAATGCTCGCCCTTAAACTGTCCAAGTGCAAGAGGAAGTGTCTTATTCTGAGGACTGATTATCAGAGTATTTGCAAAAGCAAACTCATTCCACATTGAAACACCGTTATATATTGCCAGTGTTGACAGTCCTGATTTTGATAAAGGAAGAATCATCTTAAAGAAATTCTGATAGCGGTTACAGCCATCAATTTCCGCAGATTCTTCAATCTCTCTCGGTATTGTTTTCATAAATGCCGTAAGAATGAAAACTGACATCGGAAGAGCAAATGCTACATAAGGTCCGATAAGTGCCTTAAGTGAATCATAGAATCCAATAGATGTTGTAAGCTTAAAAATCGGAATCAAAGTTACATGCATAGGCACTGCCATCATAGCTACGATCATTGCGTAAATCAGAGCATTCAGCTTAAAACTCATTCTTGCAAGCGGATATGCTGCGAAGGCTGAAATAATAAGCATCAGCACAAGTGATATCGCAACAACTATTACACTTCGGAAAAAATATCCGAAAAATCCGTGTGTAACAACTTCAACATAGTTATTGAAATACCAGGGATCCGGAAGATGGAATACACCCTGCTGCAACATGTCGAACTGCTTACGGAACGAATTCATTATCATAAAGAAAAATGGTGTAAGCGTCAGCACCAGCTGTATAATTGCAAAAATAAATGCTATTGTCCACGCAATCCTTGATTTAATCTTGGATATGCGATAATCAGCATCATTTGATTTTCCGAGACTGTTTATATCGACTGCCATGGCAGAGCCGTTTATATTGTGATTACCCTTCATAATTAATAATCCTCCTTAACCTTAAATACTTTGTTAAAGAGCAATGCTATAGCCGTTATCAGAATGAACATTCCGGCTGCTACGCAGGAACCGTAGCCCATGTTAAACTGCTGGAATGACAGCTTATACATATAGGTAGCCATAAGCTCTGTAGAACCTGAAGGTCCGCCCTGGGTCATGTTCCAGATCATATCGAAATATTTCAGTGATCCGATAAGGGACATTGTGCATGCTGTCTTGAAAATAGGGCCAAGGAGAGGTATCGCAATAAGGCGAATGTACTGCCCTCTTGTTGCACCATCTATTACAGCCGCTTCATAAATAGTAGTATCGATGTTTCCGTATCCGGCGATGAAGTAAACCATATAAAAAGGAGTAAACTGCCATGCCATAACACCGATAACTGTGTAAAGTGCATTGGGAGCTGTTCCCAAAAGGTCAATTGTAGTTCTCTTTCCATTAAAAATTGTTGCCAGAGAGGAAATAATTCCTCCGTTTGTTGCGAGCGCATAGATAAAAAGGAATGCGATAGCAACTGAACTCATAAGATAAGGTAAGAACCATATGATTTTAAAAATATTAAATTTCTTTCCACCTGCATCCAGAAATGTTGCAAGCAACATTCCGATGGGAATCTGAAGAAGAATCGAGAATACCATTACGATCAGATTGTGCTTAAAGGATTTCCAAAACATTGCATCCTTCAACAGCGCTTTCCAGTTATCGAGGCCGACAAATATTCTGTCTGCCGATATTCCGTTCCATTTGTATCCGCTTATAACAAAGGTATCAACAACGGGATACACAATAAAAATTGTGATTAGCAAGAGCGCCGGTAGCAGGAACACTGTTGCTGCCTTGGCCGTACTCCTTGCTTTCGCCTGAGCAAGCCCCATATTATTACTTTTATCCATATCTCTCCTTCCTGTTTCCTTAAGCAGATATTCTGCTTTGCCTCACTAAGTGAATACCAAAAGGATTACTAAAAACTGCCCGCAGAATAGATTATCCTGCGGGCAGCGGTTTTTAAAATCCAGCCGCAGCTTAGACTTATATTTACTTCTTACTGTTCAGCAATAGCCTTCTGCATTGCTTCATCCTGTTCCTGTCCGATCTCCTCAGGAGTCTTCTCAAGACCAAAGAGCTCTGTCATGCAGTTCTTATGAACTTCTGTAACAGATGCAGGAAGGTACTGGTCATACCAAAGCTGTACGTTTGATGCGTTGAAGAATACGTCAACTACAACCTTATTGTTAGGATCATCAACCTGTGTATCAAATCCCTTAATGGAAGGAATATTTCCGCTATCCATCTGCATCTTGTTGTATGTATCATCGTTGAAGTACTGAGTAGCCAAAACATAGCAAGCATCAAGCATATCCTGGTCTACAGAACCATCTTCCTTGAAGCAGTTGAAGGAGAATCCGTTACCGATTGCTGTTCCGATTTCTACGTTCTGAGGAACGCCTGCAGCCTTAGCTTCTGAATCCTCAGGGAAACGGAATACGCCGATGTTCTCGTTGTACCACTCTTCGTTATCAGATCTGATACCTGCTACCTGCCATGAGCCGTGAAGCATCATTGCCGCAGAGCCATCATAAAGGAGTGCTCTATCCTGGTTATCATCAGCTGTAAGAGAGTTAACACCATCCGGGAAATATCCCTTCTTTACCCAATCCTGAATCTTCTCAGCTGCATAGATGAATGCGGGACTTGTGAATGAGCCGCCGTTCTCCTGCGTATAAGCAGCGTCGAATTCAGCGTTGCCTGAGTGACGCGCTACAAGATACATGTAGTACATGGAGCCTGTCCACTTGGATGCATTTGCAAGTGCGAAAGGTGTATAGCCTGCTTCCTTAAGCTTAGCGCATGCTGCTTCAAGATCATCGATTGTCTCAGGAACTTCAATACCCTGCTCAGCAAAAATTGTCTTGTTATAGAAGATATCGCATCCGGAAAGTCCTCCGAAAGGAATAGCGAGCATCTTACCGTCATAGGTTGACTGTGCTACTGCTGCATCGATGAAATCAGGATGATCGTATTTTGCATACATATCAGTGATATCATTAGCAAAACCTGACTTGTAGTACTCAGCCATAGGGCCGCCACCCCAGTGGATGTACATGTTGGGAGCCTGTCCTGAACTCATTGCAACTACCAGCTGCTGCTTGTAGTTATCGTTCTGCTGATGAACCTGATTAACCGTGATGTTAGGATAATCAGCCATGAATCTCTGAACAGCACCTTCCTGATTACTCTTAGCAGGATCCTCTGTAGCGATGTCCCAAAGAGTAATTGTCAAAGGCTCGGTTGTCAGTTCCGGAAGATTCTTGCCGTCGGTCTGTTTTCCGGTTGCTGAATCCGTAGTAGCATCTGCGGAATCAGTACTTTCAGCAGTATCAGCCTTCTCTTCGGTAGCCTCTGTAGATGTTTCTGTGGTTGTGTCTGCTGCTTCGGTCTTCGCTGTGTCGTCGCCACCAGCTGCCGGAGCCGGAGTTGATGTGGATCCCCCACATCCTACAATTGATGTAACAGTCAGAGCTGTTGCAAGAAATGTAGCAAATACCTTTTTCTTCATACAAAACCTCCTTCGTAGAAGCTTGCCGGTAAATCCACCTCCTAATTCTGAAAATACCAGCTTGCTAAAACAATTATCTGTTTCTTTATATATAATGTTAAATTAGTCCGATAATTATTGCATACAAAAAATTGCTATCCATTTTACTAAAATTGCTCTTTTTATATGTGCATATTATCACTTTGATTAATACTTACCAAAAATATGATGTGCATTTTGACAGATTATACATCATAAACGCCACTTTGATATGGTATAATGTCCATAATTTATAAAATAAGTATTAACACAGCAACCTATTGTTCTATATTAAATGGCAATTTTAGAACGCTCCAATATTGCTTGTGTTAAAAAAGAGTTTTGTTGGGGGATTTCTATATGAAAAGGCAGATGGCAAACGCCCGGGAGAGCGTTCAACACAAGAAAAATACCAGTCTCCGTATGTACATCAATAAGGAGCACACCAACTATCCTCCCCATTGGCATACGGATGTCGAGATCATTTGTGCAAAAGAGGGTGATTACAAGGTTATCTGTGCCAATCAGACCTACAACCTTGAGGAGGGTGATATTCTTCTTATCTGCCCTGCCGTTATCCATGAGATATTCTCCACCTGTATCGGAGAAAGAGTTTACATTCAGGCAGATTTTTCAAGGCTCACACTTTTAAAGGAGCTGGAGAAGGCTTTCCGCCTCATGTCTCCCGCTCTTCATATTCAGGCCAGAACCTGCCCGCCCAATATTTACCAAAAATTCTGTAACTGGATTGACGAGATAAAAGAAATCTACTTTGGCTCTGCGCCACCTGTAGAGATGTGCGAAGGCACCACAGGTCATAGTCTCATGTCCTTTACAGAGCTTGAGCCCTTCGGTGAACTGGAAATTTATTCCATTCTTATGCAATTTACGGCACTTGCAGGGAAAAATCTTAGCCTATTCCAGGGATGTGATCATCACAGTGATGATACCGGTTTTAAGAACAGCCTGTCTTTAAGTAGTGTCTGTGCATATTTATCAGAGCACTTTACTGAGGATATTACTCTGGAGAGTATCGCTGATTACGCAGGCTTTAGCAAATATCATTTTGCCCGCATATTCCGGGACTATGCCGGAACCACTTTTTATCAGTTCCTTCAGCAAAAACGTATTGGCTATGCCCAGATGCTCTTATCTAATCCGGAAGTATCCATAACAGACATTGCTTATCAATCCGGTTTTGCCAGCAGCCCTGCTTTTACAAGAGCCTTCCGCAAAAGTACCGGATACTCTCCTTCAGAATTCCGCATGCTTAACGAGCTGAAGCACCCTCTCCCGGCAAATAAACATTTTGCGGATTTATCTGATGCTTCCGAAGATTATGCAGATATCATTAATGACCAACACGCCTGACATTACATCAGGCGTGTTTTTTAATATATATAGTCATCCGGATCAATGATAATCCCATCAAGCACTGCTTCTGTAAGCACATCTCCTTCATAGGTGAGCTTTAATGAAAAGAACTGCTGCCCCGGATCATCAATCAGCTTAAGGAAAATCAGGTCTCCTTTCC
>JAEEGF011454871.1_pt1 | contig 15315 bp, 15 predicted proteins | sample 9134171 | NCBI WGS metagenome assembly JAEEGF01 (sample SAMN16246542, study PRJNA631951) | gut metagenome | biome: gut microbiome; feature: rumen; material: AP-attached | host: Bos | place: Iran: Karaj | collected 2018-10 | reverse complement strand
TCATCCGACATTCACCTCAAAGATGGTTTCCGGAATTCAGTAGAGTCCTGTTATTCGGATCTTCCTGAAAAAGATCTTGCCGATGTGATGAAACTGGCCATGACAATAAAGAAGCGGCGTGGGATAGGGATGGACGATATTTGTACCCTGTTGGGATGGTCCTACAGCAAGGTCAGCAGGATTGTTACTTCCCTGGAATGCGACGGTTTCATTTCAGTCGACCTTCTCCAACATTGTTCTCCTAGGATGGGAAAGTAATCGGGAAAAATGAGTATCTTTGAAGACATGTTCTTCATTGATACCCATTGCCACATCTCAGATGAAGCATTTTCCGGAGAGGAGGATGCCTACATCGCCCGTGCCCTGGAAGCAGGAGTGGGACTGATGCTCCAACCGGATGTCGACAGCAGGGAACGAAGGACCATGTTTGACCTTGTTAAAAGGCATCCTGATGTCCTGCGTCCAATGCTTGGACTTTATCCGGGTTCAGTTGACAAAGGGTGGAAAGAGGAGATTGACAGGATGCTTGAATATTCAGACCGGGAAATAGTTGCGGTCGGAGAGATCGGTCTTGACTATCACGAAGGAAAGGAATTCGAGAAGGAGCAGAAAGAAGCCCTCCATTGGCAGTTGGATTACGCGGCTTCAAGGGGACTCCCGGTGAACATCCACATGAGGGACTCGATGGGAGACTTCGTTGGAATAATCAAGGAACACAGGGGCCTGAGGGGGAATATGCATGCCTATAGCGGGAGCTACGAGAGTTTCATGGAGCTGCAAAGGCTCGGGGACTGGTACATGGGGGTTGGAGGTGTGGTGACCTTCAAGAATGCCTCTCTCGCTGAGATAGTAAGGAAAGTACCTCTTGAACGTATCGTTCTGGAGACTGACTCACCCTATCTCACACCGGTTCCTTTTCGCGGAAGGCGGAATGATAGTTCCTACATACCCATCATAGCATCAAAAGTAGCGGAACTGAAAGGCATCTCAGTCGAAGAGGTGGCTGAAATAACTACTCGAAACGCCAAAATCTTATTCGGAATATGACAGGTTCTTCAATTCTGATGATTTACACCGGTGGAACCATCGGCATGAAACAGGATCCGAAAGACCAGACCCTGAAACCATTCGACTTCGACCAGATACAGGAAGAAGTACCCGAACTCGACAAGTACGGACTGAAGATCGATTCATACACCTTCGATCCCCTTATCGATTCTTCCGATGTCGAGCCCTCGATGTGGCAGTCCCTTGCAACCATAATCAAGGACCGTTACGACGATTATGACGGTTTCGTAGTGCTTCACGGAACTGACACGATGGCCTACTCTGCTTCGGCCCTGAGTTTCATGCTGGAGAACCTTGCTAAACCGGTAATATTCACAGGAAGCCAGCTTCCGATAGGAGTGCCCAGGACGGATGGCAAGGAAAACCTGATCTCCGCAGTGGAAATTGCAGCAGCAAAGGATTCCGAGGGCCACCCGCTCGTACCTGAGGTCTGCATATTCTTCGATTCGTTGCTCCTGAGGGGGAACCGGTGCACCAAGGTCAGTTCTGAAGAATTCAGGGCTTTCCGCTCCCCCGGCTATCCGGCCCTTGCCGAAGCCGGAATCAACATCAGATACAACCACCAGGCAATCCTCAAGCCCGAATCATGGAATGGACCTCTCAAGATTGCAACTTCACTTGACACAAGGGTTTCGATCCTGAAAGTACATCCCGGCATCACACCGACGGTAATGAGGTATTTCCTCTGCGGTAAGGAAACCAGGGCTGTCATCATGGAAACCTACGGTTCCGGAAACGCACCCTCCGCCCAATGGTTCATCGACATAGTCAAGGAAGCCGCATCGATGGGGAAAGTTCTGATGAATGTCACCCAGTGCCTTTCGGGTTCCGTCAATATGAACCTCTACGCTACCGGAAAGACCCTTGAAAAGGCCGGAGTGGTCTCAGGAATCGACATAACCACTGAGAGCGCGCTTGCAAAACTCTTTTATCTGATGGGTAAAAGTGACGACAACGAATGGATCAAAGTCCACCTTGGTGATAATCTTAAGGGAGAAATTTCAAAGTAGCCCTTGCCTTTTGAAAATAAATTAGTAAATTGCAACGGTTTTGTGGAGGGTTTCGGAATCCCCCAATTGAGTCAGAATTAAGATAACTTTTTAATACTTTATTAATTAAAACACACGAAAACGGTTATGAAAAAGTTTTTCATGTTCTTGGCAGTAGCAGGTGCTCTTACCTTCTCTGCTAGCATCGCATCCGCTCAGGACCAGCCCGCTGAGGCTGCCGCTACCGAGCAGGCAGCTCCCCAGCAGCTCTCCGCCGAGGATCTTCTCAAGGGTACCGGCGAAGATGTTCCTTTCCACCAGCAGATCAAGTCCTACTTCATCCAGGGAGGTCCGGCCTTCATGTCCGCTATCATCCTCTGCTTGATCCTCGGTCTTGCCCTCGCTATCGAGAGGATCCTTTACCTGTCGTTCGCGAAGACCAACACCAAGAAACTTGTCGCCAAGGTCGAGAAGGCTCTCGAGGAAGGCGGAGTTGAGAAGGCTAAGGATGTCTGCCGCGACACCAAGGGCCCCGTCGCCAGCATTTTCTACGACGGTCTGCTCCACTATGACGAAGGCCTCGACGTGGTCGAGAAGAGAATCGCCTCTTCCGGTGGCGTTCAGATGAGCCTCATGGAGAACAACCTCTCCTGGATTTCCCTCTTCATCGCTATCGCTCCTTCACTCGGATTCTTGGGAACGGTTATCGGTATGGTCAAGGCTTTCGATGCTATCGAGGCTGCGGGTGACATCTCCCCGAACATCGTCGCTGGAGGTATGAAGGTCGCCCTTATCACCACCATCGGTGGTCTTATCGTTGCTCTGATTCTCCAGGTGTTCTACAACTATATCCTTTCCAGGATCGATGCTCTTTCGATCGACATGGAGGAGGCTTCCATCAACCTCGTCGACGCTCTTGCGAAGTACGAGAAGAAGTCCAAATAATTATAGTTTAGTCAGAATCACTTTTAGAATCGATTGAAATGAACAAAATTTCCAAGATAATCGGCTGGGTGCTGGGTATCGTTGGCATCGTGGTTGGAATTTGGTGTCTGCTCAAAGGTGAGGCATCGAACGAAGGCCCGGTGAATCTTCTCCTCAGGTACAGCTACTTCCTGCTCATCGCAGCAGTAGTTATCCTGTTGGGACTCGCCATCATCCAAGCCGCAAAGAACAATCCGAAGAGCCTGCTCAGGGCCCTGCTCGTGATTGTCGGCATCGCGGTGCTCGTGGCAATAGCCTACGCACTCGCTTCCGGCGATCCCGTCGTCAATGTCAAGAATCAGCCAAGTGCAACCTGGCTCAAACTGACTGATACCATCATGCTCCTGGTGTACATCCTTGGTGGCGCAGCCATACTGTCCATCATTGTCGGTGTCATCAGAAACGCTATCACCAACAAATAATTTTCGGCTATGGCTAAAAGAAAAACTCCGGGTCTGAACACCCAATCAACAGCCGACATCGCGTTCCTTCTGTTGTGCTACTTCCTGATGGTTTCCACCATGGACCAGCAGTCCGGCCTTGTGCGCCGTCTGCCCCCCATGCCTGACAAGAACCAGAAGACCGAGGACACGAAGGTCAACAGGCGCAATATCATTATCGTGAAGATCAACTCTTCCGACAGGCTGTTTGCAGGTGACCAGCTCATGGATGTTAGCCAGCTCAAGGACAAGATCAAGGAATTCATGACGAACCCCAACGATGATCCCAACCTTCCCGAGAAGGAAGTCAAGAGCATCGAAGGATTCGGTGATTATCCTGTCACAAAGGGAGTTATCTCACTTCAGAATGACCGTGGAACAAGCTACAAGGCCTACATCGCAGTTCAGAATGAACTTGTGAGGGCCATCAATGAAATCCGCGACGATTTCTGCCGCCAGCACTACGGCAGGGTTTACAATGCCTGCTCAGAGGACCAGCAGAAGATCGCCAGGGAAGCCATTCCGCAGAACATTTCTGAGGCAGAGCCTAAGGATGTAGCCAAAAAGTAATTCAGGAGGATTGACAAATGCCTATTTTCAAAAGAAGTGGTAAGAAAGACATGCCCGAGCTTGGAACAAGCTCCGACATAGTGTTCATGTTCCTGTTCTTCTTCATGGTCACTACGCAGATGCGTTCAAGTGAAGTGAAGGTCAGGGTCCATCTGCCTGAAGCTACTGAGGTTGCAAAGCTTGAAAGGAAAGATTTGGCATCCTACATCTACATTGGTTCCCCGAACGCCCAGTATGCAGGCCAGTTCGGAACCGAGGCCAGGATCCAGCTCAATGACTCTTTCAAGACAACCAACGACATCCGCGACTTCATCGCCGCCGAGCGCGACGCCATGAGCGAGACCGACAGACAGTTGATGCAGGTTGATATCAAAGCTGATGAAGATGTCAGGATGGGTATTGTAACGGACGTGAAGCAGGAGCTTAGGCGCTGCTCCGCCCTGAAGATCATGTACGCCGCCCGCAAGGCCGGACAGTAACCCGTCAGGACATAGCATTGAAAAAGGACGCACTTAGGGTGTGTCCTTTTTTTATGCATTTCTTCCTTTGTCATGGCTGTTTTTTTAGTATATTTGTGAGATATGTAAAACTATGTCAAGAATGAGCGAAATCACAAGAAAAAAGGTGAAAGAACTGCTCAAGGCTGCACCCGGACAGGAAGTGCTCGCCAAGGGCTGGGTCAGGACAAAAAGAGGAAACAAACAGATCAAATTCATCGCGCTCAACGATGGATCGACTGTCAATAATATTCAGGTCGTAGCCGACATGGCCAAATTCGATGAAGCTCTCATCGCCAAGATCACTACGGGCGCCAGCCTCGCAGTCAAAGGACTCCTTGTCGAGTCTGTCGGAAGCGGACAAGCGGTTGAGATCCAGGCAAGCGAGATCGAAGTCCTGGGCGAATGCGACCCCATGAGGTATCCACTCCAGAAAAAGGACACTTCCCTTGAATATCTTCGCACGGTTGCTCACATGCGTCCCAGGACCAATACCTTCGGAGCTATCCTGAGGATCCGTCACGCAATGGCCTTTGCCATCCATAAGTTCTTCAACGACAAGGGGTTCGTTTATCTGAACACCCCCCTTATCACCGAGTCTGACGCCGAAGGTGCTGGCGACATGTTCCAGGTAACCACCCTCAACCTCGAGAATGTCCCCAAGAAGGACAACGGAAGGGTGGATTTCAGCAAGGACTTCTTCGGAAAAAAGACCAGCCTCACTGTCAGCGGACAGCTCGAAGGTGAACTTGGAGCCACTGCTGTCGGAGAAATCTACACTTTCGGTCCGACTTTCAGGGCGGAGAACTCCAACACTCCGAGGCATCTTGCCGAGTTCTGGATGATAGAGCCGGAGATGGCATTCTACGACATCAACGACAACATGGTACTTGCCGAGGAATTCGTCAAGTACCTGGTCCAGTATGCCCTTGACAACTGCATGGACGATCTCCAGTTCCTGAACAACAAGTACGACGATGGCCTGATCGAGAGGCTCCGCAGCGTGCTTGGAATCGAATTCCAGAGACTCGCCTACACAGATGCTGTCAGTATTCTTGAAGAGGCTGTAAGAAACGGAGTCCAGTTTGAGTTCCCTGTCAGCTGGGGCACCGACTTCCAGAGTGAGCACGAGCGCTACCTGGTCGAAAAGCATTTCGGCAAGCCTGTCATTCTCACTGACTTCCCCATGGCTATCAAGGCTTTCTACATGAAGCAGAATGATGGTTGCGCCCCCGGGCGCGAGACAGTGCGCGGAATGGACGTTCTCTTCCCGAAAATCGGTGAAATCATAGGTGGTTCCGAAAGGGAAGCATCCCTTGAGAAACTCGAGAGAAGGATTACCGAACTCGGAATGAGCCGTAAGAACCTCGAATGGTACATAGACACCCGTCGTTTCGGCACAGTTCCCCACAGCGGTTTCGGACTCGGATTCGAGAGGCTGCTCCTCTTCGTCACCGGAATGTCCAACATCCGTGACGTCATCCCCTTCCCCAGGACTCCAAAGAACGCAGAATTCTAATCTCCAAAGATATGCTCGTCATAGGTATCGCCGGCGGTTCCGGCTCAGGAAAAACCACAGTTGTCAACTCCATCACCAAAAAGTTGAAGGAGAAGGTTGTAGTCATTCCCCAGGACTCCTATTACAAGGACTCCAGCCATCTCCCCATGGAAGAAAGGCAGCAGATCAACTTCGACCATCCCGATGCCATCGACTTCAACCTGCTCTGCAAACAGCTTGGTGAATTAAAGGAAGGCAAGACTATCCAGCAGCCGGTTTATTCCTACATCACCTGCTCCAGGTCCAAGACCGAGACGGTGAAGGTTGAGCCCGCCGAGGTCATTATCATAGAGGGTATCCTGATCTTCACCTGCAAGGAACTCCGGGACCAGATGGACATCAAGATATTCGTGGATGCCGATGACGACGACCGCCTTATGAGGGTCATGGCGAGGGACATTCTCGAAAGGGGAAAGACTGTGGAAATGGTGATAGAGAGGTATAGTAAGACCGTCAAGCCGATGTACCTCCAGTTCATCGAGCCCAGCAAGCGCTACGCCGACATAATCATCCCTCAGGGAGGCCACAACAAGGTGGCTATCGACATTATCTCTGCCACTCTCGAAAAATCCATAAGGGAGAAAAAGAAGGAAGAGAACAAGTAGCATCCATTTCCGATGAAGAGCGAAGACAGGGCAGGACTCTATATTACGGTGATATTCCATCTTGTGATTATCATCATTCTCCTGGCCTGCCAGATTGGAGCCGCTCTCAGGAGGGACAATACCTTCGTGCTGGATTTCTCAAAGCAGGAAGAGGTAGAAAAGCAAAAGGCTGAGGAGAATTTCAAGGAAGAAGTAAGCGACAGGCTCGACCAGCTTCTGGCAGCCGCATCAGGAGTGCCTATCAGGAATATAGCAGTTGACAGGAGCTCTGCCCTGAAGGACGACCGAAACACCAACGCTGAACAACTTTACAAGGATGCCGAAAGACTGGCGCAGGAACTCAAGGACGGATTCAAGTCCGATGAGCCTGATGACGACTATGTCGCAATCAGCAAGCCTGTCGTGAAAAAGGAAGAACCTAAGAAGCAGACCTACAGCGGTCCTTCAGTGGTTTCTTATGCTCTTGAAGGGAGGAAGGCAAGCAGGCTTTCCATACCTGCCTACAGATGTCTTGGCGCCGGCCATGTGACTGTGATCATTACTGTCGATCCGTCCGGAAATGTGATAGCAGCCAAGATTCAGGAAGATGCATCTTCCAATGACAAATGCCTCAGGGATTTCGCGATCAGGGCTGCCAGGCTTTCCAAGTTCTCGGCTTCCACTTCAGCACCTCCCAGGCAATTGGGGAACATTGTTTACATGTTCATCGCGCAATGACGAAGAAGACCCTTTATCTGTTGATCGCACTGACCGGGATCCTCCTAGCAGGGATAGTGGCGGCAGTTGTCCTCCTCTATTCCGACAGGGGGAAGAATGTGAAAGCCCAGGAGACCGGACAGTTCATCGAGCATCACCAGCTCATAGAAGCCGTCCCCTCCGATGCAGCCATTGTGTTCTGCATGAAGGATTTCGGAAAGGCCCGTGAATATCTTTGCGACACCGTTGCGGTGTTCAGGGAACTGACCTCCGGAAAGTTCGACTTCCTCTCAGAGAATCCATTCAACGACCTTGACAGGGCACCTGCCATCATCTCCATCCACTACAGCAAAGACATGCCCCCGCTCCTGGTGGTCAAAGCGCCCCAGGTAATCAGCGATACTACCGGGACCGGTTTCCTCAATCTCAAGGCAGCTGCAGACACGGCCGGACTCTTCACCAAGGTGGACGGAAGCCTGCTGCTTATCTCTTCTTCAGAGACTATCATCAACTCCTCGATAAGGCACATGTCCGAAGGCCACTCCATCCTGGAAGCCAACGGCTTCATGGACATCTCCTCAAAGGCAGCTGGCAGCGATATCATCTTCGCCTCCAATTCCTATACTGACAACATCCTGGAGACTTATTTCTCAAGGAAGCACCGCAAGACCGGCAGCTTTTTCAAGGAGCTTGCAGGTTGGACTGCCTTCAGCATAACAAAGCATACCCCATCGGAGGTCGACTTTTCAGGAGAGATCCTCTATGGCAGCGACCATGCCTACTACATGAACGTTCTCAGGCATGCTGGAACATCTTCGGTAGGAGTGGCAGAAGTCGTTCCGGCCCACACTGATTTCATCATAGACCTGCCGATCGGCAGCATTGCATCCTACCTTAAGGCCTACCGCAACTACCTGGATGCCAAAACGAGGCTGGACAAGTATGAATATACTCTTTCAAAGCAAAAGAAAGAAACCGGCAAGTCAGCTGAGGATTGGGCAAAGGCCCTCGACATAAAGGAAGTGGCCGTGGCCGACATTCACTTTGGAGACAAGATCAGGCAACTGGTTCTCATCAAGCCGGGCAACAAGCAGAATACCGACGGGGTATTCGATTTCAGCCCATTCTCCAATTTCGTCAGGACTCTGTTCGGAGACATATTCACTGGAGAGGATGAATCCTCCGCAACCATGGTGAAGGGTTGGATCGTAGCAGGACCGGGTGATTGCGTTGAAGCATATTCAAAGATGATGGGAGAGAGCCTCAAGGAAAGGCTTTCCGGCAATGGTCTGGGCGATAGGATTCCCCAGAAAGGCTGCGGTTTCTGGATGTACCATTCCCTCACTGAGGATCCAAACATCATTGACGCCACTTTCAGTCCTATGATGGCCAAAGGCTTCCGCAATGTGATTAAGGGTGTCACCTTCGTTCCGGTCACACTTTCTGCAATGGCCAAGGGGGATAAGATGGTACTGGAGATGAACCTTACCCGTACCAACATCACCAAGAGCAAGGTTCCGGATTCCATAATCTCCGACAGGGATACTGCTATCGTGGTGCCATCGGGGCCTTACAAGGTCATGAACAGTGCCACAGGAAAGGAAAATACCTTCTACCAGAACAGCCATCTCTCACTCTGCCTTCAGGACGAGAACGGAAAGGATGTCTGGGGCATTCCATTCAAGCATCCTGTCCTGGGATATGTCCGGGAGGTGGATTTTTATAACAATGGGAAACTGCAGTACCTTTTCGCAGCTGACAGCAAACTTTACCTGATTGACCGGCTGGGCCGCTTTGTGGGTGGTTTCCCTATTGACTTAGGCAAGAAAATTGCGGTGGGTCCGGAGGTTTTTGACTTCGCCGGAGACAAGGCATACAAGGCTATGGTCCTCTTCAAGGACAACACAGTCGGATTGTACGACCTTAAGGGAAAGGTGGCTGCCTCATGGAAAGGGATAACCGCAAAGGAGACCATAAAGGCCATCCCTGAACTCCTTGAGGGGAAGAATGGGAAATACTGGGTGGTCAGGACTTCCAACCAGACAATGGTCTATCCCTTCAGCGGAGGTGATCCGCTGGTCAAGGGAGAAGGAAACAAGATGATCAGGCCTGACAGCAGGATCACCATAAATGAGAAAGGCGCCCTTTCTGCAAAATGCTATGACGGGAAGGACAGGACTTTCAAATTGGACATTGAAAAACGGTAAAGAATGAACGAATTCCAATTCCAATCGGTCAACAAGTTGATCGAAAAGAGCTTCAGGGACAATTGGGACAGGCAGGCCCTGTCCAACTACCAGGGAGTCAGCCTCTGCTACAGGGATGTGGCAAGAAGGATTGAGAAACTCCATATAGCATTCGAGAAGTGTTTCCTCCATAAGGGAGACAAGGTGGCCATCTGCGCCCGCAACCAGGTCAACTGGGCTGTCAGCTATCTGGCAACGATGACCTACGGTGCCGTGGTGGTACCGATCCTCCATGAGTTCAAGCCAGGAAACATCCATTATCTGGTCAACCATTCCGAGGCCAAGGTCCTCTTTGTGGACGACGTGATCTGGGAAGGGCTTAGCCCGGATGAGATGCCCGGTGTCTATGCAGTAGTCAGGATCAACACCTTCCAGCTCCTCTATGCCAAAAATGACAGGATCATCGAGGCCCGCGAGCACATGAATGAATATTTCGGAAAGCGTCACCCCAATGCCTTCCTCCCCGAAGACCTCTGCTACTACAAGGACTCTCCCAACGAACTGGCAATGATCAACTACACCTCCGGTACCTCCGGATTCTCTAAAGGTGTGATGATCCCCTACCGCGCCTTGTGCTCCAACATCCAGTTCGCAAAGCAAGTCCTTCCGGAACTGAACAACAAATCCAATGTGGTCTCGATGCTTCCGACTGCCCACATGTACGGAATGATGTTCGAGTTCCTCTTTGAGATGACCATCGGAATGCACGTACATTTCCTCACCAGGGTACCGAGTCCGAAGATTATCATGCAGGCGCTCCAGGAAGTCAAGCCAAACATCATCATAGCAGTCCCCCTCATCATCGAGAAGGTTTACAAATCCAAGATCCAGAAGACCATTGAAAAGGGCAGCATCAAGACAATGCTCAGGATTCCGGGCCTCAATGATATGGTCCGTAAGAAGATACGTACAGAGCTTGTCAGCGCCTTCGGAGACAACTTCATCGAAATTATCATGGGTGGAGCTGCCTTCAATAAGGACATCGAGAAATTCTTCTGGGATATCGACTTCCCTTACACTGTTGGATACGGGATGACAGAGTGCGCTCCCATTATCGCCTATGCCCATTTCGACAAGAAGAAGCTCTATTCCTGTGGCCAGGCAGCATACAATATGCAGATAAAGATTGATTCCGAAGATCCGGAGAGGATCGAAGGAGAGATCCTCTGCAAGGGTCCCAACACAGCCCTAGGTTACTACAAGAACGAGGAAGCCACCAAGGATCTCTTCACGGAGGATGGCTGGATGAGGACAGGAGACATGGGTATCATCGACAAGGACGGCTACCTCTTTATCAGGGGCCGCAGCAAGTGCATGATCCTCGGTCCCAACGGACAGAACATCTATCCTGAAGAGCTTGAGACTGTAATCAACGCCGTGACCTACGTTGTCGATTCCCTTGTTATTGAAGACAACGGAGGACTCACAGCCCTCATCTATCCGGACTACCACCAGGCAGAACTTGACGGGCTCAGCCGCGCTGACCTCGAAAAGAACCTGTCCGCCCTCCTTCCTGATATCAACAAGGAGATTCCCGGCTACGCACAGATCCGCAAGATTGAGTTCATGCCCGAAGATTTCGAGAGGACCCCGAAGCGTTCAATCAAGAGATACCTCTACCAGAGAAACGGCAAATAATGGAAAAGTTCGACCAAAGATACCTTGAGATGGCCGGAATCTGGGCCAGGAATTCCTACTGCAAAAGGCGTCAGGTAGGTGCTCTGATAGTCAAGGACAAGATGATCATCTCCGACGGCTACAACGGCACTCCTTCCGGATTTGAAAACATCTGTGAAGACGAGAACGGAGTGACCAAGCCATACGTCCTCCATGCCGAGGCCAATGCTATCACGAAGGTGGCCAAATCCGGAAACAGCAGCGAGGGAGCCACCCTTTATGTAACGGCTTCTCCTTGTCTGGAATGCTCCAAACTGATCATCCAGGCCGGAATTAAAAGGGTAGTCTATAATGATGAATACCGCCTGACTGACGGGGTTGACCTCCTTAGAAGGGCTGGGGTCGAAGTGGAAAAGATAGATTAGGATGAAGCGTTACACCTCTCTGCTAATAGCCATCCTCGGCATCCTCGTAGGAGCCCTCTCGGTGGCCAGCTACAACACCTATCTCCAGAAAAAGAGGCTATACAAGGCCCAGTATGGGGAATGGCGCAAGTTGAACCTTATCCTGGACCAGGTTGACAGGAACTATGTCGACACCGTGGACAACAAGAAGGTGACCGACGCAGCTATAGTAGCCGCCCTTGCCGAGCTGGACCCACATTCAGTTTACATGCCTCCGGTAGAACTGGATGCTGCAGAGACTGACCTTGCCGGTAATTTCGACGGAATAGGAATCCAGTTCAACGTCCCCAATGACACTGCCATTGTCATGGAAGTCATCCCTGGCGGACCATCTGAAAAAGCCGGTCTGCTCCAGGGCGACAGGATCCTCAAAGTAGGAGACAAGGATATCGCCGGCGTGAATTTCCCCCAGGACAGCATGGTCCGCAGGATGAAAGGGCCGGCAGGTTCCAAGGTTGAAATCCTTGTCGGAAGGGGCAAGGAGAAGATCCCCTTCGAGATTACCAGGGGAAAGGTTCCTGTCCACTGCGTAGATGCGGCTTTCATGATAGACGATACCACCGCCTACCTCAAACTCTCGAAGTTCAGCAAGACGACCTTCCAGGAGGTAAACCAGGCGGCAGTCAAGCTTCTCGCCCAAGGGATGAAGAAACTCATCTTCGACCTTCGGGACAACAGCGGAGGCTATTTTGACCAGGCACTGCTCCTCAGCAACATGTTCCTCGAGAAAGGAGAGGAGATAGTCTACATGCAGGGTCTCCACCGCAAGAAGGAAGATTACAAAGCTGATGGCAGGGGCATTATGAAAGACATCACCCTTGACGTGCTGATCAACGAATCGACCGCTTCCTCAAGCGAAATATTCGCCGGCGCCATACAGGACAATGACAGGGGAAGGATCATCGGCCGCAGGTCTTTCGGCAAGGGCCTTGTACAGGAGCCCATCTACTTCAACGACGGTTCGGGAGTGAGGCTCACCGTAGCCAGATTCTATACCCCTTCAGGAAGATGCATCCAGAAGCCATATTCAGATGACTACCGCTACGACATCTACAAACGGTATTCAGGCGGAGAGATGTACCAGGCGGACAGCATCAAGGTTGATTCCACAGCTGCCTTCAAAACGGTAGCCGGAAGGACAGTTTTCGGAGGAGGAGGAATAATCCCCGATATCTTCGTTCCGCTGGACACCACCCGCGCAAGCAATTTCTTCATTGCCTGCAACCGGAAAACCACCCAGATGAGATTCGCATCGGCGATGTTCGACCGCTACAAGGATTCCCTCTCAGGAATAAGCGATTTCGGAGAGCTCGACCGCTTCCTGGACAAGATGAACATCCCTTCCAGATTCCGTGAATATGCTGCCGTGACCGACGGGATCAAATGCTCCGACCAGGAATGGAAGGACACGGAATCCTATCTGCTCCCACAGTTGCGTGCACTTGTAGGCCGCTACTCCAGGCTCGGGGAAGACGCCTTCTACAAACTCTATCTAGGCGTCGATACGACAGTAAAGAAAGCTATTGAATCGGAGTGACGTAGAGTTTTACGTCCTCTGCACTTACGGGATTGCCTCCCAGGATCATCAGTCTCTCGACAACATTGTTGAGCTCCCTGATGTTTCCCGGCCAGGTCTTTTCCTGGAGGAGTTTTATAGCTTCGGGAGTGAATTCCCTGACGGGCATCCCTGATTCTGTGCTAACCTGTTTTACGAAGTAATCCACAAGAAGCGGAATGTCATCTTTCCTTTCATCGAGGGAAGGGACTGTGATGACGATGACACTCAGACGATGGTAGAGGTCCTCCCTGAAATTCCCCTTTTCAATCTCCTTGCGAAGGTCCTTGTTGGTAGCAGCGATAACCCTCACGTCAACTACTATGTCCTTGTCGCTTCCAACCCTTGAAAGCCTCTTTTCCTGAAGGACTCTCAGTACCTTTGCCTGTGCTGCCAGGCTCATGTCACCTATCTCGTCGAGGAAGAGGGTTCCTCCGTCTGCCTGTTCGAACTTTCCTTTGTGCTGCTTTATTGCAGAGGTGAACGAACCTTTCTCATGACCGAAAAGCTCGCTTTCAATGAGCTCCGAAGGGATAGCAGCGCAGTTGACCTCTATGTAGGGCATTCCGCTGCGGGTACTCTGCTCGTAAAGGCTTCTGGCAACCAATTCCTTACCGGAACCGTTGGGACCGATGATGAGCACCCTTGCATCAGTAGGAGCTACCTTGCTGACCATGTCACGGATGTGCTGCATGGGCTCTGACTCTCCGACCATCTTCTGGCCGTAAACCTTTTTTTTGAGCTGCCTGTTCTCCTTGACTATGGTAACCTTGTCTGTAGCATTCTTGATGGTGATAAGGATCCTGTTGAGATCCAGGGGTTTCTGAATAAAATCAAAGGCCCCCTTCTTGATGCACTCGACAGCGGTATCGATGTCCCCATGACCGGAGATCATAACGACTGCAGAATCGACGCCGTCGGCAACTATCTTCTCAAGCACCTCGGTGCCATCCATTCCGGGCATCTTGATGTCGCAGAAAATAACGTCGAATTTCTCCTTGTCCACCTTGGCAAGTGCGGTGGGTCCGTCTTCCGCGACGTCCACATCATAACCTTCGTCACCCAGGATCTCTTTCAGGGAATTCCTGATGGCCCTTTCGTCGTCAACTATAAGAATCTTCATATCACAAATATCGCTAAAATTCTCAGAAAATTGATATTTTTGTCTTTATGAACATACCTGACATCATAATAGCCATTGACGGCTACTCATCGACGGGCAAAAGCACCCTCGCAAAACTCATCGCTGAAGAGTATTCATTCCTCTACCTCGACTCCGGTGCCATGTACCGCGGAGTAACCCTTTATGCTCTGGAAAATGGGCTGATCGACAAGGAAGGGACTATCGACGAGGCAGGCCTGAGGGCTGCCCTGCCCACCCTGGATCTCGATTTCCGCACCGACGGGACCTACATTGGCGACCGCTGCGTCGAAAAATTGATCCGCACCCTCGAAGTCTCAAGCCATGTCAGTCCGGTTTCCGCAATCCCCTTTGTCCGCAATTTCGTGGATGAAAAGTTGCATGCATTCGGGAAGAGAAAGAGGGTAGTGATGGACGGACGCGACATCGGAACAACCGTTTTCCCTGACGCGGAAGTGAAAATATTCATGACCGCTTCGGCTGAAGTCAGGGCCCAGAGACGCTTCGACGAAATGAAGATGAAGGGGCAGGAGCCTGTGATGGAGGAAGTTATGAAGAACCTCCTAGAAAGGGATTACATCGATTCCCATCGCGAGACATCTCCCCTTTCGCGCGCTGCTGATGCCTACGTCCTGGACAATTCTGACATGACCCTCCATGAAGAGACGGTCTGGTTCCAGGGCCTTTGCCAGGGCAAGTTCGGGATCCTCGAATAATGGCCCTCACTGTTGAGATAGAGAAGCATTCCGGCTTCTGCGGCGGGGTCATCAGGGCTATCGGCCGGGCCGAACAGTTCCTGGACTCCAATCCCGGAAAGAAACTGTATTCACTCGGTGCAATAGTCCACAATGAGGCCGAACTGGCCCGGCTGGGAGCCAAGGGACT
>JAEEGF011273172.1_pt1 | contig 15315 bp, 10 predicted proteins | sample 9134171 | NCBI WGS metagenome assembly JAEEGF01 (sample SAMN16246542, study PRJNA631951) | gut metagenome | biome: gut microbiome; feature: rumen; material: AP-attached | host: Bos | place: Iran: Karaj | collected 2018-10 | reverse complement strand
TACACCCTCATATTAGTATATATCCACTACTATGTCAACCTCTTTTATAATGTGATCGATGCAAAACATGTCGGTAAAGCCTCAAGCCCTTGTTTTTCAGGCGTTTCAGAGCAATAAAAACGGGTTACCGCTGCCGGTAACCCTCCTACTTCTGAGGTGTGGTGGAGATGATGGGGATCAAACCGCATGATCTTACAAACCCTGAAAGTCCTTAATTCATTGGGTTCTGAGACAATGCTGTTGCAAATAACAAAAAATTTAAACCACATTTAAACCAATTTCAATAACAGGGGAACCAAAGAAGAATGACAGGATATTAATCCTGTCATTTTACTTTCTGAATATAGAAATAATTATCTCTTCAAATGTGGTTACCAGTTCGGTCATACTACGCTCAAAAAACTTAACTACAGTAATCTTGTAATGTTTTACAAGCCTCCTCATTGCACCTTAGAAGCTGATATACATTATGATTATATATCAAAGTTCAGAGTTGTCTTTCAATATACTTTGAATCACTGGTTCAGCTACATTCGTCTGGTGATCTTCTTGCCACCATCGATTGTAGTGTAATTGATAAGCATATCCGACGTTTTTTCGATAGTCCTGCTTATAATACTCCATACCAGCAACACTTATTACCGTAACCATAAATGCAAATACTATTAGAGCGCATATAACTGAATATAGTGTTTTCCGTTTTAAGCAAACTCTCAATAATAAGAAAATTGTTATTCCAATAATCAAAGTCAGTACGTAAAAGAATTTTGGAAATCCGTCAAAACTATGCTCGGGTAATCGGTTGGGGTCTTCACCGCGTTCATAAACTGAATGAGCGGCATTGATAAAAGATACCGACCAATCATGTGTATAATCATAGTATAATCTCGATAATATATAGTAAATTCCAAAAGCACAAAGCAGCAGCAATAGAATTGCTATGATAATTCTTAAGATATTATTTGTTTTTTCTTTCTGTTCACTCTGCATATAAAGCATTACCTCGCTGAGAATCAAGTATTGTTTTCTAATACCGGATCAAAATAGTAATTAACTTGAGCGAAGATTTCTGGATAACCAATATTTTTGAATCTCTTATCTTCTGCACCTGTTATCACTGGAATTACAACATTAGGGTCAAAATAATCTTTATATTCCCAATAATAAGATATGTCTATATTACCGTCGTACAAATCATCGTCTTCATAATACTTTCCTTCAGGCATTATTCTGAAATACAATACTTGCCCATTAAACCCAGCATATTGATCAGGGAAGTTTTCTTCCACAGCTAATATAAAGTCATTTCGATTGGTAGTATCGGATATTGATTTGTGCTTGAAAGTATCTAAAGGGTTATAATCAAACGAGTGGTGAAGTTCAGCAACCCATGCCACTTTGCCCGAATCATACTGATAAGAAAGATCACATGCACAATCGAATGCATATACGTTTTGAATTGAGGAAAAATGACTGATAAAGGTCTCAGCAAGATTCTTCTTGATTATTTCTGGATACAACTTTGTAGCAGCGTCACAGACCATCATGTCAAGTGATTCGAAATTTCGACATACCGAAATGTCCTCAATAAAAAAGTAATTACTGTAATCGTTCCTGAGAGACGCCTCAACTTCAGATGAATGTTCAGGACATAAATATTCATCACTAGAAAGGTTCATTGAAAAACCAGGTATACCAGCATTAGTATTACCATGGCTAAGTAGAACAACATCAGTAATACTGTAATAGTACAAATCCATGTAATCATTTAAAAAGAATTCATATGAAAACGGCGAATGTGGTAGAGCTACCATCTTTTCAGGATTACCAATACTGCTCCACTTTGCTATAAAAGATTCGTATCCGTCAAAATAGAGTATTTCACAGTTTTTACCATAATTAACAGTATAATTTGTCTTTAATGCATTAGCATCATCTATACATTTTTGATCCGTTCCGAGACAAAGAATCTCAATCAGATCTTCATTTCCTTTAAAAGGAACAGCATCTTCATTATCGGTAAAGGCATCACTATCTTTATCTGCCAAATGCACATCAGATCTATAAGACGAAAGCCTTAAGTTCTTTATATCATTTCTTACACCTTTGCTAACACATACTCCTTTTGTTTCTGCTATGTCACAATAATCTCCAACTGTGGCATGGGTATATGCTCCGGTTGTTTCATCGAATGATCCCAAATCAAGACTAGACAGTTCCTGATAATCTAACAGTCCATCACCATCAATATCAGAATCAGAATAACAGTTAAGCTCAATATCCTCTTCACCGAACGTAAGAGCTGATATAGTAATGCCTTCTTCATCCGGATTAGAACCTTTTGGACGTTCACATATTACTCTGCGTTCAGTTGCTGTTTCGAGATCGACCCACGCCCAGCCGTTCATCTGGTAGATCAATCCTTGTATCAGAGTTCCTTCTACTCCGCCAGAATAAAGAACTGCCCAACAGTCATAGACACAGTCTTCGCCTGTTATCCACTGAACTGTCGGTCTATTATTGCCTTCTCTTATTACGAGGCCGCCTAGCCAGCATGAAGCAAACAATCCGCCTCTTAAGTCATATAGAAAACCGTTTTCTTCATCCGATGTTATTACTGCAGGATATCCTCCTTCTTTGGCACAAACCTCAACTGCATCTAAGTAAGATAAGGGAGTGTCTGCAACTATAAGTACATATTCATGTCCGTTAAACTCATAAACAGAGCTTGTAGAGTAGTTTATATCTGTAGTATCGGTTGAACTTAACATGTTATACACAGGATAATCTGAAGCAAAACTTGTGCTGCTTTCTGTGGTTTCTTCAACCCCAAGAAGGTCATACATCTGCTCAGTATCCACCAGACAGTATGTGCCGATCATTGAATTGGTTGCATATACTGTGCCGGTATCGTAATCGTACTCAGTTTCTATTGGGATAAGAATATTGTAACCTTCCCAGTAGTAGAACACACAGTACTTGTCTATGTCAGCTTCGTAACCGTTCTTCATTGTGAAATTAACGGTAACAGAATCAACCTTCATGGCATAGTCGTAAACAATCTCAGGAGACTTCCCCAAGATAGTGCTGTTATCTTCAATCGCATACTTATATCCTGTTTCCTGGACCTTGATGTACTTGTCTACACGACCGGCAGCTTTTATATCAAATGAGAAACTGAACGGTTGATCATCAGTGTTATACTCGGCAATCTGCTCTGATGTAGAAGTAAAGGAATAGTCTTGAGTATTCTCGTTATCCTGAACACTTTCAGTTGTATCTGTCGTCGGTTCTAATCCTAAAGCAAGCTCATCTCCGTCTAAGATGTAATCCCCGTCAGAATCTTCTTCGTAAGGATCGGTACTATAAGTAAAGATCTCGTCATAATCGTCAATATCGTCATAGTCGCTGTCCGCTGCATAAGGACAGGTATCATAAGATTCTTCGTCACGGTTAATTATTCCATCACCATCAAAGTCTTCGTCTCCATCAAGAATTCCGTTTCCATCAGAATCAGCTATTGTTGGAAAGTAGATCATTTTGATTTCATTACCATCAAATACACCGTCGCCGTCTGAATCCGGATTGTTGGGATCAGTTCCATACATCTCTTCTTCACTGGTGTAGAGTCCGTCTCCATCCAAATCTTGGTCTATTGTTACTTCAAACTCTGTCGGTGTAGGTTCCGGTGTGTCAGTAGGTGCATCTGTTGTAGTCGGAGTCGGCTCTTCTGTGACAGTCGGAGTATCAGTTACTGTCGGTGTAGGCGTAGTAATGAATCCGTTGTAATCTATCTCAGATACATCAGGAACACCGTTATTGTTGGTATCCTCGTTCAAAGCTAAGGCTAATGTGCTTGAACTTACAATCAGATTACTGATCTCAAATGGTACAGAAGAATCATGTTCACCGCACTGTATTCCGATCTGATATGTTCCGCCTGCGGTTATATCAGAGTAACTGCTACCACTTATTGTGTATGTTCCGTCGTCATTTACAGAGAAAGAAACATCGTACGCGTCTGTTACAGGCCTGTTTGCAGAGAACGCAATCGTCCAGTTTCCTATAGAACTGTCTGTGTTATTTGTAATGATAAGTGCCCCTGATGAGCCTGAAGTCCAATCCGAATACTCAACATAATCTACTGTTATGGAACCTTCGGGAAGGATGTTATTTGCATTGTTGAGCAGATAGAAAGACGGCATATACTCGATATCAGAGCCGTCATTGCTTGAAGCAGTAAAGCCTATCGTTACCGATTCTCCCGGATTGATATCTTTATTCCAGCCGCTGTTACCTACTGTATAGAGGTCTCCTTCGTGTTCGAGGACAGTGCAATTGTATGGATTTTCGATGTTATAGATGAACTCAAAGGTATAATTCCAGTTGCAGATCGGAGCATCACCGGTGTTAGTAAATACTATCTCAATGTTCGCATGACCGGGCCACGTGGTAATAACATTCTCGGAAACCGTATAAGAAGCTTCAGATAAACTGCGGCATTTGAGTGAATCTGATATCTCATCAGCGATAGATTCAAGAGGCAGGCAAGCAAGAACAATGGCAAAAGAGATAATGCTGCAAAGCAATTTGAATGTTCTCTTCATAGATTTCACCCCGTAAGAAGAACAACAAAGTGACAAGTATCCTTTAGATAATGTGATTCTATTACGGAAAATTATCCGATTCAAGCGCCAGTTCAATTGATTTTTCCTTCATTAATTGCTCAGTTTTCAAACCCGATATTTTACGATTGTTCCTCTTTTTCCACGTCTTATACCCAGGCCGATGCATTGGATACGGACTTTGAAGCCTGTTTGTACCCAAAATTTTCAGAAAGCTCGATTTTTATACCCAGTTTTACTACTGAATATTTCATCCACAAATGCATTAACCACACGGCTCTGCCGGGTGTTGTGAGACGAGTGGTACAAGCATTTGTACCCACTCCTTTATCCTGCTTATAAATCGTCCTGAAATACGCACGTTTTTCTAGTAAAACATCCAGCAATATATGTTCATCGCATACTTTTTCCTCTTCGGTTAAAAATCATTTAGGCGCGAGTATTATTTGCCAGAGTGAAAACAATCCAGTTGTTCTTTATGCGATAGCATGTACTTTTTACAAGATGCTATAAATAAGATGACCACGAAAATCCCAGGAATTTGTCGTTTATCACGAAATCGAGAGCCGGTTATTGAAATCGCCACATCAGGATATAAAATTAAATTTAGATGTATCTTGCGGATTTAGGAACAATCATATCTAAGGTTCGGGTGTTTATTATGAGACTGAAGAAATTGTTGGGTGTAGGAATATCAGTTGCTATCGTTTTCTCTGTTATGCCTCTTCAAGTATTGGCGGATGAGATCTCCGACCAGATAAGATGCAGAAGCATAGAGAGTGCTGACTATTCAGTCCAAGAGAATATAACTGCTTCATGGGATGGTCATGCTAATATCGAAATTATATTCACTAACAATGGAAGTGAGACTATTGACGATTGGTATTACACTTTCGATTTTGCTTATGAGATCGAGAATCCCTATAATTGCTATATTGTTGAGCATGAAGGCAATTTGTATACAGTCGGTAATAACGATTGGAATCAGGATATAAAGCCTGGTGAATCTGTAACCATCGGCTTTACCGCAGCAAGCACTGATGGTAGCCAAGTAGAGATAATGCCTTCTTTCTATCTGTTAAACACCAAAACAGCTGAATTCCCTGCGGAAGCAGTTTCTCTTGAATATACCGAATACTCTGATTGGACTGACGGATTCAGCGGAGCGGTTCTTCTGAAGAACAATAGCGGTAGTGATTTAAGAGATTGGAGTGTTACATTCTCAGCTAACAGACCTATCACTGAGGCATTTGGTTCTGTTCTTACTATTAATGATGACGGTACATACACTATCTCGAATGATGGTAACATGCAGAATGTTGTTGCATATAGTTCATACCAGTTTGGTTTTAATGGTGGAGCACATGACTCATCTGTTCCGTTTGAGATTTCAGATCTTTCTGTAAAAACGCGTGTGTTGGGTATCAGCCTGTCTGCGGACAACAACGGAAACGGAACCCCCGATGTATGTGAGACTGACTATAGCGGAGAGGTATCTGTTATTACTCCGACTCCTACAGAAATGCCAACAGTAGAACCGACAGCGACTGTTACTCCGGAACCTACAACCACATCTATTCCAACCACAACACCGACCGAGGTGCCTACAATTACTGAAACTCCTACAACAACACCTGAACCGACAATAACAGAAATCCCTACAAATACACCAACGTCGAGTCCTACCGCTGTTCCTACCGGAAGTGCATACAGTCTGATAGATTCGGATAGTGATCTTTTGCCCGACGATTACGAAGAGTTGTACGGAACTGATAAGAATGACAGTGATTCCGATGATGACGGAGTGCTTGACGGTTATGAGATCCTGTTAGGCATGGATCCGTTAAATCCCGACAGTGACGGTGACGGAATCATTGACGGCGAAGAAGATTATGACCAGGACGGATTAACTGACGCGGAAGAGTCTATCTATGGTACTAATCCTATGTTAGGAGATTCCGACCTTGACGGATTGACAGATTACGAAGAGATTTATACATATTCTACTTCGCCTAATAAATATGACACCGACGGGGATAGTATTAGTGATTATAAAGAAATACAAATTGGTTCCGATCCGCTTGTGTCTGACAGTGAAGTCAAGCGTACGCAGACATTAACAGTTGATCTAAATGATGAGGAACATCCTTCAGGCGTCGAATCTGTAAGTGTCAAGTGCTATATGGATGGTTGCATTCTCGATAACACAACTATAAAAGATATCTACGGTATTGATGAGCAATCCTCATCTATTAAGGCTTTGATCGGAGTGCCGGTTGAGATAGAAACAACGGGCAAATTTACTTCTGCTACGATCACGTTTAAGTATTCGGATGACATAGATGAATCGAATCTTAAGATTATGTGGTACGACGAAGCTAACTATCAGTATGTAGTGCTTGACAACAGTATTGTTAACACTGCTGAAAACACAGTTAGTGTTCAGACAACGCATTTCTCCAAGTATATGTTGATCGATATGTCTGTTTGGATTAATACATTTGTTGGCGCTTGTATGTATTCGGAGAATTACTTTTACATTCCGTCCGGTGAAATGGATCCGAGTGAGTATCTCGGTTGGATACTGTCTCGTGAGCCGGACAGCGATGGCGACGGCCTTCCAAACTGTATGGAAACAGGCGGAATGCTCAATAATTGTGGACAACTTATTTATACCGATCCTTACAATTCAGATACTGACGGAGATGGAATTACTGACCGTATAGAAATGGGTGAGTTAAAAGATCTGATTGATGTTGTGCCATACTCGTATATTCAGGAGTACGCATCAATTCTTCCATATTCAGCGAAGCAGCATCCGTATTACTTCTATTGCTTTAAGCAGAAGTCGTCTCCGATTAAAGAAGAGTCAATAATGACAGTTTCTGATGGTTGTTATGAAACTACTAACCTTGGAGGTGGCTCGTACTCTGTTGATGAATTAGATTATGAAGGTTATATTCATGTAAATAATCTTCCAGAAGATATAGAACAGGATTTCGGCGCATATATCACTGGAGCTTATGGTGGTAATCAGTCATGGTTTAGCGTGGTGCCATATGAGCCAAATGTGATTAACGAAAATGATATTTTGGGCAGCTTGCCATGGGCTGATATAGCATATGAAGGTTGTGGATTGATTGCTGCAACCGATGTTTCAACTTATCTGTGTGAAAAGGATAATAAACCGTTATCCTTAAGCTATGATGATTATATAAAGCTCGTTGCTATCAATTATGAAACGCTTAGTAAGAGACTAATATCCACTGGCACAATTGGATTACCCATTATACCAGTTGAAGAAGGCGTAGTACTTGATACTCTTACTTTTACTAACAGTAATTGTACAACTAAAACCATAACGCTTCCTCTTAATACGTTTATTCCTAAAGATGTGATGATCGAAAAAATAATAGATTCACTTGAGAATGATTGTCCAGTAGTGATTAGCGTGTTTAATTGTATTTCAGGTGACGGAGATATAAACATTGGTGAAAAAGTGTATCTTTTCGATTATATCAATGGAGGCTTTGAAGTAAATAAGAACACACTACAAACGAATTATCACTACATGACAATTACCGGTGTTGTTAAAGATTTGGATACTGGTAAGTATTATCTGAGAGTGCAATCTTGGGGAAAAGAGTATTATCTTGATTTTGACAATATTTACGAAAGTAACACTGTAACAGGCTCAGTAATAATCGATGGCGGAGTATCAAGTATAAGTTATGCAACAGGTACAACAGTTTTTTACTTTACAGGAGAGTTTTAATAATGAGAAGAGTAGTATCCTGCATATTAATCTTTACGCTTGTTGTTTGTCTTAGTGGTTGTTCAAAATATTCTGGTAACTATAAAGAAGTGCAGCCATTATTAGATTACATGAGTGATAATTCGCAATTGAAAATAAGTTCAATTGATGTTGTTTGGAGAAAAGATGGAGAGTTTTCTTCGTATGCAGCGGATGTTTTGTTCTATGTGGATGTAACATATAGCGAAGATAGGATTCCGCTTGAATACTTGGATGAATTGCGATTGTTGACAGAGTCATATTTGACAAGTAATAAAGGCTTTATACTAAATGACGGATATACATTGTATTTCGTTATTAGAAATACACATAGAGATCTGGGGAATCAAACATATGCCGTCTTTTCAAATTTCGAGTTTAATAATGAAGAAAGACGGTATGACAAATTGATATATTTTGATTCCTTGATATATGAGGAAGATTTTACTTATCTTAAGGATATGAAAGATATAGTACAAATTAAAGTTATACCAACTGAACGTGTAGAAAATGTTGAATATGTCGAAGGGGTAATTAGTAGCATTCAAAACAACAATGAAATCCAATCTGTGGTTTTACCCGAACAGTATGAAGAATTTGAAAATGAGTTCTCTGATAACATCGAAGTTATATTCTATAAATAATAGAACGGTTCATGATTGGACATGGATGTAAGGTTATCATTGGCTGAATGAGGTAAACACGAGCTCCGTGAGGTCGGATGTGTATCTCGTGTATTGGTGACAATTTGGTGACAGTATGACTAAATAGTTGAGTGAAGTTACGTAAAGATAAATGCGACTAAAAGGCCTGTAAGCCTTATATATCAGGTGTTCGCGTTAAATTGAGTGGATCTGAGAATGCTTCAGGCTGTGTCTTTTAATCATGCAACAAAAAGTGACGGGGTGATAATCTGCTTTCACGCCGCCACCTATTCTAATACTTTGGCATTAAACATTGCTTGTGACCTTTCTAATTATCGAGCCATTGTATTGTTCTTGTCTCAGACTGCAACCTGATTGTTGTCCGAGTGTTCCTCGATCCACTCGAGGAACTTGTCTGTTGATACCAGAAGTCTCTTGCCGACTCTCAGCGTAGGGAATGTTGCCGAGTTCATGAGATTGTATGCTCCCTGCTTCGAGATGCCGAGATACTCTGCTACCTGTCCCGCGTTCATTACTCTCGGGACCGATACATTTCTGTTCTCGTCCATCTGGAGGTCCTCCTTTCCGTTAGATTTCGAATCAATCTCATTAGAACACTTGTATTCGATTGATTGTATTCTATCACTTGACAGAATGGATTACAAGGCGTATCCTATACTTAATCTATTCCTGGAGGTTCTTTATGCCGGAAGATACATTGGAGCTAAAGTACTTCGACTCACTCGATCAACTGGGCACTGATCTGAAGGTCGGAGTAGCATTCGAGAAAGGCAAAGAGTATTACTTCATCGTAGGGAAAGATACAGACGGACAGTACAACAACTTCTATAAGACATACCGCTGCTGTGTGGGGGAGGCAGTAGGAGACCTTATAGGAAGCGTTGAACCGGTACCGGGTGTTCCTTCCCCTGAGAAAGTACTCGAGGACATCACAGAGCAATATGCCGGCTTAAAGAACTATATCGGTAAGTTAAGCAAGAAGACCGACAGGGCGGCGTTGGTCAATTACACTATCTTTACCTATAACGAACTGATATACGGACCATTAGCAGGAACAGAGAACAGAAGGAACCTTCTGGCACTGCCCTTATTCGCAGAGGTGATGTCAGGACTGATCAAGGACGGGGGATCTTACAACTTCAAGAAGAGTGACAGGATACTCTCAGCACTTAAGAAATATCAGAAGTCACTTGCAGCTTTCGCAGAAGATGTTATGCTCTACGATAGGAATACGAATCCCAGCTTAGCACTTACTCAAATCGATCAACATCGTATTCCGGCAATCTCATACTCAGGATATACAACACTTACCTGCTACGAACCCGAGCCTGAGTTTAAGTTTGTAGAAGCATTCATACCTGACACCTTTGATGACCTCATCTCATATCTGATGAACAGATATGTAAGAGACTACCACTTCTACTGTTGCTCCAACTGCAGAAGATACTTTGCATTTACTACAGACACCGTTACCAAGAACTGCATGAGGGTCATAGAATCGGCACACTACCTCAAGGACATCGGAAGGACCTGTAAGGATGTAGGACGTCTCAGATCGCATACCAGAGGCTTATACAGCAACGAGACGCAGATACTCTACCAGAGAAGTTACAAGGCGACATTCGCAAGGAAGGCCAAAGGGCAGATTACAGAAGAACACTTCTCGGAGTGGAGTGAGAAGGCACGTCAGATGAGAGACAAATGCTTAAACGGAGACATCTCCTATGACGAACTGGAACAATGGTTCCTTGACAACTATCTGACAGAATAAGTGGGATGACCACTCACTTGTTTTCTATACCTAAAGAAAGGAGGAAAAATGGCAAGAATGAAAAGAAATGCAAACGGAAGCGGATGCATAAGAAAGAGAGCCGACGGCAGATGGGAAGGCATCTACTCTACTGCCGAAGTTGATGGAGCAGGTAAATACAAAAAACATTCCATTTATGGCAAGACGCAGGAAGAAGTCAGGAAGAAACTGACCGAGATAACCGGCGAGATTGATACAGGACAGTACATCGAACCGACCAAGATCAAGCTTAAAGAATGGATAAACACTTGGCTGGAAGTATATGCAAAGCCTGCGATCAAGCAGTACTCTTACGATACCTATAGTTCTCGATGTAAAAACCACATCATTCCGGCTCTCGGCGAGATCAAACTGATTAATCTCAACGCAACACAGATACAAAGATTCTATAACGACCTTAGTAACAAGAAGAATCTCAGTCCCAAAACAATTAAGAACATTCACGGGATACTTTCAAAAGCACTGGCACAGGCCAAGGAACTGCGAATGATAAGAGATAATCCCTGCGAACTCTGTAAATTACCCCGTGTAAACAAAAAAGAGATCAAGACCCTTGGATCAGATGAAATAAAGAACTTTTTGGAACAGATTAAGGGGAATAAATATGAAAGTATTTTCTATATCACACTATTTACCGGACTTCGACAGAGCGAAGTATTGGGACTCACATGGGACTGTGTTGATTTCAACAATTCCTGCATTACCATCAACAAGCAGCTTAAACTCTCACACAGGGGCAAGGGTGCCGAGTATATCTTGGATTACACCAAGAATGACAAAACACGTATTCTGGCAGTCGCCCCTTCAGTAATGCTCATGTTGGAAAGACAAAAGAATCAGCAAGAAGATTGGGCCGGGAAAGCCGGTGCTACTTGGGACAACTCAATGAATCTTGTGTTTACCAATGAGCTCGGACAGAATCTCAGACATGTCACTATTTATAAGCACTTCAAGGCTGTAGTAAAGGAACTTGGGATCGACAGCATGCGATTCCATGATCTCAGACATACCTTTGCTGTAGTTTCATTGGAAAGCGGTGATGACATAAAGACTCTGCAGGATAATATGGGACACGCAACCTCCGCTTTTACACTTGATACCTATGGTCACAGTAATCTCGAGATGAAGAAGCGTTCAGCACAAAAGATGCAACAGTTTATCAATAAAGTCTCGTAGAGACCACTCAGCACAGAAATAATTGTGGTCAAAATTGTGGTCAAACAAAATCAAAACCCCCGCAAACGCAATGTTTACAGGGGTTTCACTGGCGGAGAAGGAGAGATTCGAACTCTCGAAACCCTTTTGGGGTTTACACGATTTCCAGTCGTGCGCCCTCGACCAGGCTAGGCGACTTCTCCGTGTGCTATAAAATGCTCAATGATTTTATAATCTTTGGGTGCCGTTGTCAACTTGCGAATTAAGCCTTTATCTTACATATGTGCTATAATCGGGCGGTTAATAGGCGTGGAGGCATTATATGAGAACAGTTCATACAGATCTTTTTGTTAAGAAAGCAGCAGCTGCTGCAGTGGCCGCTGCCATGCTCACAGCTTTTGCCGCTTGCAACAACGACAAGCTCTATTCCAATCCTGAGATGACCGCATCGCAGAATGCTTCACAGCCTGAAGCCACTTCTGTGGAACTTACATATGACTCCGTCAACAATTTCATGAAACAGTTCGACGAAGAACTGAACCTGTACATGGTAGATCATCATGATGAAGCTACGGTAAAAGAAGGAGACGGAACAAGTTACGCAGGCAATCCTGCCTATACCGTATACACGGTATCAGCTGACGGTAAGTACAGAGCTCTCCAGATGGAGAAGGTCTTTGATGACCGCACCGTGGTGGATGAGTATTTCGATACGGGAGATGCCATGATCTTTGCCCGTACTACCGTATACAACAACGGAGATTTCGACCCGGTCGAGAAGTACTATATCACCGGCGGTACAGTCTATAAACTCGATTCCGAGACGAAGACTCTCGTCTCTGTCGTAGATATCGATTCTGATTCGGCTGCTCAGATGCAGACCGATCTTGATATGTACTTCTCATTTGATGAGATAGTCGCGCTCTATGGCTGATAATACGCAGAAGTCGGGCTCTTTCTCTGACGGATTCAGGGACGGTCTTGCTGTCGGTCTCGGTTATCTGTCGGTATCCTTTACCTTCGGTATACTTGCCATCACTTCAGGTCTTAACTGGATCCAGGCCAGCATTATCTCTCTTACCAATGTCACATCCGCAGGTCAGGTCGCAGGCGTCGGCATCATAGCAGGTGCAGGCGGGATCGCGGCCATGATCATCGCGCAGATCGTAATCAACCTCAGGTATTCCCTGATGGGAATCGCTCTCTCCCAAAAGACTGATGCTTCCATGACGCCTCTTATGAGGATACTTCTCGCCTACGGTATAACGGATGAGATCTTCGGCGTTGCCATCACGAGGAAACACCCTATAAGTGCCAGATACTTCTTTGGACTCACCATCCTGCCGGTAATAGGCTGGACAGGAGGCACCGTTATCGGCGCCCTTCTGGGAGGCGTGTTCCCTGACTTTCTTACCAACGCACTCTCGATAGGCATCTACGGCATGTTTGTCTCGATCGTCATCCCTCAGACCAAGAAGGATCCCGTCATAATGAACAGCGCGGTCCTGGCCTGCGTACTCTCGGCTGTTATGTTCTATGTTCCTTTCCTCTCCTCACACATCACCGGAGGCTTTGCGATAATAATCGCAGCTGTGACCGCTGCACTTTGCGGAGTTGCCGTTACGGGAAGGCAGATGAGCAGGCGAATGTCGTTTGCCGTTCTTGCCGTTCTGCTTGCTGCCATTATCGCGATCCTGTTCTTCTTTGCTCCCGGATATGTGTCATCTTCCGCTGCGGCAGTCTCGTCTGAAAGCAGAGAGACAGTATCTGTCGGGACGTTCATTCCCCTGTTCATCACCATGACGGTCACGACATACCTTATGAGGATGGTACCCTTTGTACTGTTCAGGCGTAAGCTCACCAACCCGAAGGTAAAAGCCTTCTTCGATTACATCCCCTATACGGTCCTGTCGGCGATGACCTTCCCGGCGATACTCTATTCAACCGGCTCTGTCCCGGCAGCAGTGGCAGGACTTGCGGTCGCGCTTGCGCTGAGTTTTATGGAAAAGTCGCTTTTGGTCGTTGCGATCGGAACCTGTATCGGGTCGCTGGCTGTAAGTGTTCTGTTAATGTATATCTGAGCCGCCAAATTTGCTTTAGGTATTTACATTCACAGAAATAAATATGTTCGCGTTTTACGGATTATTCCCGGCCTTGTCGTAATTCTTGTAGTTTTTTATTATTTGCGCAATCGGGTGCAAGCCTTAAAAGTATTGCGTTTCAAGAATTGTGACGGAAATAAGGCGTTAAAAAATGCCCTCAAACCCTTGAAAATCAAGGCTTCAGCCCATATAATTGAGTTGTTAACAAAATGTTAACGCGTGTCTTAACTATTTTTCTCGAGGGGGGCTCGGAGAATGACGGTTAGCAGAAGTGCTGGGAAGTTTGCGGTTAGAATTGTTTCCTTTAGTCTTTGCTCACTATTAGTTATAGCGGGTATTTTTGTTTTAGGTCCCGCTCGTACAGTTAGTGCAGATGCGGGAGCCTCTGTATGGTGGATATCGCAATGGGACAATTCTGATGCCGGTAAGATCGGAATCAGCACTTGGGGTGTTAACAAAGGAGATGTTGTCCAAGTCACCATCAATTCGGGAAATGATATTTTCTTTAATGGAAGCACAAGTGGTGACGTCACTTGCACATCTGACGGCGATTCTATAACGGTCCAATATACATATACAGGTCAAAATGTGGAATTTGCTGTAACCGGAACAAATATTTCAAATAATGATGTATCGGTAGGTTCCATAAGTGTTATTCAGTATGCTTCTACTCCCACTCCGGAACCCACTCCCTCTCCTACACCCAAACCGACGGCAACACCTACGCCCAAACCGACAGCTACACCCACACCGGTACCGGCAAATAACAATTCAAGCTCCGGTAATTCTACAAATCCGACTCAGGCAACAGCAGCTCCTGCATCCGATAACGGCAGTGCTGCAGCTCCTGCAGCAGGCGGAGACGCGCCAGCACCTGCAGAGACGACCGCCGCAGCAACTGAGACTACTGCAACAACCGCTGCTTCCGAGACGACCGAGACTTCAGATCCCTCTGAGACTTCTGAGACTGACAATACTCTGACAGCCGGCGAGACTCAGGAGACTGTCATGGCCGTAGTCGGAGAAGTCCAGGAAGGCGAGACATACGATCAGACTGTAGTTCTCGATGAGACGCACGAAGACGGTTCTCCCGTTGTAATGGGTCTTAACAGCAAGACACAGGAAGAACTGAGTGTTGAGAAAGCAAAGAAGCAGCTGATGACCG
>JAEEGF010491083.1_pt1 | contig 15315 bp, 18 predicted proteins | sample 9134171 | NCBI WGS metagenome assembly JAEEGF01 (sample SAMN16246542, study PRJNA631951) | gut metagenome | biome: gut microbiome; feature: rumen; material: AP-attached | host: Bos | place: Iran: Karaj | collected 2018-10 | reverse complement strand
ATATGGTTATCTTCATTTCCTACCTGTCTTTTCTTTTGGCATACGTCAGCACTACAGAGCAAAGTACCATAAATACTATGCCCACTGTTACTAGTATACCAATTTTTGCCCCTTGCGACAATTCATTTTCAAATAGTGTAAGTGTGGTGCCCATGGCAAGGTCTGTCTGACTTCTGGCCTCTCCCGGGAGCCCTGTAAAGAACGCGTCTTCAATGCCTTTTAGCATTACGCTTCTGAATGCTGATGTGGCGTATATGAACGGGAAGCATTTGATGACTTTTACTATGCCCGAGCTAAGGCCACCGATGGCAAGGTAGATGCCGCCAAAGAAGCCTGCCACGGTGCCAATAACGATGCCGAATGCGCCCCAGCCGTTCTCGCTTTTATTTACGGTGGCAAGGAAAAGCAGGATTGCGGAGTACACGAATGCATTTACAAGTATAAGGGCAAGTACTTTAAAATGCTCGGCTGCGGAGAGGATGGCGTAGCCTTTGAAGGCTGCGATCACGTCCGTTATGGCAAATGCGAAAAGTCCCATGATAACGCTTGTTAGCCACGCACAAAACACGTATGATGAAACGATAAGGCCTCTTTTTATAGGCATTACCATTATGGAATTCAGCTTGTTATTTGCGCGGTCCTTGATCATGTTTGCGTAAAATGCGTGGGCGACGCTGGCTGCATTGATGGCAAGGATGCCGGCCACGGTCCAGTAAAATATGATCTCCGAGACCAGCTTGCTGTCATTTGCGGCGTCTCTGCCGGGGATGCCGCTTACCACCTGAAGGATGGCCTCATTGTTGATGTCGCCGAGGAAAAAGAGCATCAGCGCGATCACGATAAGTGTTGAAAGCACGGAAAAGAATACCGTTGAAAAGTCTCTGAAATATATGTGAATGTTGCGTTTGCTAAGTGCCATGAACTGTCTCATTTTATATTACCTCCTTGCTCATGCCGGTTACATTTAAGAATACGTCGTCCATATTGCCCTGGATCACTTCAAATCCGCCTATCTTCTCGCGGACCTTGCTTAAGATGTCATATGCTTTAAGGGAACCGGAGAGGGATACTTTGGCGCCGTATGGGGCCCTCGTCATGTCCTCATTTTTAAGGAGCTCGGTTATGGCGCTCTCATTTTCCCTGTCAAAATAGAGCTTTAGCTTGTCTTTGGCGTATTTTTCTTTTAGCGTAAATGGGGTGCCTTCCGCAAGCTTTTTGCCGTGGTCGATGATGATGATCTTGTCGGCGGATGCGGCCTCTTCCATGTAGTGGGTGGTGAGGAATACCGTCATGTCTTCGGATGCGCGAAGGGCTTTGATGGTGTCCCACACGTCGATCCTGGTGGCCGGGTCAAGGCCGGTGGTTGGCTCGTCGAGGAACAGGATCTTTGGGGAATGCATGAGAGCAAGGGCTATCTCGCAGCGGCGCTTTTGCCCGCCGGAGAGCAGTCTGTATCTTTTTGAAAGGATCGGCTCCAGTTTTAAAAGGGTGGTAAGGTCTGCTAGCCTTGATCTTATCTCGGCGTTGCCAAGGCCTGCCGCTCCCGCGCGGATCACCAGGTTTTCCTTTACCGTAAGCAGGTCGTCAAGCACGTTTGACTGGTAAACGATGCCGATGGAATTTCTGATCTCCATGTCCTCCTTGCCAAGCCTGTATCCGCAGACCGTTACCTCCCCGCCTGTGGGGGAAAGCAGGGTTGAGAGCATGTTGATGGTGGTGGATTTGCCGGCGCCGTTTACCCCCAGGAACCCAAGCAGTGACCCTGCCTCGGCCTCAAAAGAAATGCCGTCCACCGCAGTAAAGTCACCATATTTTTTCGACAGGTTTTTAACGTCTAACGCTTTCATTTTTTATATCTCCTTTATTTTTCGGGTGTTATCTTGATCTGGGTAAAGAATAATACCATTTGCCGGGGTTGAAAACAGAAAAGGGGGTAAGTTGTAATTTTTTAGGGGTAAGTTGTATAATAACTAAAGGGACTTTTTACATATGTACCAGGTACCTGTGTAAATTTTTTACACAGGTACCTGGTACATATGTAAAAACTTGGAGGAGGATGTTATGCCATTTCAGATTGTACGCAATGACATTACAAAAATGCACGTAGATGCCATAGTGAATACGGCTAGCCCTGTGCCGGGGTATGGCGCAGGGATTGATAAGGCTGTCTATAAAGCTGCGGGGGAAAAGGAGCTCCTTGCAAGAAGGCAGGAGATTGGTGCGATCGAACCCGGGAACTCTGTAATTACGAGTGGGTTTGATCTGCCGGCAAGGTACATTATTCACACTGTCGGCATGCCTTGGCAGGGCGGAGAATGCGGCGAGGAAGCTGTCATCCGCAAATGCTACAAGTCCGTTTTTGAGGTGGCGCTTGAAAATGATATCGAGAGCCTTGCTATTCCGCTGATCGCTTCAGGCAGTTACGGCTTTCCAAAGGGGATTGCTCTGCGGATCGCTCTTTCCGAAATCGAGGCCTTCCTTGCGGCGCGCGACATGGATATCTATCTTGTTGTGTTTGATGAGAAGGCTTTTGCGTTGTCTTCTGAGTTCTACGGCGATATCGACGAGTATATTAGCGACAATTATGTCGAGGAGAAGGTAGAAGAAGAGTATCACACTTTTGGCAGACGCCTTTTTGCCGCTGCGGAAGATGCGCCTATGATGGCGCAGAGTATGGCGCGGAGCCTTGATGACGTCGTAAATAATCTTGATAAGACATTCATGGAGCTGGTTTTCTCATTTGCAGACGCCAGAGGGCTCACCGACGTTGAGGTACAAAAGAGGGCGAACCTTGACCGTAAGGCTTTCTCAAAGCTTAAATGCGGTACCACCAAAAACCCTAGCAAAGCTACGGCACTGGCTCTTGCCATTGCCCTCCGGCTGAATCTTGATGATACAAAGGACTTGCTTTCGCGGGCCGGCCTGGCGCTATCTCCTTGCAGTAAGCAGGACCTCATTGTCAGGTATTTTATCGAAAGGGAAGTTTACGACATATACGAGATAAATGTGGCGCTATTTGAGCATGGTGAGCAGCTTCTCGGATCGCAAAACGCCTGATTTCATTTGTCGCCCGGCAAGTGACCGGATAGATCTTAATACGAGCTATAATGACCTCAGTAACAAGCAAATAAGCACATTACGGAGGTCTTTATTATGAGAGAAAATTTAACGGAACTTGTATTTATTCTTGACAGAAGCGGGTCTATGAGCGGGCTTGAGGCGGACACCATTGGCGGATTCAACTCCATGATCACAAAACAGCAGAAGGAAGAGGGCGAGGCTATCGTTTCTACGGTTCTTTTTGACGACCGGTGCGACGTCATTCACGACAGGGTGCGGATTGGCGATGTAAAAAAGCTTACCGAGGACGATTATTATGTAAGAGGCTGCACGGCGCTTCTTGATGCTGTGGGCGGGGCAATCCATCATATCGGTAATGTGCATAAGTATGCCAGAGATGAAGACAGGCCCGCAAAGACGCTTTTCATTATCACCACCGATGGTCTTGAAAATGCCAGCAGGAGATACACTTTTAACGGCGTAAAGAAGATGATCAAGCGCCAGCAGGAGAAGTATAACTGGGAGTTCCTTTTCCTCGGTGCCAATATTGATGCCGTCAAAGTCGCAGGAAACATGGGCATAAGCAGCGACCGCGCCGCAAACTACCACTGTGATCCGCAAGGCACCGCCATTAACTATGATGTTCTTGAAAAAACCGTTGCAAGAGTCAGAAAGTGCAAGGCGGCAGAGTTTAAAATGGCATTTGCAGGTGGCGGCTGGAAAGCCGAAATCGACTGCGATTACAAAGCAAGAAAAAGATGACTGCTTTAAAAGAGAAAAGAAATCAAACTTGTTTGTACAGATTATACAAACAAGTTTGACCACTTTAAGCCGGGGTTGAAATGATCATTTTGTGTATGTTTTCATTGTTGGAATTCAATGTAATCTTGAAATTTGTTGGCTACTCTTAACAAAAAAGAGTAGCCATTTTTATTCAAAGTGACGAAAAATTTTTTGGCTGTTGACTTATAAGAAAGTTGCTGTTATTATTTGTCTCACTTCGAAGAAATTGAAAAATCTGTATTCTATAGCATGCTGATTATCCAGCGTCGCCGGAAAAAGCATGTCTTGGCAACCGCAAGACGGGATGATCCGGAGATCCCATCTTTGCCGCCGTCTGAAAGATCAGATGAATACACGAAAAAATATTATAAAATAATTATGCGTTGTTGCCCGGCATTTGCGATTGTAGTATACTTAAGCTACGAGGGCATTTGGTGAAGCAGGCGCATTGCGAAAGAGGTAAAATGGAGACACCAAAGAGATACGAAGAACTTCGCTTCACAGATGACTTTATGTTTTGTAAGATTATGACCACACGCCTTGATATTTGCAAAGACGTTCTGGAACTGATCCTGGGTTTTGAGATCAAAGAAGTTAAGCTTGCTGAAGCGCAAAAATCCATCGAAGTGACTGCCGATGGAAAAGGCATCCGCCTTGATGTTTATGTCGATGATGATGAAAATACGGTCTATGATATCGAAATGCAGACCACGTTTCAGGCCGATATTGCCAAAAGAAGCAGGTATTATCAGGGCATGATAGATTTAAACCTGATTGAGCGCGGGGCACTGTACAAGGAACTGAAGAAAAGCTTTATCATTTTCATTTGCATGGAGCGGCCGTTTAAGGATGACGAAAATGACCTTCCAATCTATACATTTAAAAATGTTTGCATGGAAAATAAGGACATTGTGCTGTCGGACGAGGCCACAAAAGTTTTTCTAAATGTTTCATCGGAAAGAGATGATATCCCTGAATCTATCAAGGAATTTTTCGAGTACCTGAAGGGAAATTCTCTTGAAGGCGAGCTTAGCAGGCGAATTGAGGAAGCTGTATCAAATGCAGTGACTCATACTGAGTGGAGGAGTGATTATATGACTTTGCAGCAACAGTATAAACAAAAATATGCCGAAGGCCTTGCTGAGGGACTTGAGAAGGGACGCATTATCGAGATCTGTAATTTCATAAGAGAAGGATACATTGAAATTAAGCTTGGTGCCGAAAAACTCGGTATTTCTGAAGAAAAGATGGCAGAATATATGGCGTCGGAAGAATACAAATAGTTATAGTAAATTATCGTCAAAAGGGATGACCGCTTCAAGCCGGGGCTGAAGCGGTCATTTTTTAGAGTAAAGGAATGGTGAAAGATGGTAAAGCAGATAGTTAGAGATCCGTTTTTCCTGCAGCAAAAGTCTGAGCCGGCAACGGAAGCAGACAGGCAGGTGATCACGGATCTGACAGATACTTTAAAAGCAAATAGCGACAGATGCGTTGGTATGGCGGCAAACATGATCGGTGTAAGAAAGCGGATCATTATTGCTTCGGCGGGGCCTTTTAGCTTCATTATGATAAACCCGGTGATCACGAAGAAGACCGGGAAGTATGAGACTGAAGAAGGCTGCTTGTCTTTAGACGGGGTAAGACCCTGCACAAGATATAAAGAGATTGAAGTTGATTACCTCGACAGGGATTTTAAACGCCAGCATGGTAAGTTCGAGGGCTTCACTGCCCAGATTATCCAACATGAAATAGACCATTTTGAGGGAATCCTGATCTGATGAACATACGGAGTTTGATGGCCAACAGGGACAGTCTCAATACCATTAAGTTAAGGTTTATGCTCAAGAAACAATCCCTCGTGCTGAGGGACAATTTGATTTTACAGAAATAATCCCCCAAGTTTGGGGACAAATTGCAGAAGGGATATTCGAGATTCCCTGGGGGGATCACTTTAAGCCGGGGTCAAAGTGATCATTTTTGTGGATAACTTTACATATGTCGTCTATTAATCGGAAATTCGTAAAGACTTTGATTTTTTTCGATTACGTCGTTGGTTTAGCCTGGTAGTTATCATTACAGAGGTACCTGGTACATATGTATATATTTTGATGATTTACTTATTAATAACTGATAACATATAAGAAATTTACAAGAAAGTTTATTCGATATTAGCTTGTGATATCCAATTAAATGTGATAATATAGTCAATGCATGTCTTGTACGAGAAGACTGAGTAACAGGGATTGATGTATTGGCGCAATGAATAAGATAGACAGAACAATATTTGATACAAAAAAATGTATAAGTTTAGGCACTATTCGTAAGGAATTCGTAGATTTTTTAAATACACATGGGCTTGATGGCCTACTAAAGTATGAGACACCCATAGTTTTCTGGAAAGATAGAATTGAACATACGGATGAGCACAAGAATGATTTTTCGTCTGATACTATGTATCAGATATGCTTTGAAGAAATACCGCAAATCATATTTCATCCAGACTATATCAGCATTCATCCGAAAGAAAAGAGTGTATCATTTATTCGTAATTATTCATCAAATCATGTTAATGTTGCTATCAGAGTAACATTAAGTGGTAATTTGGCATATCGTACCATGTACCCACTGATTGATGCTACGCTTACACATTATTTAGAGACTTCCCATGCGTGGAAGGTTGAATATAGCGAAGATGACAGCCCTGTTATCATTGACAAATATAACTAATAATAGTAATATAGTAGTAGAGAAGAAAACAGAATCTGAGGACGGAACAGGCAGCCGTCACGCCCTTGTGGTCTTTAAAGAGATGTAGATTGTCACCTACCTATTCTGTTTTACTTGATTGCATTCCCGTCCATTGTTTTGGGCGGGTTTTGTTGTATACAGATATGTCTGACCGCTTTAAGCCGGGGCTGTAGCGGTCATTTTTGTGGATAACTTTACATATGTACCTGGTACATATGTAAAAAAATGCATGCTTTGTTTAGGAACAAGTGCAAAAGTTGCATGTTTAACTTGACAAAGATGTGCAAATATTGCATAATCACCTTAAAGGAGGCGTGCAATATGACTGCTTTGAAAGAAAAAAGAATTGCCTTAGGCCTGACGCAGCAGGAGGTTGCTGACAAAGTAGGAGTTTCCTTAAGGTCTTATGTATCTTATGAAAATGAAGAGAGTAAAGTTGATACGCCTAAATATCGTCTTTTCATAAGAGAGATAGAGGATATGAGTAGGGTCGATGAGGAGCACGGTATACTGACAAAGGACGAGATTATCAAGATTTGTAAAGAAATATTTATAGATTATAATATTGGATATTGTTACCTTTTTGGCTCCTATGCAAAAGAAAAAGCAACTGAAAAAAGCGATGTTGATCTTTTGATTTCATCTGATGTGTCGGGGCTTGCTTTTTATGGTTTGGTTGAGAAACTTCGCGAAGGACTGCGTAAAAAGGTGGATTTGTTAGATATGAAGCAGTTATTAAATAATGCGGAGTTGTTAAATGAGGTTCTAAAGGACGGGATAAAGATATATGGATAACATCAAAAACGACAACTATTATTCCGGGAAAACCATGGACCAATTTAAGCCGGGGCTGTAGCGGTCATTTTTGTGGATAACTTTACAGATGTACCAGGTACATATGTCATGCCTGGAAAGGGAGTATTATGGGAAGTTTGGATGGTAAACTGGCAATTGTGACAGGAGCTAATTCCGGTATGGGGATGGCCACTGTGGAAGCCTTGGCAGATGAAGGAGCCAAGGTTGTTATGCTTTGCAGGAGCGAAAAGCGAGGAAAAGATGCCCTTGCAAAGCTCCTTGAAAAGAATGAACGTCAGCTTGAACTGATGCTCTGCGACCTTGGCGATTTTGATTCTATCCGCTCTTTTGCAGCGAAGGTCAAAGAAAAGTACAAAAAGATCGATATCCTTGTTAATAATGCCGGTTTTATAGCATTAGACAGACAGGTGACAAAAGAAGGCCTTGAAATGCAGTTCGGGATTAATCACATTGGCCATTTTCTTTTGACTACAGAACTTGCCGAGCTGATGGGCGAGGGCTCGCGCATTGTCAATGTGGCCTCCGGAGCGCATAAGGTTGGAAAAATTCATTTTGACGATATCAATCTGACAAAGGGATTTAATGTTGTGAAAGCCTATTCGCAGAGTAAACTTGCAAATGTGCTTTTTACAAGGGAACTTGCCGGGCGGTTAAGGGATAAAGGCATTACTGTGAATTGTTGTCACCCCGGCGCAGTTGCGACTAACATGGGCGTTAACCGTGAGACCGGGTTTGGTAAGACTATTACGAGAATGCTTAGACCTTTCTTTCAGACCCCGGCACAAGGTGCACGCACAGCCATATTTTTGGCAACGGACGAGTCAGTAAAGGACATTTCAGGTGAATATTTTTATAAGTGTAAACCTGCAAAATCATCTAAACGATCAAAAGACCCGGAACTTGCAAAGAAACTGTATGCGCTCAGCGAAAAACTGACGGGAAGGAATGCGGAATAATGAACAGAATGACCAAAAGGGACTGTCCCTTTTGTTCGCTAGGAGGAAGAGTATATGATTATTTTACTGGTAAGGTACAAATGTAAACCAAGGCGCAGAAACGACTTTTTTGAGGCCATAAAGAAGGAACGAGTCGATGAGCTTAGCATGGCTGAAAAAGGAAACATCAGATATGAGTATTCTTTTGGAGTGGAAGAGAATGAACTTATTTTGACAGAAATCTGGGAGGATGAGGCAGCTATAGAAGTTCATAAGAACAGTGCTCATTTTGCACGACTTGGCGATCTGAAAACGGAATTTGTGGAAAATACCGAGATTGCAAAGTTTAGCGCAAATCAGATATAAAATACTATTTACTAGGGAGGTTTATTAAGTATGGGTAAGAAAATTGTAGTTGTTGACGCTGGGCCACGTAAAGGATGGAATACAGACATACTGCTTACGGAAGCGGCTGATGGGGCGGTTAGCGCCGGTGCAAAGATTCAGAGATTTGATCTGTTTAAACTGGAAAAATATACCGGTTGTGTCTCATGTTTTGGATGTAAGAAGGAAAAGTTTAAAGGTCACTGCATTTGCAAAGACGGGCTTACTCCTGTTCTTGATGCAATCAGAGATGCGGACGGCCTGATCATTGGCTCTCCGAATTACCTTTCAAATGTCACGGCATCTTTCAGAGCACTGTATGAAAGACTTGTTTTTCAGAGTCTCACTTACAACCGCGAAAATCCTTGCTGCAAGGAAAAAGAGGTTCCGGTTCTTTTTATTATGACTAGCAATGCGCCGGATACTGCGTATACTGAGTTGTTAAAGAGCTATCAGCAGACTTTGGGTATGTTTGTGGGGCCTTGCGAGGTACTTGTGAGCGGCGATACGCTGCAACTAGATGATTACAGCAAGCTTGACTGGGAATGGTCGATGTTTGACCCGGCCAAGAAAAAAGAGCGTCGCGAGACAGTATTTCCTCATGAGCGCAAGAAGGCATTTGATATGGGGAAAGCATTAGCAGAGAGATAGAATGATTACATATGTACCTGAAAGCGGTTATTAATAAACATACAGGAAGGTAAATGAAAATGTATTATCTTATTGAAGATACGCTTAAAGAATGCAGCGCGGAAAAGCGCAGAGAGGGAAGCGCGCAGTACGTGGCGGTGCTGACGCCTTCTGAATGGGCAAATGAGAAAGAGTCTTTTGAGATGGGCATAGATATCGACCTTGATATCCTCGAGATCCATTCTACCAAGGCAGAGGTTAACTACGACTCCGTAACCGGCACATTTGCCTTGCCCGACAGGTCCGATATGGAAAATGATACCAAGAAGTTTGCATTCGCCCTTGATGAAAAGGGTATTGTCTTTATAGACCCTGAGGATACGGTGAAAACTTTTATCCGCCACATCATAAACAGCAAGAAATGGCGCTTTCCGAGTCTTGAGCGCTTTATTTACGACTTCCTTGAGCAGATCGTAAAAGGCGATCTTTCGCTTCTTGAGAGCTATGAAAAGGAACTTGATAAAATTGAAAAGGACGTGGAAAATGACGACGATCCCGATATGGACCGCCTTAACGATATAAGGTACTACCTTCGCGATCTTCGTGTCCACTACGACCATCTCATCGATATGGCGCAGGAATTTGAGGAAAATGAAAACAATTTCTTTAAGTCCGAGAACTTAAGATTTTTCAAGCTGTTTTCAAACAGGGTTTCAAGGCTTTTTGATATCGTTAATTCTCTTCTTGAGTATACGGCACAGATCCGGGATACATATAAGTCAAGGCTTGACGTAAAGCAAAACCACATTATGACGGTGCTTACGGTGGTGACCACTATCTTTATGCCCCTTACCCTCATTGTGGGCTGGTACGGCATGAACTTTAAATATATGCCGGAGCTTAATTCGCCTCTCGGCTATCCTGTGGTGATAGCAGTCAGCGCTTTGATCGTTGTTTTCAGTTTGATCTTTTTTAAGATAAAAAAGTGGCTGTAAGAGCACTTTGATCACTTTAATGATCACATTAATAAAACTATTGGAGGTTACTTATGGGAAAGATGAGCTTAAAACCCTACAATGATTATTGCCCGCAGACTCTGTTTTTGTACGGCACATACGATGAAAATGGGAATGCCGACTTCGGGCTTTTCTGCTGGTTTAGCTACACCTGGGACGGCGAGATGGGAGTCATGTGCTGTATTGGCGGAAACAAGATGACAAAAGATAATATTCACAGAAACAGGATTTTTTCTGCAAATCTTGTGACGGAAGAGCTTTTGCCACTTGCGGACTATTTTGGAAACACTGACGGACACTCAGAAGAAAAGATGAAAGTAGCCCTGGGTATTGAAAAGGGCCGCGTGCTTGATGTGCCTGTTTTGACCGCATCTCCTGTAAACTTTGAGCTTGAAGTAAAGCAGTTTATAGAACTTGACGGCGGAGAGGTGATGCTCTGTAAAATGAGAAATGTTCTTCAGGATGACAGCCTTTCAGACAAGTCAAAGAGTGAAGCGGAAAAACTTGCGATGATAGCACCTGTCAGGACCACATGCAAAAGGTACTTCGGCTATAAGGGAGAAGACCTAGGGGCATGGGGAGAGCCGAGAAAGGTATTAGCTGAAAAATAGAAAATTATGGAAAATTTATTTGATTTTGATAACTACATTTTTGACCTTTACGGGACTTTGATCGATATTCGTACCGACGAGCACTGCGATGAGACCTGGGAGAAATGGATCGCATTTTTGGATGAGAAGGGTGTAAAGCACCCGGAGCTTGGCAGATTTCGAGATGATTTCTTCAATGCGGACAAGGAGCACAGGCAGCGTGAAAAGCGGTTTTTGCACCCTGAGATCGACATTTTGAAGGTTTACGACGAGCTGTTTACGCTTTATGGCAACAGGAAGTTTTCGGAAGGTGAGCTCTTTGAAATTTCGTATCATTTTAGAGAAGACTCGAGGGACTACTATCGCCTGTTTGACGGGGTGCCGGAGTTTCTTAAAATGCTGCGGGAGAAAGGTAAGAAGGTCTATATCCTTTCAAATGCACAACGTTCATATACGCTTAACGAAATCTACCATTTCGGCCTGGATAAAATGGTGGATGATTTCCTCATTTCTTCTGACTACGGCTGCATGAAGCCTGACAAGGCCTTTTATGACGCTATTATTGAAAAACACGGCCTGTCGCGTGAAAAGAGCGTGATGTTTGGCGACAGTTACGAAAATGACTACCTCGGCGCTATTAATGCAGGTCTTAGTGCTGTTTGGCTAAACGGGGAAAATGCAGCAGACAGATTTTATAATGACCACTTTATCCCAGGCTTGAAGTGATCATCCGGCGGCGGTAAAGCGGTCAACCCCTTTTCAACCCAATAACATGTTGACAAATCAACAACAGAGGTGTATTATCCAAGATGTTGATGTGTCAACATTTAAAAGGGAAAAGGGAGAGTAATAATATGAGCAATAACAAAAAAATACAGATAATAGTAGATTCTACCACAGATCTGCCCGAAAGTTGCAGGGACAGAGCTGTGGTAGTTCCGCTTACGGTTTCTTTTGGAGATAAGGAGTATGCGGATGGGATCGAGCTTACCAGAGATGAGTTTTACAGGAAGCTTGAAAGCGGGAACTTGTTGCCTAAAACAAGCCAGGCAACTCCGGATGCTTTTGAGCGTGTGTATCAGGAAGTAAGAGCCAAGGGAATGGACAGCATCGTGATCGCCCTTTCTTCCGAGCTTTCCGGAACTTATCAGAGCGCGTGCATCGCTGCCGAAGACTACCCGGAGATCTACGTGGTTGACTCAAAGAACGTAGCCATAGGGGCGGGGATACTGACTGAATATGCCATGATCTGCGCTGACCGCGGAATGTCTGCCAAGGAGATAGTTAAAGAACTTGAGGTCAAAAAGAATGATATATGCCTGGTTGCTATGCTAGACACTTTGGAGTATCTGTGGCGGGGAGGAAGGCTTTCGAGGACTGCGGCAATTGCTGGGGGGGCTGCTTAATATCAAGCCGGTAATCACGATAAAAGACGGCGCAGTGGTGGTGCTTGGCAAAGCTCGCGGAGCAAAGAAAGCCAATAACTTGCTGGTTGAACAGGTCACCAAGAATGGTGTAAAATATAATATGCCGGTGTTGCTTGGATACACCGGAACATCAGACGAACTTTTGCAGAATTATATTTCTGACAGCAAGGTGCTCTGGGAGGGGCACTTAGATAAATTAGAGTGGTCACAGATATGTAGCGTGATAGGAACTCACGCCGGACCCGGAGCTGTTGCCGTGGCTTTCTTTAAGGAGAACACGCCCGGCTGATAAAGTTGATTGAAAGGAAGATGTCATGTCACGATTTGAGCAGTTTACGGTATCAATATTTGGCATTACCCATTGTTGGAACAAAATAGCCACTGAAGAGATGCGGGAGCATGGTCTGAAAGGAACCTATGCTTTATATCTGATCACCCTGTATTCGGCAGGAGATGGTATAACGGCTGCTAAGCTATGTGAGATGACGCAGCGGGATAAGGCCGATGTTTCAAGAGCCGTGTCCATCTTTCAGGAAAAAGGATTTGTCGAAGAGTACGGAGAGAACCGTTACCGGGCACCGATCAAACTTACTCCAAAGGGCAAGATGATAGCTGAAGGTATTAAGAAGAAAGCAGACAGCGCATTACAGACTGCCGGTGCAGGCTTGTCTGATGAGATGCGCAAGAACATGTATAGCGCCCTTGAGATAATTTCAAACAATCTCAAGGAAATGTGCGACGGAACAGATGACCGCTAAAGCCAAAGGCCCCGCGTGTTTATATGTTGATAAAATAAATGAACACTTTATCCCCGTCTTAAAGTGATCATAACATTATTGAAACTATATGCCATCTGATATATAATTAGCTTGCGCCTGTTCGGGCGCGAAAAAAACTATATTATATTGTTGGAGGTGCTTTATGAAAAGGTTGAGAGCTTTACTACTTGTATTGATTCTCGCTGTCACTGCAATCGCCCCTGCGAACAAGGCTTTTGCAGCTGAAAAGTCAAAGGACATCGTTGTTTTATACACCAACGACGTTCACTGCAAAACAGGAGATGCTGAAAGTTTTGGTTATGCCAACATTGCAGCGTACAAAAAGTCTCTTGAAAAAACGCACGAATACGTAACACTTGTTGATGACGGTGATCATCTTCAGGGTGAAGCTATCGGTGTTCTTTCAAAGGGAAGCTGGCTTGTTGAAATTATGAATTCAGTCGGCTATGACTATGCTGTACTTGGTAATCACGAGTTTGATTATGCCATTCCTGCTCTTATGGAAGACATAAAGGCATCTAATTGCAAGTATTTAAGCTGTAATTTCAAGAAGATTGGAAAAGATGAACCTGTTCTTGATCCATATGAAATTGTCACCTATGGCGACAAGAAGGTTGCATTTATCGGTATCACAACACCTGAAACATTCTCAAAATCAACTCCTGAGTATTTTAAGAATGAGAAAGGAAAGTACATTTACACTTTCTGTGAGGGAAATAACGGTAAGGACCTTTATGATGAGGTTCAGAAAAATATTGATGCTGTAAAGAAGCTCGGCGCTGACTACATTATCGCTATCAGCCATCTTGGAGTTGATCCTTCAAGTGAGCCTTGGACAGTATCTAAGGTTGTAGCAAATACCACAGGTCTTGATGTTGTTCTTGACGGTCATTCTCATTCGGTTATCGAGATGGAGACATTAAAGGACAAAGGCGGAAATGAGGTTGTCGTTTCACAGACCGGTACAAAGTTTGAGTCATTTGGTCAGCTTACTTTATCTACAGATGGTAAGATCACCACAAAGCTTATTAAAGAAGATGTTGCATCTGAAAAAGATGCGGACGTTCTTAAGGTTATAGAGAAAATTGGAGAGCAGTATAAGAGCGCTCTTGAGGAAAAAGCCGGATCTACAGATTTTCCGCTTTATATAAGCGATCCTGAGACTGAGACACGTCTTATCAGAAAGCAGGAGACAAATACCGGTGACTTTGTAGCTGATGCTTACAGATTTGTCAGCGGAGCAGATATCGGCGTGGTAAACGGCGGCGGAATCCGTGTTAATGTTCCTGCAGGAGATATCACAGTGGGAACACTTATCAGCCTTCACCCATTTGGAAATGAGCTCTGCGTTAAAGAGACAACCGGCCAGCACATAGCCGATCTTCTTGAAATGAGCGTAAGCAAGATGGACGAGAACGGTGAAAATGAGAACGGCGGTTTCCAGCATGTATCAGGACTTACATTTGTGGCAGATCTTTCAATCCCAACCCCTGTTGTTACCAACGATAAGGGTGAGTTTGTAAAGGTTGAAGGAGACAGAAGAGTTAAAAACATCAAAGTCTTAAATTCTAAGACAGGCAAGTATGAGCCGCTTGTACTTACAAAGAAATACACCATCGCGTCTCATAACTATATGCTTAAGTCAGGCGGAGACGGACTTACAATGTTCCTTAACGATAAACTTCTTCAGGACTGCGTAATGAAGGATTACCAGGTTGTTCTTACATACCTTCAGGAATACTGCGACGGAAAGGTTCCTGCTCAGTATAAAGACATTAACGGACAGGGAAGAATTAAGCTCGTAAAAGCCGGCGAGGTTTACGAAGAGGAAGAAGAACCGGAAGAAGCTGAGGAAGCTGAAGAAACAGCTGAGACCGAAGAAAAAACTACCGAACAGAAAGAAACAGAAAAGAACGCTCCAAAGAAATATAAGGTTGTAGCAGGTGACTGCCTGTGGAAGATCGCAAAGAAATTTGGCACCACAGTTGATAAGATTGCAAAAGACAACAAAATCAAAGATAAGAACCTTATATTTGTCGGACAGAAACTTGTGATCAAATAGGTACCAGGTACCATTACAAAATTGTTAAATTTATTAGATTGATGTAGAACATTTCAAGCCGGGGCTGTGGCGATCATTTTTGTAA
>JAEEGF010926362.1_pt1 | contig 15316 bp, 12 predicted proteins | sample 9134171 | NCBI WGS metagenome assembly JAEEGF01 (sample SAMN16246542, study PRJNA631951) | gut metagenome | biome: gut microbiome; feature: rumen; material: AP-attached | host: Bos | place: Iran: Karaj | collected 2018-10 | reverse complement strand
CCTGTTCACACGATCTTATGCACCATCGCAGAACTCACCAAGATCTATAAGATCGTATAACACGGGTCGAAGGTATAAAAGGGGTTCTGGAAGACGATCTGGCATTTCTTGCGGAAAGCCAGAGGATCTCTCTTCAGCAATTCCGATGTGGATTCACCGTCGATATAGACATCACCGGAAGTGGGATCTTCCAGTCTCATCAGCAGTCTGCCCAACGTCGATTTGCCGCAGCCCGACTCACCGATGACGCCGATGATCTCACCTTTGTCAAGGCTGAAGCTGACACCGTCAACTGCCTTGATCGTCTGTTTGTTCAGTGTCTTGCCGTCTTTCTTGACGACCTTTTTCTGGATGTAGTACTTAACCAGATCTTCAACTCTGATCAGTTCACTCATTGATATCACCTCCCTCTTCCTTTAAGAAGCAGGCAACTTTCCAGTTGTCTCCATAATCCTTCAGCTGAGGGATCTCTTTATGACATCTTTCCTTCGCAAACGGACAGCGGTCCGCGAAGACGCAGCCCGTCGGATAGATCGACATATCGGGAAGATTTCCTTCAATGCCCTTCAGATTGGTCTTCTCGCCGGTGAAGGACGGGAAGGAGTTCAATAAGCCTTTGGTGTAAGGATGCCGCGGATTGACCAGAACATCCATGACCCTGCCCTCTTCCATGACTCTGCCGGCATACATGACGACGACCTTCTTGCAGGTGGAAGCGACGACCGACATATCATGGGTGATCATGATACGGGCGATCTTCATATTCTTTTCCAGATTCATGATCTCGTTGAGGATCTGGGTCTGGGTAACGACGTCCAGTGCTGTCGTGGCTTCATCCATGATCAGCAGTTTCGGTTCAAAGATCAGAGCCAATGCGATCGCAACTCTCTGCATCATGCCTCCTGAAAGCTCATGAGGATATGACATGTATACACGTTCGGAAAGATTGACCAGTTTCAACAGACTGTAGATCCTTTCCGTGATCTTTTCTTTTGTTTCATTGGGATAGTGGACCCGGTAAATATCTTCCATCTGTTTGCCGATCCTGTGGACAGGAGATAAGGCATTCATTGCTTTCTGGAAGACAACAGACATCTGGGTCCAGCGTACTTCCTGCAGCCTCTCCTGATCCATTGAGAAGATATCTTCACCATTCAGCAGGGCCTCACCGGAAGTCTCAATGATATTTTCCGGCAATAATCTCAGGATACCCATGGCCAGGGTCGATTTTCCGGAACCGGATTCACCGACGATACCGACGGATTCTTCTTCCTCTACCGTCAGGGAAACATCCTGAACGGCATAGACCGTCTTGTCGTTGGTATGGTAGTTGATGCTGACATTTCTAATATCCAGTAAACTCATATCATACACCTCCTACTTATTCGCATCCATCTTCGGGGAGAGGACTCTGTTCAGGCCTTCGCCGATCAGGAAGAACGTCAGAACGGTAAAAATCGTCATCAGACCTGGGAAAGTACAGATCCACCAGCACTTTGGCAGATACGCCTTGCCGGCAGTGATGATCTGACCCCAGCTGACTACGTTGGGATCGCCCAGGCCCAGGAACGACAGACCGGCTTCGGTCAGGATCGCACCGGAAATATTCATCGTCGTATTGGCTATGATCGGGAAAATGCCGTTTGGCAATACGTGATGGATCAGAATCGAGGATTTTGATTCTCCCATTGAGAAGGAGCTCTGTATGAAGGTCCTTTCTTTGATCGCCTTGGCCTGCGCCCTCATCAGTCTGGCATTTCCTACCCAGGAAGTCAGACCGATGACGATCATGACATTCATCATGGAAGAACCGAACGTCGCAATGATCATCAGGATCAGGAAAAAGTCCGGAAGCATCAGGAAGATGTTCATGACTTCATTCAGCAGCTGGTCGATCCATCCGCCGTAGAAACCGGCAATACCGCCCAGCGTAACACCGATGATCGCCGAAATCATTGCCGCAATAAAGCCGATCTTCAGCGATGTCGATGCACCGTACAGGATCTGTGAAAGGATATCATGTCCCAGACTGTCCGTTCCAAGCGGATACTGCTTGCAGGGCGCCATCAGCAGATCATCGTTCAGACGATACGGATTATATGGCGCAAACAGCGGTCCGAAGAACGCTATGAAAAGCAGAACAGCCAGAAAAATCAGACCGATCTTCAGCTGAATATTATTGTTGATCGTATTCAGGATGAGTTTGAATGTGTTCTTTTTCTTCTTTTCCATAATCCACCCCTATTCAACCCTGATACGCGGATCGATCCACGCATAAATGATATCGACGACAACAGTCATGACAGCAACCGAGATCGAAAGCATCAGATAGATCGCCGACAAAGTCGGATAGTCACGCTTGGTGATCGAGTCCAGCATCAGTCTGCCCATGCCCGGCCAGGCATAGACGATCTCGATCATCGAAACACCGGTGATCATGTAAGCCAGTGTGATACCGAAAACCGTAACCGTCGGGATAATCGCATTCCTCATAACGTATTTATTGAAGATCTTTTTCTCACTCATGCCTGTCGCCCTCAAAGTCATGATGAAATCTTCCGACATCGTCTGTAAGACAGAGGAACGGGCAATACGGAAATAATAAGGAATATCGATCAGTACCAGTGTCGTTACCGGTAAGAACATATGTTTCAGCAGATCCAGGATTTTTCCGATACCGGTGTAGTTTCCTCTTAAGGAATACATACCGTATGTCGGGAACCATTTCAGAATGGATGCAAACAGCAGGATCATCATCAGTCCAAGCCAGAAGCTCGGTGTGGAATCAAAGAAATAAGAAATACCGCAGAGGAAAAGGTCAAACTTGCTTCCCTTCTTCCTGGCGGCAAAAATACCCAGTAAAGTGCCAATCAATAAGCCGATAACTGCGCCAGTGAAAGCAATCATCAATGTCGGACCGATCCTTGTCTTGATCAGATCCCAGACCTTGGCAGTCGAAACATAGGAATAACCGAAATCGCCATGGAGCAGCTGTTTGGCATAGATCCAGAACTGCTCCAGTATCGGTTTATCCAGGCCGTATTTGGCCCGCAATGCCTGCATCATTTCCTGACTCGGATTGTCCTTTCCGGCCAAAAGCCTCGTCGGATCGCCCGGAGCCAGTCGAATGATGACAAAATTGAACAGTACTGAGAACAGTACTACGATCGTTCCGGAGAACAATCTTCTCAGAATAAACCTTCTCACTTGACTTACCTCTGCCTTTAATAGATACATTTTATACTATTGGTACAAATTTTTCCATCATTTCTTACATGTTTTTTTCTGAAAATATTTTCATAATGTATAATATGTATATAATTATAGTAAGAAAAGTACGGAGGATAATGATTATGCTGATCAGAAACGGACGTATCCATGACGGAAAAGGCAAGATCTTTTCTGCTGACATACGTATCAAAGACGGAAAGATCGAAAAGATCGCCGAAAAACTCAAACAGAACAAAAACGAAGAAGTGATCGATGCCAAAGGGCTGGAAGTCTTCCCCGGATTCATACAGACCCTGTCTTCCTGGGGCATCAACGGATCCATGACGGAGATCCGTCCCTCCTCACAGGATAACGATGAACTCTCGGATCCGATCACACCGCAGCTGGATGTCAAGTATGCCTTCAACGGCAGAGCAGCCACAGTCCAGCAGCTGGGTGCCTTCGGTCTGACGACTATCGGCGTCACTCCGACCGACAACAACCTCTTCGGCGGAACGATGGCGGTATTCGAAGTCGACGGTCTCAATCCCTTTGAGATGTGTCTCAAGGATCAGGTCGGCATGAAAGCCTCCGTCAGAAACAGTCTCAAGAACGCCTACGGCAGACGCAATGTGGCACCTCTATCCAAGATGTGGATCTTTGAACAGTTTGCCGAGCAGTTACGCAAGGCATCTGAATACAAAGTTGAAAAAGGCAAGGACAGAGACATGAAGATGGAAGCTTTACAGAAAGTGGTAAAGAAGAAACTGCCTCTCTTCGTCTCCGTCGATACCAAGCAGGATGCCTTACATGTCCTGGAGATCCTCAAGCCATACAAGATCAAGCCTGTCATATGCAACGGCTTTGAGATCGGCAAGGACGATACCTGGCTGGTCGATAAGAAGATCCCGCTGGTCGTCAGATCCAATTCGATGACGGCAGACAAGACAGCCATGAAACTCGACCTGAAAGGCATCGCTGCCCTGGCGGAAAAAGGACTGACGGTAGCTTTATCAGGTGTTGACAGCAGCTGGCAGATCAGGGAAGATGTGCTGTGGCTTGGCATCTGCATGATGCGCATCATGAAAGATGAAACAAAAGTCCTGCCGATGATGACTTCCAATCCGGCAAAACTGCTCTCCGTCGACGATCTGACCGGATCGATCGAAGAAGGCAAACGTGCCGATATCGTCCTTTGGGACCAGAATCCTCTGGAATCCTATCAGGCAAAGATCATGAAGACCTTCATGGGCGGAAAAGTAATATATAAGGAAGGAGACGAACTGAGATGTATGTAATCAAGAACGGTACAGTCTACACGATGAAGGATGACAGGCCCATCAAAGCTGACATCCTGGTCAATGATGAAGGCAAGATCGAGAAGATCGCCCCCACCATCAAAGCCGATAAAGCGGAACTCATCGATGCTTCTGGCAAAGTCGTCATCCCCGGTTTTGTGGATGCCCATTCCCACATCGGCGGCGTCTTTGAAGACGAACTGGACGACCTCAACGAATGTACGAACCCGGTCACGCCGGAAATGGATGCCTATTACGGAATCACCCCGGATGACGAACAGTTCAAGATCGCTGTGAAAAACGGCATCACGACTTCCTGCCTGATCCCCGGCAGCGGCAACGTCATCGGCGGCTGGGGCATCGTCCTGAAGTCCAGTGAAGGAACGATCGATGAAAGACTTTTAAAACATCCGGTCTGCCTGAAAGCCGCCACCGGAATCAACCCCAAAGGTGTCTATTCCAGAGCCCATCAGCTCCCGATGACCCGTATGGGCATCGCCTTCCTGTTAAGAGACTACTTCCGTAAAGTCAGAGAATATAAGGAAAAGAAAGAAAAAGCGAAGAAGGATCCCAAGAAGATGCCTCCTTATGATCTGGGACTGGAACACGGTATTCCCGTACTGGAAAAGAAGATCCCCTTAAAAGTCCATACCTATATGCATGACATGGTCACCGTCGTTGAGATCGCAAAAGAATTCGACATCAACGTTACCATCGACCATGCTCAGGGCGCATCCGATTACTATGATGTCTTAAAAGACAGGCACGTCAAAGGCGTCATCTTCGGACCGATCTCCTCAGGACTCTTCCCGGGAGAAGGCGGCAAGATCGACTTTGAGTGCTGCAAAGGTCTGGATGATCGGGGCATCACCGTCACCGTCATGACCGACGGACCGGTCACACCGGAAAACCTGCTGGTCACGGAAGTCGGTGAAGCCGTCAGAAAAGGCATGGATCCCGTCCGTGCACTGGCCATGATCACCCGCAACTCCGCAAAGATCCTGATGGTCGACGACAGAGTCGGAACGCTGGAAAAAGGAAAAGACGCCGATATCCTGATCTTTGATGCTCTGCCTTCGCTCGATGTCAGAGCCAACCTCTTACTGACGATGATCAACGGAAAGGTGGTATACAGGAAAGATGAAGTATGATTATCCCAAGTGCCGCAAGTCCGATCTGACAGAAGAACGCTTCGGCCATCAGCTTGAGGCACCCTATACCTGGCTCAGAGACACCAAAGATCCGGAAGTCAAAGACTTCACTGCCAGGGAAAACGCATTTACCGATTCCTATTTCGATCCTAAAGAGATCGAAGCCATGATCGCAAAACTGAAAGCGGAATATAATGAGGAACTTCCTTCAGGCATCCTGCCCTGGCATGACGGCTATATCGCCACCAGATCCCACGAAGGAAACTACACAGTCGTGGAACTGGACAAAGACCTCAATATCGTAAGGACCCTGTTCAGGAGATACGATCTGCCTGAAAGGACTCCTTTCTCGGCAACGCCTTCGGAAACGGACGAAGATATTTTAGCTATTATGGCCCAGATCGACGGTGCGCCAAGACCTGACAATATCATCTACGATTTCGCAAACAGCAGGATCCTCAAGATACTGCCTCTGACTTTCTCGGGTGTCTGGTCGAAAAAGAAGCTTGCCTTCTATTCGCCGACCACCATCTCTGAAGGAAACAGTTGCAAGACCATCATCCAGAAATGGGAAGAGGGAAATGATGAACTGAGCGATGTCTTCACCTATGAAGGCAATGCGATCTTCGGCAATACGCAGGTATCCGAAGACGGCAATACGATGATCTTCTCCTTCTCCGTCAACTACTCTCAGGACTACTACTATGTCTTTGATGAAGAAAGCGGCGAAGCATATCCGATCAATCCGGACAAGGTGATGATGCTGAGCTATGTCGATTCCTTCAAAGGAAGACACTACTTCATCTCCTTTGAAAACGATCCGCACGGCGAAGTGATCGCCATTCCCTATGGAAAAGACATCAGCTGCGCCGAAACGGTCTATCAGGAAAAAGAAGCCTACATCGAAGGCGGAACTTCCCTGAACGAGAAGATCTATCTGCTTTCCAGCAAGGATGCTGCCAGCAGAGTATACTGCCTGGATGATGGCAAGGAACTGGAACTTCCGGAAAAAGTCGCATCCTTGAGACCTTCCGGCAAGACAAGAAGCGGCAGGATCTTCGAATTCGACTGTTTCGTCAATCCGCCGAAACTGCTGGAATTTGACGGCGATGCGTTCAGAACGATCTACGGAAAAGACGAAGATACGTCCGATATCATCGTCGAGTTCCTGAAAGCACCTTCGAAAGAAGACAAAAAAGAGATCCCCTACTATCTGGTGAGATCCAAGGATGCAAAGAAAGACTCAAATAATAAGACACTGATCTACGGCTACGGCGGATACAATGTCAACATGCCGCCCTGGTCAACGGAAATGGTCTCCCAGACCAATATCGCCGCCTGGGTCAGGAACGGCGGCATCTATGTCCACTGTCTCTTGAGAGGCGGAAGCGAATACGGTACTTCCTGGCATGAGGAAGGCATGGGTCTGAAGAAAAAGAACTGCTACTACGACTTCATCGGCATCGCCGAGAAAGTGATCGCCGATGGCTGGACAAGACCGGAAAAGATCGCGATCAGCGGCTGCTCCAACGGCGGACTGCTGATGAGCACACTGGTCACCATGAGACCGGATCTCTGGGGCTGTGTCATCGATTCTGTCCCCCATACCGACATGATCCACTTTGCGGATGATGACAGAGGACCGATGTACATCACCGAGTACGGCGATCCCAATCATTCCGAAGAAGAATATCTGTATCTCTTAAGCTATTCTCCTGTCCACAATGTGAAGGACACTGAATATCCGGCGACCTACATCCAGACCGGAGAGTGTGACAACAACGTTCCTCCCTACCACGGCAAATCCTTTGCCGCAACGATGCAGGAACATAACAGAAGCGATAATCCGATCCTGTTAAGAGTATTGGAACTCGGATCCCATGACAGAGGTCAGGGGGAAGTCTTCTGGAAGACCATCGCCGAGATGCATGTGTTCATGGAAAAGAATCTCAAATAGAAAAAAAAGACTGTCGACCGACAGTCTTTTTTTATGCTTCGCTTTGATTGATCTGTATCCCCTGAACATCCTTGTCAAAGGCAAGTGCCAACGGGATCAGGCCAAGCAGGAAAGCAACCGTTCCCAGGATCCTGAGCGGGATCAGATCCCCTAATACACCGTACATCAGTGAGGATGCGGTATTGCCGATCATGGTGACGGTCATGAAGGTTCCAAACAATGTGCCTCTTTTGTCTTCCGGTATCAGCATGATCATGATACCCGTCAGTATGCCGTTAAAGACACCGTTGAAGATAAAACAGATCAGAAACAGAACGGAAGTCACTTTGAAGGAAGCCAGGAAGATCGCCGCTGCTCCGCACAAGACGAAACCTAACATTCCGTAGCCGATGATCCTCATGGGCTTTCTGTGATAGACATCCACGACAGTCAGCAGCAGCGTTCCGATCAATGATCCGGCTGAGATGAAGGCTCCCAGATATCCGTACTGCACGGTCGTCATCCCGTTTTCCAGACAGTATGGAAGCAGAAGATTAAAGAAACCGGCAATCAGGAAATTGGCCAGGACGACGATCAGGCCTATCTTCATCAGACCCATATCATTTCTAATGTAAGCAAAGCTTTCGGTGATATCGTTTCTGATCGTTTTCAGGCTGGCTGTTTCTTCCGTTTTATGACTCGGATAATTGCGGATGAACCATTCACTGAGTGCCGAGATCACATAGCAGATGCCGTTGACAAGGATCAGGATCGGAACACCGAATTTCACGATCAGCATGCCGCTGAGCGCCGTACCGATCAGATTGATGATCGTGGAAGAGCCGCTGAGCAGCGACTGCCCTTTGATCAGAACGCTTTCTTCCAGGATCTCGGGAACCAGAGCAGTAGATGCCGGATCAAACAGTGAAGAACAGGCACCGGAGACCAGAGCAACAATGACGACCATCGCTACACTCATCGTGTTCCTGAATGCCAGAAGACCTAAGACGATGAAGATCAGACCTCTGATCAGATCAGTATATACCAGTATGTTTCTTTTGCGCAGATGATCCGTCAGGGATCCGCTGATCGGTCCCGCAAAGATCCTTACGGCGAAAGAAATACCTGACAATAATCCCATTAATGTTGTGGAACCTGTTTTTTCATAGACCCAGTATGCGATCGCCGCCGAATATAAGACGGCACCGAACGTTGAAAATAAAGTACCCTGGCATAAAAGGATAAAGTCTTTATTGAAAATTCTGTTTTTCATAATTTATGCCTCCTTACGTATATTACTATATATCACATAGTACTATTTGTAAAGTGGTATTTATAAAAAAAAGAGGATTTTTTAAATCCTCTTAAATCACGATATTGACGATACGTCCGCGGATGACGAAGTGTTTCTTGATCTCGTTGCCCTCGATGTATTTCTTTACATTGTCCTGCTCAAGTGCTGTTTCATAAATCAGTTCATCCGATGCATCGGCCGGAACAGTGAACTTCGCCCTGACCTTGCCGTTGACCTGGACAGCGATCTCCTTTTCCTCCACGATCAGCTTGCTTTCATTGAATTCAGGCCACGGACGGTATGCCAGATCATCCTTTCCGGTCAGTATCTGATACATCTCGTTGCCGATGTGCGGTGCATAGACCGACAGCATCTGCACGAAGTTGACTGCGTACTCCTTATAGACCTTCTCTTCCTTGTAGCAGTCGTTGATGAAGATCATCATCTGGGCGATCGCCGTGTTCAGACGAAGGTTCTCGATATCCTCGCTCACCTTCTTGACAGTGAAATTGTAGGAATAATCCAGCTTGCCGTCATTCTCATCGGTCAGCTTGCCTGATTCAACCATCAGACGGTAGACTCTCTCGAGCCATCTGTGTGCACCTTCGATACCCTGCGTTGACCAGGGCTTGTCAGCCTCCAGCGGCCCCATAAACATCTCATAGAGTCTCATCGTATCGGCACCGTAGCGCTCGACGATGTCTGTCGGGTTGACGACATATTCCGGATAACGCTTGCCCATCTTGATGCCGTTGGCACCCAGGATATAGCCCTGATGGACCAGTTTCTGGAACGGTTCCTCAGTCGGAGCCAGACCCTTGTCATAAAGATAGTTGTTCCACATTCTGGCATAAAGCAGGTGTCCGACCGCATGTTCCGGACCGCCGACATACAGATCAACCGGCATCCAATGCTTCAACAATTCCTGATCCGCGAATTCCCTGTCGATGTGCGGATCGATGTATCTCAGGAAATACCAGGAAGAACCGGCAGAGCCCGGCATCGTCGATGTCTCTCTCTTGCCTTTCTTTCCCTTATACTCCACATTGACCCAGTCCGTTGCCTTATCCAGAGGCGCTCCCGTCTTGGAGGGACCGTAATCGGAAAGCTCGGGCAGGATCAGAGGCAGATCTTCGTCGTCGAGAATGCCGACTGTTCCGTCCTCATAATGAATGACCGGAATCGGTTCGCCCCAGTAACGCTGTCTGGCAAAGATCCATTCTCTCAGCTTATAGTTGACCTTGCGGTTGCCGATACCCTTTTCTTCGAGCCACTGCAGCATCGCTTCGATCGCCTCTTCCTTGTTCATACCGTCCATGAAACCGGAATTCACATGGATGCCGTCCTGCGTCCAGGCTTCTTTCGTGATATCGCCGCCCTTCAGGACTTCGATGATCTCCAGACCGAATTTCTTCGCAAACTCGTAGTCTCTTTCATCATGTGCCGGAACAGCCATGATCACGCCGGTTCCGTAAGTCATCAGGACATAGTCGGAGATCCAGATCGGGATCTTCTTGCCGTTGACCGGATTGATCGCATAAGCACCGGTAAAGACGCCGGTCTTATCCTTATTTAATTCCGTTCTCTCCATTTCCGACTTGGAGGCGCATTCCTTCTGATAAGCTTCGACTTCCGCTTTCTTTTCAGGCGTCGTGATCTTGTCTACCAGCGGATGTTCCGGAGAGAAGACACAGTAAGTTGCACCGAACAAGGTATCGCAGCGGGTCGTGAACACGGTGAAAGTCTCGTCATGACCGTCGATCCTGAATACGACTTCCGCACCGATGGACTTGCCGATCCAGTTGCGCTGTATCTCTTTGGTGGACTCCGGCCAGTCGATCTTTTCAAGGTTGTCCAACAGTCTTTCCGCATAAGCCGGGATATCAATGATCCACTGTTTCATGTTCTTGCGGACGACCGGATAGCCGCCTCTTTCCGACTTGCCGTCGATGACTTCATCATTGGCCAGAACGCAGCCCAGTTCCTCACACCAGTTTACCGGCATCTCGATGCACTTGGCATAGCCGTCCAGGAATAACTGTTTGAAGATCCACTGTGTCCATTTATAGTAATCCGGATCGGAAGTCGAAACGACTCTCGACCAGTCATAGGAAAAGCCCAGGCCTTTCAGCTGTTCGGTAAAGTGATCGATGTTTTTCTGCGTGAAACCGGCAGGATGATTTCCTGTCTGTATTGCATACTGTTCTGCCGGCAGACCGAAGGAGTCAAAACCCATCGGATGCAGGACATTGAAACCCTTCATCCTCTTGTATCTGCTGACGACATCGGTAGCGGTATAGCCTTCCGGATGTCCGGCATGAAGACCGACACCTGAAGGATACGGGAACATATCCAGGGCATAGAACTTCGGCTTGGAGAAATCACGGATATCCGTCTTGAACGTCTCATTCTCCTCCCAGAAATCCTGCCACTTCTTTTCGATCTTCTTGTAATCAAATGCACTCATAATTAGCCTCCTAAAATAAAAAAGGTGATCCAAAGGGCGCAGGATGCGCGGTACCACCTTTATTTTTCGCTTTCCTGTCTTTAACGCAGACTTACGATTAATCATCACATCAGGCGAGTTCATCTTTTCCCTCTCACTGACTCGCAGCACCGTCAGCTCTCTTTGAGACATTCAAGACTAATACTCCTGAAGATTACTATTTAATACTAATATTTTTAAACTATATTTTCAACTCGACTGTGATATCCTGATCGACCAGTTCTTTTAATCTTTCACCGTCTTTGGGATCACCGGCCACTTCCCCGTAATGGGTCGGGATGACCAGCTCGGGACGGATGATGTTGGCAAGCTTTGCTGCCTCTTTATAATCCATCGTATAGGTGCCGCCCACCGGCAGCAGAGCGATATCGCATCTCACCTTTTCGTTGTCTTCGTTCCTGTCGCAGTCACCGGCAACATAAATCCGCTTGCCTTCCAGAGTCACGATATAGCCGACATAGCCCTTGTCTTTGGGATGGAAAGGCTTGCCGATATTATAGGAAGGAATGACCTCCACATCATATTCCTCTACCGGACAATGATCGCCCGGCAAGACTGTGATCACATTCTCTCCGCCCAGCAGATTGTACATGCAGTCGGGGATGACGTAGACCGTATCTTCCTTTTCGATCTTTCTGATATCTTCGATCGAGAAATGATCGAAATGATCATGGGTAATGAAGATGATAACGGCATCATGGCTCTCTTCTTTGATCTGGAAGGGATCGAAATATATGATTCTGTCCGATTCGACTCTGATCGAACTGTGGGCATTAATGCTGATCTTCATGGATGACCTCCTTCGCCTTGATCAACTGCGGATCCTTTTCAGGATTGCCGGCAAGCTCTCTTCTTGCCAGGGCAACGATGCTGCTGAATGTATTTCTGTCTAAGATTCCGCTAACTTCCAGCTTGTTTTCTGCCTGATATTGCTTTAAAACAGCTTCTGTCGTTTCTGACAGATAGCCGTCTGTACGGTCCACCTCATAATCCAGATAGGAAAGAGCCAGCTGTGCGATCCTGACCGGTTCACCGATCGAATCATACGCATAAGCCTCATCCTCTTCCATATCGGAATAATACTGATAATAGATCTCCGGCATGCTGACCTCGATATCGGGATGAACACCCTCTTCATGGATCGAGACACCGTCAGGTGAATACCAGTAATAAGTCGTGATCTTGAGCGCACCGCCGTTGCTCAAGAGACGGTTGGTCTGAATGACGCCCTTGCCGTAAGTCGTCTTGCCTACGATGGTCACATTGTCACAGCGTTCTCTCAATACGATCGCGAATACTTCCGCTGCCGATGCCGTATCTTCCGATGTCAGCAGGACGATCTTGCTGAAGGAATATTTCTTGCTGTCGGAAGGTGTGCGGTCGACACTCTCCGTACCGTCGATCCCCTTCTGACGCAGATAAACTTCGTTTGGTCCTATGAAGAGACCGCAGATATCCCTGACGGCTGTCTGATAACCGCCGGAGTCGCTGCGCAGATCGATGATGATCTTGTCATAACCCGGATAGGCATCCAGATACTTCTTGCATGCCTCCGCCGTCGACGCACCGAAACTGTTGGGCTCCATGATTATGTAATCATCTTCCGCGTAGTCAAAGACAGTCGAATTGACGACGCCTCTGATGACATCGACATCGAAGACTTCACCGCCCCTGTCGATCGTCAGCGTGACGGCTGTGCCTTCAATACCGAGGACTCTGTCCTTGATGTCCTGCGTGCTCATGCCTTCCACCTGTTCACCGTTGATATAGGTAATGATGTCACCGGCCTGCAGACCGGCTTTCTCCGCCGGAGAAGACTTGAATACTCTCAAAATCAGGGCATTGCCGTTCATGTCGGAGTATTCGACACCGATACCCACATAAGAACCGTTGATGCTGTCGGAGAAAGAATTCATCTCCTCATCCGACATATAGGTCGTATACGGGTCGAAATCAAAAGCTGTCATACCATACAGTGCCTTATTCTCCAGCTCCTTGTCCAGGTCCTCATAGCGGTCGCCATAGAGCCAGTAACGGTTCATGATCCGCTGGATCTCGTTGTAGGGTGAAGATGAGAACGGGACAGAAGCGGCAGATGACGTGGATCCGACATTCCTGGCGCTGTTCAAGAACAGTACACCCAGAAGCATGCCCAGAACAAGACAGAACAGGCACAGCATAAAGACCAGGAATCTCTTTCTGCGTCTGTTTCTTTTTTCTTCTCTTTCCGATCTTAAAGGCTGTTTCTTCAGATCGAACAATACTGTTTTCTCTTCGTTTTCCATCGTTATACTAATTCGCCGGGAGATAAAGCTCCGGATTCAGGATACAGGGTGCGGAATTGCCGGCTTCGCAGCGGTTATAGTAGGCTGTGGCGCCTCTTCCGACTGAGAACGTGGCATTCCAGCCCATCGCCAGATAATCCAGCAGTTCACCGCTGCCCAGATAATACATCTCGATATGACAGTGCGGACCGGTCGATGAACCGGAAGATCCCACTGTACCGATGACATCATCCTGCAGGAGATAGTCACCGTAAGAAACATAGACATCATGCAGATGGAAGAAGATGATACCGTAGATCCTTCCGTCCACCTCACACATCATATAGACCTGATTGCCTCCGCCTGAGATCCAGGCACCGCAGGCATTGCCCAGATAGCCGGGATCGCCGCAGCTGTCATCGGCACGGATGACCACACCGCCGGCCGGGGCATGGATCTCTCTGCCTCTGGAAGCCGCATAGTCGACGCCCAGGTGCCATGCACCGCCCAGATCTGCACCGTAGTTCCATACGGTCGCTGAGATCCAGGAATTATGGACAGCTGCCACAAAGCCGTCAGACACCGTCACACCGGTCGCCTTGAGGGCATCACGCAGATCATCGAAGGTATTGTAGATATTGTCTCTGGCCTCCGTCATCTCATCAAGTTCATTGGCGATACGCAGTTCCTCTTCCTCGTAGAATTCCTGCATTTCGATCAGAGCTGCCTGTTTGGCAACGATATCTTCATAGCTTTCATCCAGTTCTTTCTTGGAAGCATCCAGTTCGATCTTGTCGGCGGTCAGCTGCTGTATCGTATCTAAGAGAACTTCCCTGTCCGACTTATCCTTGGAGACGATCGCCTCCACACCGTAGACTCTTGAAAGCATATCCGTAAATGATTTGGAACCCAGTATGAATTCCAGATAACCGTTGAAATGCATCGTCTTCTGCGTCTCCGCCATACGGTTGCGGACACGGGTATTGAGTGCTTCGACTTTCGCCTCATTTTCAGCGATCTGGTTCTCCAGTTTCTCGATCCGCATCTTGAGATCATCGATCTTGATCTTCAGATCATCGATCTCACCTTGCATTGCTTCTGCTTTCTGAGCATATTCGTTGGCCAGAGCGGCAGCCGCTTCCCTGTCGTTCTTGGCAGCCGCGATCTGATCCTCTATCTCTTTCAGATTATTCTGGGCGTTTCTGGCAATGGCTCTGCAGGCATCCCTGTCCTTGTCATAGACGCACTTTTCATAATCGCTCTTTTCTTCCTCTTCGTATACTTCCCCTTCATCCTCGTAATCGTCGTAGTCATCCTCGTCGGCATAAATAAAACTTGTCTTACTGCACAGCGGTAAGACCATAAAGACGATCAGAATGATGCTAAAAAGTTTCCTGAACATTATCGAGTCAACCTCAGATACTTACATACGGAGATATAGGAACCCATGAAACCGACAAACAAGCCGATTCCCAGTAAGGCAGCACCGACATAGATGATGAAAGGCAGCACTGGGACAAGCGTGATGACACCGGCCAGAACACCGCCGGTCGTTTCATAAAGCCAGTAGTAACCATAGACGATCAGTGCGATCGGAAGGATCGAACCGAAGATGGAAATGATGATGCCTTCCACCAGGAAAGGTCCTCTGATATAA
>JAEEGF011069291.1_pt1 | contig 15317 bp, 8 predicted proteins | sample 9134171 | NCBI WGS metagenome assembly JAEEGF01 (sample SAMN16246542, study PRJNA631951) | gut metagenome | biome: gut microbiome; feature: rumen; material: AP-attached | host: Bos | place: Iran: Karaj | collected 2018-10 | reverse complement strand
TGTATCAACAACTATATTCCACTATTGGAATTCTTTCAACCAATTATTTATGTACAACATTTTTGAACTCAATGAGAAGTCGTTGGACGACCTCAAAATCATTGCTACCGAGATGGGTATTGACGATGAGAACCGTGACCGTACCCAGCTCATTTACGACATCATCGATCATCAGGTAGACCATCCTGACATCAAGAAAGCCACAAAACCTAAAAAACAGAAACAAAAAGCGCCAAAAGCCGACAAGCCCGAGTCCAAGCCCAAAGAAGCTCCCGCCGTCGAGAAACCCGAGCCTGTCGAAGCGAAAAAAGAACCTAAAGAACCTGTAAAAGAACCCGCAGAAGCCAATGCTCCCCAAGCCAAACGTGGCAGACGCCCGCGCATCAGCAAGGAGGCTGAGGCTGCCGTCAACGAATGGCAGAAAAACAATGGTATACAATTTGCCCAGAATCCTGAGCAAAAAAAGGGAGAAGAAGCTGTGGGTGAGAATAAGCGTGGTGAGAGGGGTGTAATAACTCCCCCGCCCTTCGGGCACCCCCTCTCAGAGGGGGAAAAGACTCCCCCGGCCTATGGCCACCCCCTCTCAGAGGGGGAAGGAATCCCCCGGCCTTCGGCCACCCCCTTAGAAGGGGGAATTCCCCCGACCCCCTTAAAAGGGGGAGAAAACGAGCAGAAACCTGCTCGAGAGAAGAAAGAGAACCCCAAGCAGAAACGCAAACGCACACGCGAAAACGGAGCCGAAGACGCACCTGCTCCTGAAGCACAAAAAGAAACACCTGCCATGGAAGAAAAGCCCGTGGCTATCGAGAACAATACTGTTTCGGAAGAGACACCTGCCATGCACAAGCAGGAACGCCAAGAGAGGGAACGTTTTGAACAGCGTCCGCGCCGCGACGAACTGCTGAACCAGTTCGACAGCACCGTGCGTGCCGAGGGCGTGCTTGAAATCATGCCCGAGGGCTTCGGTTTCCTGCGTTCGTCGGACTACAACTACCTGCCTTCGCCTGACGACATCTATGTGTCGCAGTCGCAAATCAAGCTGATGGGACTGAAGACCGGCGACACCATCTTCGGTGTCATCCGTCCGCCCAAGGCTGGCGAGAAGTTCTTCCCACTGGTCAAGACCGACCTCATCAACGGGCGCCGTCCCGAAGAGGTGCGCGACCGCATCCCCTTCGATTACCTCACGCCGCTGTTCCCGAACGAGAAGTTCAACATCACGGGGCACAAAGGCTGCACCATCTCGACACGCATCATGGACCTCTTCGCCCCCATCGGCAAGGGACAGCGCGGCTTGATCGTGGCCCAGCCCAAGACCGGTAAGACCGTCCTGCTGAAGGAGGTGGCCAATGCCATCGCCGCCAACCACCCCGAGGTGTACCTTATTATATTGCTCATCGACGAGCGTCCTGAGGAAGTCACCGACATGCAGCGCAGCGTCAATGCGGAGGTTATCGCCTCCACCTTCGATGAGCCAGCCTCGAAGCACGTGCAGATTGCCAACATCGTGTTGGAAAAAGCCAAGCGCCTCACCGAATGCGGTCACGACGTGGTCATCCTTTTGGACTCCATCACCCGTCTGGCTCGCGCCTACAACACCGTATCGCCCGCCTCGGGCAAGGTGCTCACTGGTGGCGTGGAAGCCAACGCCTTGCAGAAGCCGAAGCGTTTCTTCGGTGCCGCACGTAAGATCGAGAATGGCGGTTCGCTGACCATCCTTGCCACCGCCCTTATCGACACAGGCTCCAAGATGGACGAGGTCATCTTCGAGGAGTTCAAGGGCACCGGTAACATGGAACTGCAACTCGACCGCCGTCTGTCGAACAAACGCATCTTCCCCGCCATCGACATTGTGGCTTCGGGTACACGCCGCGACGACCTCCTGGTCGACGAGCGCACCCTTGCACGTGTATGGGCCTTGCGCAACCACTTCGCCGACATGACGCCGCTCGAGGCCATGGAGTTCTTGAAAGACCGCGTGGCCAAGACCATCAATAACGAGGAGTTTTTGATGAGTTTGGATAAGTGAGGTGAGGTTAGAGTTGAGAGTTGAGAGTCGGTTTAGAGTTTAAAGTTTAGAGTTAATCCCCCCCGGCCCCCCTTAAAAGGGGGGAGGTGGGTTGGGGGCACGGTTTTTGCAGCATCACTAGTCGTTTAATTGAAAACTATGAAGAAAACTATCATTCTACTCACCGCCATCTTGTTTGCCTTGCAGATGCAGGCGCAAGATGCCACGCTATTGAATCGCATCAAGGAAGTCAATGGTAAGGTCAAGTCGTTTGAGTCAGACCTGGCCAACACCATGGTGAAGCCCAAAAAGACCACCTCGCAAAACGGCAAGCTGTATTTCGCGAAGCCATACGAGTTTTCCGCCAAGTTCACTACGGGCAACTATATGATCGTCAACGAGAAAAAGATCAAGATGGACATCGGGATGTTTCACGGCACCTTCAGGCTGAAGGAGGGCGGCATGATGCAAGGACTGAGTCGCATCTTCCTCTATGGCTTCCAAGGCCGCATCCAAGACCTGGCCAATGAAAACGGCTATACCGTCTCGACGAAGACTGAGGGGGAATATCACATTGTCACGGGAACGGCAAAAAAGAAGCCGCTGTTTGGCGTGGGCTACAAGATGGTGGTGTTCAAGTACCACACCGACAACCTGCTGCTTAAGGAGATTGTACTATACGACTATAGCGGCAACAAAGATTCTTACGTCATCTCGAATGTGAAGTATGACGTGGTGATTGATAAGAAGACGTTTCAGTTTTGATGCTATAAAGCGGCCCTTCGACCCTTCGAGTGGCCTCAGGGACCACGGGCTCAGGGACCTTGGCTTTTACGAATACAGGTCGGCCCTTCGACCCTTCGATAGGCCTCAGGGACCGCGAGCTCAGGGACCTTGGCTTTTACAAATAGAGAGTCTTCAAGTCGTCGGTCGTGAGGCCGTTGAAGTCACCAGAACTCATGAAAGCGCCAATGACATTACGTCGTTGGCCTTTTTCTAATAGTGCCACCAGCTCCGCCTTGTTGTGGACAACCTTCAAATCCTTGCGGCCGAAGCCCTCGACAATACGCTCGTCGGGCATCAGCTCCAGTTTCTTGATGGCCACGGCATGTGGGTCGTAGAACACGATGGCGGTGTCGGCCAACTTCAAGGCATCACGGTAATGGTCGATGAAGACCTCGCTGAGGCTGCTGTAGGTGTGCAGCTCAAACACGGCAATCAGATGTTTCTCGGGGAACTGCTCGCGCAAGGCCTTCACGCTGGCGTTGACCTTCGAAGGTGCGTGGGCGAAGTCGCGGAAGACGAAGTTGTCGCCATTGTCGAACAGCAGCTCCAAACGTCGGGCAGCGCCCTTAAACGACGCGATTGCTTCATAGAATTGCGCATCGGTCACGCCGAGTTGCTGGCACACCAGCCTTGCCGCGTTGATGTTTTTCATGTTGTGGCTGCCAAACACGCCCACTTCCCTCCTACTGCCGTCGGGCAAGAGCAGGGTCGTCCTGATGCCGTTGCTCTCAAAGGGATGCACGCCATAGCCGAAGGTGCGGCACTGTGCGCCTTGGGCAATCTTCTCGGCTTCCACGTCGGTCTGGTCGTAGATGAGGCAGCCGCCCGGCTCGATGGTGCGGACAAAGATGCGGAACTGCTCCAAATAGTTGTCGAAGGTCGGGAAGACGTTGACATGGTCCCAGCCGATGCCGCTGATGACCGCGATATGGGGATGATAATGGTGGAACTTCGGCACGCGGTCGATGGGCGAAGTGAGGTATTCGTCGCCTTCCATGACCATGTATTTCGCCGTCTCGCTGAGGCGCACCATCACGTCGAAGCCTTCCAACTGCGCCCCGACCATAAAGTCGGTCTCGATGCCGACCTGCTTGAGCACGTGGAGGATCATGGAGGTGATGGTCGTCTTGCCGTGGCTACCGCCGACAACGATGCGGGTCTTGTCCTTGCTTTGCTCGTAGAGGTACTCGGGATAGGAATACACCTTGAGGCCCAGCTCTTGGGCGCGCACCAGTTCGGGGTTGTCGATACGGGCGTGCATGCCGAGGATGACGGCATCGTAGGTCTTATCCAGCTTCTCGGGATACCAACCCCATTGCGGAGGCAGGATACCCTCGTTGGCGAGGCGTGACTTGGATGGCTCGAAGATCTCGTCGTCGGAGCCTGTGACTTGATAGCCCTTGCGATGGAGGGCGATGGCGAGGTTGTGCATGGCACTGCCGCCTATGGCGATGAAATGAACTTTTTTCATGATGTAAGATTTTTTGGCAAAGATAGGGAAATAATTGATTCTTTGACTTCGGGACTTTTCCACTATGGCCAATGACAATGACTATGACCGCTTTCATGTCGATTTAAGCGGTCATAGTCATTGTCACAAGTCATTGTCTGATGGTCTCGTAGTCCCGCGTCATAAAACAAAGAAGGGTAAGCTACTCATATCGCACCGCTACAACCTCCTACCCTTGCTACATTCCTGTCCTGGGGGATTTCAGAGGGAGCTGGTCGTATAAGACTTACCCGATGCAAAAGTACGGACTTTTATCGGAATGGCAAGCGAAAAAGAGAGATTTTTTCCTTGTGGCCGAACACGATGCTGATTTACAGGGATATAAAAAGAGATTCCCTGCGGGAATGGAGTTGGGGTCAAGGTAATAAAGCGGCGGCCTCAGCCTGCAGCCCCATGGAAACAGTCTCAAGCCGCCGAATGAAGACAAAAGAAAGGTTTTCCATTCCCGAAGGGAATCTTGTCTTGGATGGCCAAGGTCTGGAAACAACATCGGCGACAAAAGGTGCTTACTTGCGTAAGTTCCCTTCGCCGCCGATGCTGGCTTTTGGCCTGTTGCCTTCTGGCTCATGGCTTGCCCTCACGTAGGGGCGAGCCATAAGCCATAGGCCATAAGCCATTGTTACTTCACAACCACTTTCTGTACCTTCACGTTGTCGCCGTTGATGAGGCGCAGCATGTAGACACCAGAGGCGGCGTTCACGTTGACGTTGGTGCAGCCGTTGATGCTCTCGCTGCTGAGGATGCGACCCGTGATGTCGATCACCTGCAGGGTGGCCTCACCATCGTTGTTGATGACGAAGCTGCCGTTGCTGAAGAAGGCGAAGTTGTCGTCGTTGCTGTTGTCGCCAGTGGCGAACACGAGCTTGAAGCGGCTTTCGTAGTCCGTCGTCTTGGCCTCGAAGCTGTAGCTCGGGGTCTGGAGCAGGTCGACGTCGGCACCGGTCATGTTGTCGATGAGGTGCAGGTAGTTCATCTCCACGTTCTCGGCGTCAATGCTGATGGTGTAGTTAGCGTTACGCGAAGCCTTGAAACTGACTGGCATCTCATTTTGGCCGTTGGAAGGCACAATGGCATAGTCGTTGCCGTCTTGCGGTATGCTGATTGTGGTGGTGTTCTCGCTCAAGTAGAGCTTGTTGAGCAGTCTGCCTTCACCCATGGTGACAATAGCTCTGTCGAGGAACTCGCCCTCACGTGCCACGTTGACATTGACTGAGCGGCTCTTGTTAGGCGTGGTTGGGTTGACAGTAAAGACAACATCCTTGTCATCAGCGTTTTCGGCCAACACAAACACACCTTCCATAGGAGCAATAATACCACCAGCTTCTACAGCTGTGGTATTGACGCCGTCACTGGTGTTGTTCATCTTATAGAAGGCCTTGCTGACCGTGACATTGCTCGTGAAGGGGTTACCCACGAGGTTCCAGCCAGCAAACTCAGCATTGCTATCATAAACGAGAGTGTAATTGGTATAGGTATTCATTACATTGTCGTTCATGCCTTTACGCAGTGTACCAGCAAACTCCAAGGGATTGCTCTCCTTGTTAGCGTAGAGGTAACCCTTGCCAGAAACGAGGTTGAACCCAGGATTATAGGCTTCTCCACCTTCTTTGTAAGTAATCCATTCCAATTCACGAGTCTGGTCGAAATAGTAGAGATCGTAGCCAGCAGTGTTAATCATATATCGCACATTCATCGGAGATGTTGCACTAGTGAATGGCGATGAGATGAAATAGTAGCCGCCCTTAGTGTTGTTGCCGTAACCCGTGACGGACTTCAGCATTGTACCTTCCACATTGTTTGAGCTGACAAGCTGACCGCCGTCTTCAACGACAAGGTTGCTGGCGTTGCCCGCATTGGTGCCAGTGAGGTAGACAACACCACCGTTTTTCACCGTGACCAATACATTAGCGGCAATAGCAGTCACTTTCGATTTAGCATCCACGTTGACGCGTGTGCCTTTGCTTGATTTGGCGGTGGACTTGGTGTATAAGTACACTAACTGCTGACCTGTTGTATAACAGGAGAATATTTTACTACTTGCATTATACTTCAAAACCTTATTCCCATCCCCTCCTTGGGAAGTGATGGTAGCCGCACCAGTACTTGTCACACTAATTGTCCATTGCCCTTTCACATCATTAGTTTCTTGCGTTTTCAAATAGTTACTGTTACCAGTGGGCGCAAACAAAAAACCAGGGTAATTCGGATCATAGAAAGTCCAGTTGCCTGAAACATTTCCAAGCTGAAGTTCACATACATCATCACCATTTACTATGAGGGTGGTATAACCAGTACCTGATTTTGTAACATTAGTAGATTGACCTCTATTATTGCTATTTTGAGTTGTACTCATTGCAATATCATTGCTGCCATTCGCTGCAATCACAATCAAATTACCAGCCACAAGTTGACTGACATCGGTCACTAATGTATAGTCGCCAGAGGTAGCTTGTCTATAGCCAGGATAGAGCGTGATGTCGCCTAAAGGCATGTAACTGCTTTGGTTAGCAATGATACTTCCATTCAGGGTTTCACTCCAACCATCAAAGATGTAGCCTTCCGTAGTAACATCGGCCACAAACTTGGTAAGGTCGATGCTTGTGCCATTATTAACTGTGGCGGTCATTTCCACTTTGTCGTTGATGGAGAAGGAAATGGTGTAAGTCGTAACGTTGTTCGAGAAGGAGGCAGTCACTGTGACATCACTGGCAGGCATAGTAAAGGTATTGGTATTGTTGTTCACCGAAACAGCGCCGTCGTTAACCGACCATGAACTGAAGCTGTAGCCCACATTAGGTGTGGCGGTAAGGGTGACTTCTGCGTCCTCAGCGGCTTGTTCTACCGAGGCAGAAATAACGCCGCCCGTAGGCTGCACGAGGGTGATGTTGTAAACACGGGTGTAGGTGGCCGTCGTAACCTCACTGGAGGCCGTCTCGTTGTAAGCGATGGCCTTCACCGTGGTAGTGTTGGTAATGGTGAAAGGTCCGTCATACGGCGTGCCTGAAGTGGAGGTAGGATTTGTGCCGTCCAAGGTGTAACGGATAGAGGCACCTTCGGGAGCCGTGATATTGATTTCCTGAGAGTCGACAAAGGTTAAGGTAGTAGGCTCGATGGCAGGAGCAGCCAATGCCGAAGCACTGCCCCATGTGATGCAGACTTCATCCAAATAAATAGCACCATTTGCAGAACGTATACCAATGTATTCGTAATCACCCGTGATATTCAACTCGGTACCGTTAGATTTAGCAATGGTACCAATCAAAGTGCCGATGACATTGTCGCCATAAAGTTGAGTCGGATTCTCATACGCCACGTTGCTTCCATAAATATTCAACACATGTGCATCTGCCGTAGTGCTATTCCAAGTAACCGTAACCTTCATGGCCCTTCCACCAGAAGCGGTGGTAACAATACCCGAATTGCTATTATTACTTCTGATTTGAATGCAATCTCCGGAATTGTTGTCGCCGCCACCAGATTGACCGGCATAAACGGCACCAGATTCTCCTTGTTTACCGCTCCATTCATTGTATGTGGAAGTGGTAATGCCTACAAAATCGTGATCCAAACAATCCACCGTTTCGTTTCTTTCTTGCCATTGTGCGTAGAGATCGATATCATCATCGATGTCTTCAATTACATCCTCGGGTTCATAGTCGGTGCCGGTGCCGTTGGACAGGGTGTTCCACTTAACGAAGGTATAGCCCGGACGAGCGAAGGTATTGGCAGCCACAGTGACGTTGGCGCCTTCGTTGTAAGACACGATGACATCATCACCATTACCGCCGTTGGCGTGATAAGTGACATTCCAAGTGGGAACAACAGGACGGTTGAAGGCAACGAGATAGTTGCCAGAGGCTAATTCATAAGTGGTGCTATTATAATAAGTCAATTTGCCATAAATGGTCACTTCATCGCCTTGAAGAATGTCTTGGTCGGATGTGAAATTCTCATTATTCAAACCCTTGCCACGAAAAGCTTCCAATTGGGCTCCAGTGGTTTCACCGTCAGCAGAGATATTATAGGAAATATTACCATATTGACTATTATAAGCTTCGATGATTCCCGAGACAATACCGCTCACATAGATGAAATCGCTTTCGCCCGATGCAGGGGTAGCGGCGATGGCCTCTGCCACAGAGAAGGGATCGTCCTCAGAACCATTACCATCGGGGTCTTTAGCTTGGGTGATGGTTACATTAGTGCTAACCGGATCTCCACCAGTATAGTTGTAGGTAAGGGTGACGGTTTCAGTGCGGTATGTCGCATTGGGATTAGCTGAGCAAGTGAAACTAACAGGACTGGAGAGATTATTGGTTTGGGGAAGTGTAATCCAACTGCCAGATGGCACCGAAGCCGATACAGCACCGGTCGTTCCCTGAGTATTGAGGGTGTAGGTAATTTGGCCGTTGTTGTCGCCATATTGGATAGCGACGGGATCAGCGGTAATAGAAGGTGAATTAGCGGCTTGTTTATACAAAGTAGTTATATAGTAACTATTACCTTCAGTTTTGCCAGTATAACAAGCAAAGCGAGGGCTGCTAACATTCCACCAAATCTGACGATTATTATCCGCTGCATTTTTTATAGTGGCTTTTGAATTTGTTTCATCAATGGAAACAGTCCATGAGGTGTTATTTGATAATGTAGAATTCACATTTAGTGAATTACCACTGGCCCAATTCAAATAACTATTTTCATGCTTAAAAGCAAAAGTGCCAGCAGATTTTCCAGCTACAACTTCAAAAGTATATGTGCCAGCAGGGGTAGAAGAGTAACTAGTACCTATTCCATAAACCGTGCTAGTAGTTGAAAAACCGGTCAATTCCATCTTTGTGGTAGAACTGTTTGAATTTTCTGTCACAAGGACAACCACATCACCAACTTGAATCGATGTGGCTTTTTCCCAGGCTTGTCCCCACACCGTCAAGCCAGGCGTCATGAAAAACAGCATCGCGAGGGCTGCCATCAATTTTGTAAATTTTTTCATTTTGTTTTGTTGTTTAATTGTTTGTTATTTAATTATTTAAGATTTAATATTCAAAGATTTTGCTGGGCTACTGGCTGCTGGCTCTTGGCTGTTGGCAGCTTTTTGGCAGAGGTAAGCTCATGAGCTTTTCATGGAGCTGCCAGAAGCCAGAAGCCAGAGGCCTGAGTCGTCATATTATTGCTTTTGTTGTCATTTAGAGTTTTAAAGATCTAAGATTCAAAATTCAAGATTCAAGATTTAAAGATTGTATTTAACTACGGATTTTACGGATTTTTACGGATTGGTCTTCGGCAATTTTGGGGTCGCAGGCTCCCGATTGGTACGGATGGGCTGTCGCGTCGACAGGCATCTGTATCCATGGGCACTTGTGCCATTCAATTCTTTCCGAGTACATCTGTTTCATCTGTATAATCTGTAGTTTGTATGTGGTGTATTTCAAAACTTCAAGAGAACCTTTCGCTATTTTCCAAGAGCTTTGGGTCTTGTCGGCAGTCCCAAATCATAAGAATGAAGCAAGTTTGGTGCTCATAGAGATAAACGAGTTTGTATCTGCGTTGTACAAGGACATAACGGTAATTCCTGTTGAGATGTTCAAGCAAAGACTCCTTCGGCCCCATTTCTGGCATTTGTTCCAAACGCCGGACATAGGCAACAAACTCCTTCAATAGCTTTTTGGAAAAACTATGAGAGAAGTTGGCTTCATAATAACTGAAGATATTTTTTGCATCTCCAATGGTCGATGGGGTCACTATTACCTTTACCATTTCTCTACAAGAGCTTCAAATTCATCTAAAGTAAGGCAACCCATTCCACTTTCAGCTTCGGCTGTGGCTTGAAGGACACGTTGTACGACTTCTTCCTCCGTGTATTGGCAAGGTGGAGGCGTTGTGCTTTTGGCTTCAAGTTCATCCAAAGTTTTTTCAATCTCATCAAAATACTCATCCACGGTCATGTTAGGGCTTTGTATTACCCCGTTCATGGTCAAGTTTTCACGGTAGGCAACAGCTGGTTCACTAGCTGTGGTCATCGGGTTGTCGCTTTTATATTCATTTATTGCCATGGTTTGTTTTTAACCGTTTCATTACGCTTTACGTTTAACTATCTGTTTATTATATATACACTATAATCTCTCCCCGAAAGAGGCTACTTCATTTCGGGTGCAAAATTACTCTTTTATTAAATAAGGTGTGGCGAAAACTTTTCAAACAAAGGATTAAGTTATCAACAGGTGTTGATAACTTTTTTCGCAGCATTACCGCTGATTTCAGGACATCAGCTTAGAATTCAATGCCCGTAGCTCGAGCCGTCGAAGCAGTGCGTACAAAGCTCGCACTTGGGCAGACCGATGGCATTCACCACGCTTTCATTTTAGCGTATTTCACAAAACAAAATTTTGCATTTTAGCGTATTTTATATAATAAAAAACTACATTTTAGCGTATTTTACAAAAGAAATTCTATCATTTTAGCGTAATTTAAATATGATTGTTTATCTTTGCAGGCAAAACAGAAAAGCGATGATTGACGAAAAGACAATATTGGAGGTGCTTGCCGAGCAACAGGAGGAAATCAAGAGTTACAAGCAACTGAAATGGGTGGAGCGCAAGGAAGAATCACTCTTTGAGTTTGACACTTCGATGGCACAGGTGGTTATTGGCGTGCGACGGAGCGGAAAGTCCACGCTCTGCCACAAGGTCTTGCTGGAACGAGGCATCAGATACGGCTATGTCAATTTTGACGATGACCGTCTGGCCGAGATGCAGGTGGGCGATTTGAACACGGTGCTTTCCTGTGTCTATCAGCTGTATGGGACAGACATCCCCTATCTAGTGCTTGACGAGATACAGGATGTGGATGGATGGTATCTCTTCGTGAACCGCCTGCTGCGGACAAGTCTGAATATCTTCATAACTGGAAGCAACGCCAAACTGCTCAGTGGAGAGCTGGCCACACACCTGACGGGACGTTACAATGAGATCCACCTTTATCCTTTCTCTTTCTCGGAGTATTGCCAGTACCATCAGATTGACACGCAAAGCATCACCACAAAGGCGGATGCCGGGCGTAAACGTGCCTTTATGGATTACATCCACGACGGCGGCTTCCCCGAGATGCAGAGATTGCGCAATAAAAGAGCGTATGTGCAGAGCCTGATAGAGGCCATCCTGAGGAAAGACATCCAGAAACGTTTCAAGATACGCAACATTGAGGCTTTGCGCAAACTCGCCCACCACCTCATCAACAACGCTTGTCAAGAAGTCAACTATGATGATTTGTCGGGAATGCTGGGCATTGCCGACAAGACAGCAAAAAAATACGTTGACTATCTCAGCCAAGCTTTTCTAATCCAACCGCTGACACGACATTCTTTCAAGAGTTCGGTACGCATCCGCAACCAAAAAGCATATATCGTCGACACCGGTTTGCAAGGTCATAGAGACAATGCACTGGCTGCCGAGAATCTGGGCTGGCGACTCGAGAATGTTGCCTATATTGAGCTGCTGAGGCGATGTGCCCATGATTTTCTGGACGTGTACTATTATAAGCCCAATCCAAGAGCAAAAGAGGTTGACTTCGTGGTCTGCGACCAAAGCAAGGTTGTTGAATTGATACAAGTGGCCTATGAGATTGATAGTCAGCGGACATATCATCGTGAGACCACATCACTTGTCAAGGCTTCGGAGGCACTATCATGCAACCGCCTCACCCTCATAGCATTTTCACCGACGCGCGATGTGGAAATAGACGGGAAGACCGTACACATCGTGTCGGCATTGGAGTGGTTATTGCAATAGTGATAGCTGGACGTCAATGCCCGTAGCTCGAGCCGTCGAAGCAGTGCGTGCAAAGCTCGCACTTGGGCAGACCGATGGCATTCACTACGCTCTCCAAAGTGTTGAACTTCAGCGAGTCCACACCGACATGCTTGCGGAGCATCTCAATCAAATTGGTGTACTCTGGTGTAGTCGGGTCGCAATACTTCTCGATGTTGGCGTTCTGGTCGCCTTCCATCTCCTCCACACAACGACGGGTGATGAGCTCCAGGATGTTCTTCGAAGCCGAGAAGTTGAGGAAAGGACAACCGTACATCAAGGGCGGGCAGCTGATGCGCACATGCACCTCCTTGGCGCCATAGTCGTAGAGCATCTTCACGTTGTCGCGCAGCTGGGTGCCGCGCACGATGCTGTCATCGCAGAAGGCCACCTTCTTGCCCTCCAACAAGGCGCGGTTGGGGATGAGCTTCATCTTGGCCACATGCTCTCTTTGGCTCTGGTTGACAGGCATGAAGCTCCGAGACCATGTGGGGGTGTACTTCACCACGCCACGCAGATACGGGATCTTGCGCACGTTGGAATAGCCCAAGGCCATGCCGATACCCGAGTCGGGGATGGCAGAGACATAGTCGATGTCAACATAGTCGTGCTTGCCCATCTCGCGGCCTTCGTTGTAGCGCGCCTCCTCCACGTTGATGCCCTCATAGTCGGTGGCAGGATAGCCATAGTAGATCCACAGGAAGGAGCACACCTGCTTCTTCGGGTTGGGCGCCAGCAGCTGCTGCACGCCGTCGACGGTCACCTTAACGATTTCGCCTGGGCCGACATTGTAGCAAGTCATATAGTCGAGGTTGATGTAGCTGTGGCTTTCGGAAGCCACCACATAGCCTTCCTCGCCCTTTCCCACCACGATGGGGGTACGGCCGAGGTAGTCGCGAGCGGCGATGATGCCGTCTTCGGTGAGGATGATCATCGAGCAGGAGCCTTTCACCTTTTCGTATACGTTCTTGATGCCGTCCACGAAGTCCTCGCCCTGAGTGATGAGGAGGGCCACCAGTTCGGTGGGGTTGGTGAAGCCCATGCTCAGCTCGGCGAAGTGCTGCTTGTTGGCGAGGCAGTGGTCGACCAGCTCGTCGATGTTGTTGATTTTGGCCACCGTACTGATGGCGAACTTACCCAAATGCGAGTTGACGATGATGGGTTGCGGGTCGGTGTCGCTGATGACGCCGATGCCGAGGTTGCCTGTGAATTTGTTCGCGCCCATCTCATCGCTGAACTTCGTGCGGAAATAGGAGTTCTCGATGTCGTGGATCGAACGGTGGAAGCGTTCGCCGTCGTAGGTCACCATGCCCGCACGCTTGGTGCCGAGATGTGAGTGATAGTCAATGCCATAGAACAAATCCTGCGCGCAGGGTCGTTTCAAAACAGTGCCAAAGAAGCCGCCCATAGTGTTTTCAATTTAAGGTTATGTAAGTATTCAAATAATATGTTGTTTTGACATAGAATTATTGACTTTGGAAATGGCTATTGGCTACTGGCTATTGGCTACTGGCAGCTCAACGATTGTGGTGAGCTCTTAAGCTTTTCGAAAAGCTGCCAGAAGCCTATGGCCAAAAGCTAGAAGCCAAAAACAGTCATTGTCTGATAGTCTCGCGTCTTTTATGTAAACTAAAGTTGCTCATTCTCTTATAAAAACAAAAACATCTGCGGAAGGTGTCCCGTAGATGGACTGCAAAAGTAGGGAAAAAAGTTATTGCAGCAACAAAAGATTTCAGATTATTTGGTTTTTTTATAACTACGGATTATACAGATTTTTACGGATTTGGATTCGACAATTTTGGGGTCGCAAGCTCCCGATTTGTACGGATGGGCCAAAGCTGATGATTGAAATTCAACAATTAAGTAACTATTCAAAATCGAACTGTATGCAATAGATTCCCCTGCGGGGAATGGAGTTAAGTCATAGTAATTAAGCGGCGGCATAAACAAGTTGACTATTCGTAAGCTCCACAGCCGCCGCATGTAAAAAAAACGAACGGACTCCATTCCCGCTAGGGAATCTCAACAAGTTGATTATGCAAACTAATTATGCTCATCTAATTCAACAATTCAACAATTAAACATCCATCGATTCAACAATTATAACTATTTTTGCCGAAATTTTCCGTAAGCCTATGATACTCAAACTCTACCCTACCGATCCCAACCCGCGCTACGTCAAGATGATCTTGGAATGTTTGTCCGACGGCGGCACCATCATCTTCCCTACCGACACCTTGTACGGCTTGGGCGGCTGCATCAACAACCCGCGCACCTTCGAGCGTATCTGCCAAATCAAAGGCATCAAGAAAGAGAAGGCCAACTTCTCTTTCATCTTCCACGACCTCAGCATGTTGAGTGAGTTCACCAAGCCCATCAACAACGATGTGTTCAAGATGATGAAGCGCAACCTTCCTGGAGCCTTCACCTTCATTTTGGAGGCCAACAACAACATCCCGCGCATCTTCCAAAGCAAGAAGAAAACCATCGGCATCCGCATCCCCGACCAGCCCATCATCACGAACATCGTCAAGGAATTCGGCTCGCCCATCATGACTACCTCCTTGGCCGACGAGGAAGATGAAATCAACCCCTACCTCACCGACCCTGAAGAGATCCACGACCGTTACAAGGACTTGGTGGACATCGTCATCGATGGCGGTGCAGGCGAGAACGAAGAAAGCACCGTAGTGGATTGCACTGACAATGAAATAGTTATCATCCGTCAGGGCAAAGGATTGTTGGATGAATGAAAAAAAATTGGCTGAAAAAGTCAGTGATAATGAAAAAAGCTGTACTTTTGCAGCCGCTTTAGCCCCCTATCCTTTTAGGGGAAGCTAGGATGACTCGGTAGCTCAGCAGGTAGAGCACAACACTTTTAATGTTGGGGTCCTGGGTTCGAGCCCCAGCCGGGTCACGAATAAACAAAAAATCTCCGACCATGGTCGGAGATTTTTTGTTATCTTTGCCATCCCAAAGGAATTACAATGATTGACCTATTGAAAGACCTCAACGAGCCTCAAAGAGAGGCCGTTACCACTATAGAAGGCCCCGTGATGGTGATTGCCGGTGCCGGTTCGGGTAAGACCCGCGCCCTCACCTACCGCGTCGCCTACATGATCCAAGAGGGCGTCGACCCCTTCAGCATCATGGCCCTCACCTTCACCAACAAGGCCGCCCGCGAGATGAAGGCACGCATCATGCAACTTGT
>JAEEGF010526597.1_pt1 | contig 15317 bp, 13 predicted proteins | sample 9134171 | NCBI WGS metagenome assembly JAEEGF01 (sample SAMN16246542, study PRJNA631951) | gut metagenome | biome: gut microbiome; feature: rumen; material: AP-attached | host: Bos | place: Iran: Karaj | collected 2018-10 | reverse complement strand
TGCGTTTCTGCCGAATCTTGAAAGCTTAAAAACAAAGACGTATGATACACCATCTTTGTTTTCTTTAATTGCATTGAGCATTTCTCTGAATTGGTCTCGGTTTGTGATGTTCTTGCCTGATTTACCCTCATCACTAAAATGATGAGCAAGAACAAAGCCCCTGTGCTTGGCTTCTCTTTCAAGCTCATTATACTGTGCCTCTAAAGAATAGCCATCCACCTGTATTTCGGTGGATACTCTTGTATAGAAATAGCACTTCTTTTGTACTGCTTTTTTCATAAAAAATCATTCCTTTAGAATCGTGTTTCGGTTGTACCACCAATTATATTTGGATATCCGAAAAATATCAACAAAACAGATATAAAAATAATATATCTGAGTTAAGATGTGATACTAACAAACCAATTTTGTAAAAAAATAGCCCTAAAACAGGGCTATTTAAAGGCATCTCATTGAGATATGACCCTCAGAACACATTTACAGGCGATTTAAGACGTTTATAGGTACTTATGAACACTTCTTTGTCTAGGTGTCTTAAAACGGCTCTGAGGGATAGAATTAAGGCTTACTTTTTATTTGGTGTGTAATGCCAAGCCTGATTGGATAAAATATCTACAGGGTCAAGTTCTGTATCGTTAACGGAGCGTACCATATCAGATAAAGAGTCGATATCGAGGTTGTCTCCGAATACAAAGAGAACCTCCGAAGTGGAACTAGGGATTACATAAAATCCTTTATCAAGCAGATTGTGCTCTTTTGCAAAGTCATAAAGAACATCCTCACAAAGGATGACTGAGGCTCCTTTTACTTTAGATTTGTTGGAAGCCACGTACATGTTCTCAGGGAACGGTGATGGCTCATCACAGCCATCAGGGAGTGCAATCATCTGCTTCAAGGTATCGAACATAGATTTTATCTCGACAGTGTTTCTGATGTTATCGATTGCTCGCTCAAAGAGATTATCATCTTCGATGCTCACACCTGCAGATGCAAGTATCTGAGGATTCAGCTTGATTGAGAATGATGCGTCAGCATCTACATCAGATACGATTGCAAGGTAAGCTTCAGCTCCTGGAAATCGTTCTGATACGTTAGGAAACTTGATGAGCAGTTCATCAGATTCCTGTTGCATCACAGGAACAACGTGTGAAAGGATGAAATCCTTGTTCAGAATGTCTGATGCATTGAAGTTATTAAGGCATTTGTGCTCCTCATAAGTATTGAGGATTGCAGATGCGATGGATTCAACATCGTGGAAATGCTCGATGTAAGATTCCACATAGATGTTAGGTGCGATGTTCACAGAAGGGGATTTTAAGACAAGCCCCTGAAAGGTCTGTTTGTTCTTTGTAACATTGCTGATTTCGACTGTAAGGTCTGGTCTTCTTGTTCTGATGCAATCTGCGATTGCTTCGATTGAAACTGTGTTTTCCATTGTTTGATTCTCCTAATATTCTAATTAAATGGTGTTTCAAGATAGGTGGCATCTATAAAGCCATCATCTTCGATACGTTCGATGTAATCTGTGTCTGTATCTTCATAGATGGATTCTTCTATGAGACTCTGCAGTTTGGATAGCACAAAGCGTGTTCCAAGCTGCGAAGTGACAGCTTCAGCTGCGATTTCTTCTTTCAAAGATTTTGGAAGATGAAATATGATGTTGTATTCATCCTCAAGTTTTTTTATTGGACCTGAAGATGTGTTGTTCAACATCTGAAGATAAACAGATTCATCGAGATTGTTTAGAGTAATGATTTTGTTGATTCGTCCACAGAATTCCTCTGTAAGACCATGTTCACGGAGTGTGTCATAGTCAAAAGGTTTAGCGTAAGCAGATTCTTTTGATTGATTGGCTCCAAAACCGATTGAGGTTGATGCAGCTTTAGCTACGTCTTTTGCAGTTTCGGAGAATGCTCCTGTAAGTGCAAACGATAATCGGTAAGTATCAAGAGTGTAGCGGTTCTTGCCATCATAGGCATTCATGATGGTGCCTGATAAAATAGATAAGCCTTCGTTCATCACAGTCTGATTGACTGCTTCTCCTGAAGCGACATGGTGAAAGGCAAGGCTCTTGTCAATCTCATCGAGAACAACGAGAGCATTTCCATGAAGCTTGATGCCTGAGAAAAGGCTAGACCACTTTTTAGTTCCAATAATTCCTTCAGCAGTGAGACCACTGGCATCCAAGATATAACAGAAATTAGGGAACATTTTAGATAACTGCTCAAAGATATAGGTTTTACCTGAAGCGGTATGACCACAGTAAGCGTATACAGTTCTATGATTATGTAATGTGAGATACATCTGCAAAGCTGCTTGCTTAGTGGCTTCGGATTGACCAATCACACGAGAGTTTAAAGCAGAGTGAATGTCCTTAGGGGTTAACTCAAAGATGTTAGTATCACACATTGAAACAGGCGGCGGGTGTTGATTTGGATATGACATTTCAGATACCTTTCCTTTCTTATTTGATTCTCACTTTCTGTGATTAAAACCGCAGCCGATAGGCTGTTCAAAACGATAATCACAGGTAAAAAGGAGTGTGGATTGAAAGGAAAAGGTGTGGAAATTGAGATTTTTACTCACGGCTTCGTGAGTGTAAAAAAGTCAGTATTTATGCGGGTTCAGAGGCTTTACACTCATAAGCCATAATTTCGTGAGTGCAGTCGTGAGTGCAAAGAAAGTCAGCATTTATGCGGTCTATAAGGTTTTACACTCACATACTCACGAAATTTTATATAATGTGATAAAAAATATTTATATTTATATATAATAGGCGTGATATGTATATAAAAATATATAAAAAGTTTTTCAAAAATCGTGAGTACGTGAGTAAAGACCATTAAAACCTTGAAAAATCAACGTTTGTGTACAACCATAACCGTGAGTATACCCTTGAGTACGTGAGTATAATCGTGAGTGTGAATTTTTCTTTGATGGATAATCAATGAACGTTTTGGTGGGACACGTTGACTTGTGATGTTTTCTCTGATATAATGTTTTCAGGTCGAAAGATTTATATTTTTTTTTTTGAATCTTCAATGTCATATTGCAGAGATAAGGAGTGGTATCGCCTACCTACTCCTTATTTTTTTTGTCTTGTTTGCTTTGGTGGGACACCAAGGACACGATATAGATTTATTCATGAAATTATGTTGCGTTAGCTATCATTATGTGATAGAATGTGCTTAACAAATTAAATGAGTCTGTCGTCACGACCGCAGTTCTGTAACAATCTGCGAGACAAAAATGAAGATAAGAAACGAGCGACAAATCCAATTTTTATTGGGTTTGTCGCTTTTTTTATTGGCTTGAGAAAGGAGCATATACGATGGCATCAAAAAAAGAAGCAATGAGCGAATTGATGAGACTTAAGGATTCAGTTCCGATTGAACATAAACTTCTACTTACAACAAAGGAAGCGTGTGCTCTATCGGGCATAGCATATAATACCCTCTTTACATTGGTTAATAAACCTGATGTGGATTTTGTGATTAAGAGTGGTAAAAAGTACCTGATTCACAGAGAAAAATTTGAACAGTATTTGAGGAATATTACGGAAGTATAAATAAGCACCGTAGGCGAATAGGTGCTGGAAAGGAATATCTACAATATGACAAAAAATGAAGCGATAAAAAATGCTGTCACTAATTTTATGAATCAACATGTGATAGCTTCGGTCAATGACCTAAAAGAGATTGAAGCTGAATTATTGAAAGAAATTTATGCAGAATTTGATTCTCATAATTCTATTGCTATTAAAGACGAAAAATGGCGTAAGCCTGAATATCTTGATAACTTGATGATTTCAGAGATTATGCCAAGAGTCTTTTCTTTTAGAAAAATCCGTTGTTGTCCTCAAAATCCTGAATACAGCTTATTGGGTGTTTATGTAGATGATTATGTTGTAAGCATCACAGGATGTGATAAAAATTATGGAATCTATGTCACAGACGATGAGACAATCGAAAAATTAGTTGAATTCTTCAATGCTTCGATTGCTGAGAAAAACATCAAAGAAGTTGTTTCAAAGATTAAGCGTAATGCTAACGAGGTTGCAAGATGTGATGACAGAGATTTGATTGCTGTCAACAATGGTGTTTTTAACTATAAAACAAAAGAATTAAAAGATTTTTCTCCCGACTATGTGTTCCTCACAAAATCTTGTGTTAATTATAATCCGAATGCTGTAAGCCCTGTAATCAAGATGCCAAATGGCAACGATTGGGATGTTGAGTCTTGGATGACTGACCTTAATGATGACCCTGAAATTACAAATCTCTTTTGGGAAATCACATCAGCACTTCTCAGACCAAATGTGCGTTGGAACAAAGCTGCAATGCTCATATCTGATACAGGTAACAACGGTAAAGGCACTTTGGTCGAGATGTGGCGAGCACTTTTAGGTGATGGCACACATTGTTCCATATCTCTCTCAGACTTTAGCAAGGACTTTATGTTGGAACCACTTATAAGAACATCTGCAGTTATTACAGATGAGAATGATGTTGGTGGATACTTAGACAAGGCTGCAAATTTGAAAGCCGTTATCACAAATGATGTTGTAAGCATTAACAGAAAGTTCAAAGAACCAATCTCATATCAAGTACGAGGCTTTATGGTTCAGTGTCTAAATGAGATACCTAAAATCAAGGACAAATCTGAATCATTTTACAGACGACAGCTTTATATTCCGATGACCAAATGCTTTACAGGTATAGAAATACCTGAAATCAAGAATGATTACTTACATCGTAAGGACGTTCTTGAATACGTAATGAAAAAGGCTCTTGAGACTAATTTTTATAAATTATCAGAGCCTGAATCATGTAGGTTGGCATGTGAGGAATATAAAGAATTTAATGACCCTGTAAGACAGTTTTGGAATGAATTTAAAGATGATTTTGTATGGGATTTATTACCATTCAAATTCTTATATGCTTTGTTTTTATCATGGTCATTTAAAAATAATCCATCAGGAAAACCAATGAGTAATTCATCATTTATCAACGACCTCTTACAAATTTTAAAGAATGATGAAAATTGGATTTGTCTTGATAAAGCAAAGCAGTTTTATCCTGCAGATGGTAATGATTTTTATGGTATGACCCGTCCTGAATATTTAATTGTTGATTACGACCTTAAAGAATGGATGAGTCCAACCCACAAGGGTAATAACAAAGATTTACTTGCAACACCTGCTTTGGATAAGCGATATAGAGGTCTTTTACGTGTAAATTCTACAAATAATGCAGATGATAAATAAATACTAACACTCTGGCTCCAAAAGTGAGCCAGAGGTGAAATAAGGAGGAAAAGTATTATGAATTATTCGGGTTTATTTGCTGCTATCGGCGTGTTGGCGTTCTTACAATTGGCGTTAGCCATTGTAGGAATTGTTGGTTCTTTAATTTCCTTGGTTCATTCCCTGAATGAAGAAACTAAAAGAACAACATTTATCGTTTTTAGTTCTTTAGGTTTGGCACTTGGTGTCATGGGATTTTGGAATCTTATTTTTGCAATCTTGGGATTTGTATTTATGATGATTAGCTTATCCCAAGATACTAAGTCTCGAAACTTTATAGCTTACATTCTAGTGACAATTCTTATTACAGGAATCGGTGCTGCAGGATATACCTATTTAGGAAATAAGCTTACAGATATGGCTGATGAATACGATTTATCAAATGTTGGTATAGATACATTAAGTCAGCTTGGTGCAGATACATCAAATCAAACTGAAAACTCAAATACTACTGATAGTTCTGAAGCATCAGTTGTCACTGATAGCCTTGAAGTTAAATTACGAAATCAGCTCATATCAGATGTAGCTCAACTTAATGATTATATGAAGCAGATTCAAAATTATAAGAAGAATCTTCAGGCTCTTTCTGTAAATGTTCCATCTCTCCCTGAGGAAATTGATGGTGATTCATTTTCAGCTGACGAAACATTGAATAATGACTATACAGAAAAATCATCTGCTAATGAGAACAGACAAGCTGCTCTCATATACACTCCAAATTATATTTTTGCAGGTGGCAGAAATTATGATTGGATGCATACAAAACCTCAGACAGATGATGTACTGATATCTTCTGAAGATATGACAGTTACATACAATACAATTTCTACAGATGGTTGGACAATGCTCGATGGCACAGCAATCGACTTTGCTAAATTGGCTCAGTCAGATATGGATAACGAAAAAGCTGTTTGTCAGAACATTCAAGGTTATGTTGATACCGTGAATAACTATTTAGCTTTGAAATATAAATATCAGACGGAGGATATTCAAAACTATTGGAGATATACAAAGACTGGAGCTGCACCTGCTCAAGTTGACTTGAATCAAGAAGGTGTAGCCGTTCAGCATAGCAACGGAACCTATACCACTTACAATGCGAATGGTGGTGTCAGTGTAAACGTTTATTTAGAAATAAACGAAGATGAAACTATTACTGCTAAGGATATGTATAGCAACACCTATAACATAACAAAAGTGGTTAATGAAGATGGTGATGCAATTCAGATTACCAATTCTGAAAATGATGGTTCGGCAGATATCCAAATAAATGATGGATATTATTGGCTCTCTGATGAGAAAAATAATTAACGAAATCATTTCAATAATTATTTTTCAAAATATATTTTGTGATTTGTAAAAATCTTGGAGGTAACAACAATGGGAATAAAAACAAATGATTCCGCCTTCGAAATCAAGAAGGCTTGGCAACAAAAACAGGCTGAGGCTGATGCCTTAAAAGCCCAAATGATGATGGCTCAATATGAGTCAGAGGTAAGCGATTTTTCAAAAACGCTCCTCTCAGACAAGAAGGTATTAGATACCTTTGATGGTCTTTCAAAGAAGGAACGAAGCATCTTTTTCAAGTCAATCGTGACTAACTTTGATACTATTTTTGCTCTTTCAAAAGACGAACGTGATAAGTACAAAGCTGCTCAGGAAAAGAGAAAAACTGCTGCAAGAAAACCAAAGGTTAAAGCTGCAGATGTTGCTGCACAAAGTGCTGCTTCTCCAACGCAGCAGGTAGTACAGCAGGCTGCTCCTGCAGGTACAGAACAGAGTGTAAACGGAGTTCAGAATCCTATTCCAAACAATGTACCAAATGCTTATCAGAATGTGAGTCAGTGAGATAAAAATAATGTTTCTTGATTAAACAATAAGCTTTCTAAATTGATACATTGTGCTCTGCTTTTTAATATGTCGTGCTCTGCTTATTGTAGTAACCAAAGTGATACAGATTGGTTACGGGATTAGATGAAAGGGTCGCAGGGAAAACGTGAATGCGAAGCATGAACGTTGTCCCCGCAAGATTAGGTCGGTGACACGAAGTGGCAACGACGAGCTTTACCCGAAAGGGTAAAAGCGAGTCGTAGACCTTATCTTGGTTTCAATGTGTGTAAATGTTTTTCGGTTGCACCGCAGGTGCAACAATTTCACACACATTGCGAGGATTTGATGTGGCTCGTGCTCTGCTGATTGTTATCACATCAAATCAATATCAGCGTGTCATCGTGCTTTGCCATTTTATACACGCTGCTGTATTTAAAGAATAAAAATGGAGGTTATTAGAAGATGGAAAAAAAGAGAAAACCAAAACAACAGCTTACAAAAGACCCGCTTTCTGTTCGTCATGGTGTGGATTCTTATAACACAATTTGCGGTATTGCAGATGAATTTGGATGCAGCAAAGCGGCGGTAGTTCGTGCGTCAACATCTGCTCATCTTGATGAATATTTTGGTCGTTTAAGATTCTACGATGAGGAGTCAACAACTGAGATTAAGAACATCTTTCTTGACATCTTAAATGATGTTAGCAAGATGCGTTTGGAATTGTCATATCAGGGTAGAAATCTTAATCAGTTGAGAAAATTTCATCAGGTAAAAAAGCATCTTCAGGATGAAAAAGACAAATTCAATTCTGTTGCAGCTGATACTAAATTAACTCGTGGCGAACGTGAAGCTTTACTTCATTCTCAGGATATGAAAATCGAAAAACTTGAGAATCAGATTAAGGAATTGGAAGCAAACGGAGCCACCCCTGATGCGATTCTGTTCAGCGAAACAGCTGATGCTTTTATTGACCGTTTGGACAGAAGAATTGTCAATCTTGAAGACATCGTTTTGCAGAAAGGCACCCGACTTTCGGATGATTAAAACTATCATTAAATGGCAGTTTAATTGCGAAAAAAATGATAATGAAATTGATATTTAATAGTAATTAAATGCCAATTAACTGTCAATAAAATGACAGGAAATTCATAGATTGGCTTTGAAAATGTTCGAATGGCATAAAACAGCCATTTAATAGCAATTAAATGACATTAAAAATGTAATTTAATTATAAATAAAATCCACTGCTCCGATTTCGGTAGCAAAAAAATAGGAATTAAAAAGGAATTTATTAGTTATTAAATAACATTTAATTCCTGATAGTGGATTAAAACTGCTATTTAATTGCAATTAAATAACTATTAAATATCACAGAATGTGGAGGGTGAAATATCATGAAAAAGATTTCTAATGTGTTTTGGTTAATTGTTATAATTCTTGTTTTAGGATATTTTATCGGTGACCGTATACCTAGTTTGAGCAAAATAACTCAGCCATCGTATAACGGCACATATACAACAACTGATGGAAATACTGTTTTGATACTTGATAAACAAACAGCTTATAGTTTTTTAAATACCCGTAATTACATGGTGATGTTTAAGGGTTTTTATAGCCCTGAAGATTCTGAAATTCATTGGGGTGAAGGTCATATAAAATCTCATGACGATTCAGAAAATCAATATGATTTGTGGTTTGGTCTTTCACAAATTCGAGCTTCAGGCGATGAATATTTACCTATAGAGATTTCTGAATCAGGTAATAAAATCACTGCTTCTTTATATCGTTTAGATATACAATGCACTTATGATGAATTGCTTAATTATTCTGGTTCTTGGGAAATGAAAAATCTGTATGCGGAGAGCATACATGATATTGTTTTGAGAAAATTATCTGATAGTACAGATAGCACATATTATGAGCAAGGCACGTTTGGCGATATAAATGACCGTTCTATTGATAATTTTGATGACGATAACAATATCAATGATGATGGATATTATTGGATTACCGAAGATGAATCATCAGATTCAGAATCAACGGATGAAGAATCTACACCCGCTGCAGGTGGATGGGATTTATAAATCATAAAAATAAATATTGAGAGTACCGCCTAAGCAGCGGGGCTAACCATAGATAGACTCCAAGTGCTGAGGTGTGATGTTGGATATTGCGATTGCAACTGCTAAGACTCACACCGCTATACGCACAAGGAGTCTATTTTTTATTTGGAGGTAACAAAATGGCAAATACAAGTGAAGTCCATAAAGTTAGAAACGGCGCTAGTGCCGTGAATTACGTGTTAGGTAGAAAAAATGGTCGTGGACATAATGGTCATGACCGTCGTAATGAACTCATTTATATGAGAAATATGCATCGTGGTGAATCTGTGATTAAGCAGATGCAGACACATTGGGATTTGGCAAGCGAGCAGCATACAAATCAGTGTCTAACGATGGTATTTGGTTTTAGTGAAAGTGAGATTCCATCATCAGATGAAGATAGTCCGTATCTTGCTATGACCGTTGTGAATGATTATATAGATGACCTTGAAAACCGAGGTGTTTTACCTCGTGGTCATCAGTGTCTTTTGGCAGTGCAGAAAGATGGAAAGTCAGGTCTTATACACTGTCATGCTGTGTTCAATGATGTGAATTCTGTTACACATCGTGGAATTCCCAAAGAGATGAACTGGGGTCCAATCCTAACAAAGGATTTCCAAAAATACTGTGAAAAAGCACAGCTATTTCAAGTAGATTATGGAACAGACCCATCAAGAGAACACGATGGCGAGAATTACACTCGCACTGAACAGGCTTTGCGTGAGCAAGGCAAGCCTGTCTTCAAAGACATTGTTCGCTCTCGTATTTTAGAAGCTGTCGGTAAATCTGATGACTATGATTCTTTTGAACAAGAGCTTAAAAATCTAGGCATCACGATAGCTGAACGAACCACCAAAAAAGGTGCAATAAGCTATAAGTATGTAGTTGACCCTGATACTCTTGGTGGTTACACCACCAAAACAGGGAACTATTCTCTCCGTTCTGCATCTTTAGGTCCGAAATATTCGCCTAAGGCGATTGAATCGGGCTTCGAACATCAAGAAGAAGCCACAAAAGGTGATTCACTTCTTTCTATGAAAGAATTCATGGAACAGACAGGTGATATGTGGTGGGAAGATGGTCGAGATGGCGTGGAAGCATTTCGTCTTATTCAAGAAGCATACGAAGAATATAAGAAGACCAAAAAGCTTCCAACTAACGACAGCGAAGACGTTACTAACACTCCTGAGGTTTCAGAAAATCCTGTTCAGGATGAACAGGCAGCAATGCCTGTGATTGGTTCAGATGATGAGGAGTCTGAAAAGAAAAAAGGAAGAAAAGCAACTAGGTCATCGAAAGCTACGGTTGAGTCTATCGAAACAGCTGAGAAGCAGAATGTAGCAAAAGATACTACTAAGTCTCGTTATGCAAAGTACGATTCTGCTGTAAAGCATGATATGAATACTCAGAATAATACGATGATAGCTGCTGTAATGCGAAAGGCACAAAGTGTTCCTGATGCCGAGCATGATAAAGACAGATATTACGGGGAGTAAGGAGGGGCTTGAAATGGCAGAAACAATTAAAATCATGTTCGGACGAAGTGTAACAGGTAGAATAAGAGAAATACAGCAACAACAACCTTTTGGGGGCTATGTTAATCCAACTCAAATGAAGGATATTTCATTTAATGATGACGCATCTTACATAGATGATGATGCAAATATCTTAAAGCTTATTGGCGGTACATTAGGAAAAGAAATCAATTTAAGACAAAATGAAAATATTTCACCGTCCATCGTTGGATTAGCAGTTGATTATCTTACAAGATTTTCTATCGGTAATTCTATTGAATCAGCTTTTGATATATCCTTAAGAGGTGCTCGTATAGCAGATGAATTAGAAATTGCTAAGTCCATGTTAGATTCAATACATGCTCTTGATGAAGAAAGTATTATAAATGCATGTAAGCTTGTTACTTATGATGAATACTATAGAGGTGGCAAAATTATACCTCATAACACAATCAATCCTAACATAACAACATGCAGTCATATAAAAGTTATGGTTGCACGAAGTATTAGTTTTCTTAGACAATATGGTCCAATTATAAAAGAAGAATTTACCTTTGGTCCTTCAGAAGATTTTGATATGGAAAAAATGATGAAGGCTTTTCAGAATGGACAAGCAGACGGTGGATATACAAGTACTGTGTGTGGTGGAGATGGTGATTTTCTTACAAAGGACACTTTATGGGATTTTAAGGTATCTTCTTATCCGCCAAATAAGAATAACACTTTACAATTATTGATGTATTGGATTATGGGACAGCATTCAGGACAAGATTTATATAAAAACATCGATAAGATGGGTATATTTAATCCTCGATTGAATAAAGCTTTTGTAATGAATATTAAAGATATTCCTGAGTCAATAATTCATATTGTTGAAAAAGATGTTATATGTTATTGACGCTGAAATAAGGTGATACTTTGGTTTATCAATATTTCAGAGTATAATGAGATTGTTAGAAAATTGAAAGAAGGTAATTATCATGACATTAGATAATGTTTTGACAGGTGTTGTGACAGGTGTTGTGGCATCAATTATTATAATAATAATGCAGCTGATTTATGATTACATGAAGCGAAAGAAATATGAGATGTTTCACTTTTATGAATTTGATTCATATGATGTAGATGAATGTGCTCCACCTGAGTATTTAAGAGAGTCTGGCAACGCAGGGCATACGAAAGTTAAAATGGAACTTCCATTCGATATGAGAAGCGTTCAGATTTTTCTTAAGAACGAGCTAATTTATGAGGAATCTAATGTTCCTGCCAATTCATCAATTTGGGTTTGCTGTGATTGTAGTTTCGAAAATTTATATGAGTCTGATGAAGAAGTCGGATATACATTAAAGTGTATAACGACTCAGCATGAAAAACGAGTATATGAGTATAAAAAAGTTTATACCATGCTAGGGAAACCTATTTGCTATGCTCTTAAGCTTAAGAAGCAGAATTTTACCTTAGCTACAACATTGCATTAACTGTATACATTCAGAATATATTTACCTCGGTGGAGAAATCCATCGAGGTTTCTTTTTGCTAAAAATTATGTACATAAATGTACAAAAATGTATTGTCTAAGCAATTCGTAGGCGATATAATAACGAATGTATGTTTTAAAATTGGGGTGATTATTATTCAAAATATGGACTACGTTGTTCACGACAACGTTTTTACAAGAATTGAGATTGAGCAAATCTTCAATGATTGCGAAGGAAAAACGCTTGGAATGCTCGATAGAGCCAACGTTTTTGCCAAAGCTTTAGCTAATCCTAAAATTACAGGAATAGCGGGGGATGTTGTAGAGCAATCTATTTTGGGGATGAAAGCGAATTCTAAGCAGGAACCTGATTTGCTTGTGGATGGTGTTCAGATTGAGTTGAAAACCACAGGTTTGAGACTTAAAGATGACCACTATGAGCCGAAGGAACCTGTGTCCATTACTGCTGTCTCAATTGACAAAATTGTAAATGAAGATGATTTTCATGAGTCGCTCTTATGGCATAAGCTATGCAGAATCCTCTTTATTTACTATCACTACAATAGCAAAGTGACTGTAAAGGCACTTGGATATAAAGAGTTTGAGGTGCTATCGCATCAGTTCTATGAGCCATCGGCTCTCGATAGAGCTAGATACGAAAGCGATTGGACTATTGTGCGTAATTTCTTACAGAAAGCGAAAGCATCTGATGACCCTGAAGCACAGTATCCTCTCTTATCAACGAACATCAACCCTGAGCTTGTTGTTCTTGATACTGCTCCGAAATATCCTCATCCACCAAGATTTCGAATAAAAAGAGCGTACTTTGCATCTATCGTCAAAAGACATTTTGACTCGAAAGCAAAGCTTGAGACCCTGGATGATGAGTATGTGTCATATAAGGAACTTGATAATAAGCTCCATGACATGCAGATTTTCTATAAAGATAAAACTGTTGGTGAAATGGTAATTGATTTGGAGATTACTTCAAAGAAAGTAACCAAGCAGATTTCTGAACAGATTATCGTGCGCATGTTTGGAGGCAAGAGTAAAAAACTCAGTAAAGTAGAACTGTTTGATTCCTTCGGAATTACAGGCTACAGTATCGCTCTTTCCATTGATGGAAAGCGTACTGAGGACACTAAGATGTGTCCTATTGACTTTGATGAGGTTATGGAAGACAAACCTTTCGAAGAATCTGATTTTTATAAGTATTATCACGATAATACTTTCCTGTTCTTCATTCTTCAGGAGACCCAAAAGGCATCTTCTAAGAAGGGCGAGGAAGTAAAGATTGAATTTGTTAAGAACAAATTCTTGGGATTCAAAAGAATCCATTTCTCAGATGACTTTATTTACGAGAACGTAAAGCCTGTTTGGGAAAAAATCAGATATCTGATTTCAAGTAAAACTCTCCGTGAGGAGCAAGGTCCGAGAGGAAAAGCTCCGAACTTTCCAAAGAGTTCAGAAGGAACAATCTTTGTGAGAGGTACAGGAACAGATATTTATGATAAGCCACTGAATATTAACGGTATTCAGATGTACAGACAGAATCTTTGGATTCGTGGTGAAGACCTAGTTAATATGCTTGGCGAAAAAGACTTTATATAATACGAAAAGGCGGTTGATAACTTTGGAAAAAACAGTATGTGAACTGTTTGCAGGTGTCGGTGGATTCCGATTCGGCTTAAATAACATCAGGACGATTGAAGATGCAAAGAAGCCTGAGAAATGGGAAACTGTATGGTTCTCACAGTGGGAACCCGCTGACAAGACAATCCAATGGGCGCATGATTGCTATGTGAATAGGTTTGGAACAAGGCTTGACCTTAATGGAGTTGATACGACAAATTATGATATCAACACAGTTGATAAAAAGACTGTTCCAGACCACACACTTCTTGTGGGTGGATTCCCATGTCAGGATTATTCTGTTGCATCAAGCTTGGCAACTTCTAAGGGCTTGGAAGGAAAGAAAGGTGTCCTTTGGTGGGATATCAGAGATATGCTTGAGGAAAAGAAAGCACCTTTCGTACTTCTTGAGAATGTTGACAGACTGATTAAATCTCCTGCATCTCAAAGAGGCAGAGATTTTGGTATCATCTTAGCGTGCTTTAGAGATTTAGGTTATACCGTCGAATGGCGTGTTATTAACGCTGCTGAATATGGTTATCAGCAAAGAAGACGTAGAACCTTCATCTATGCTTATAGATGTGATACAAGGTATGCTAAGGCAATGGAAAACATAGCTGAAAAGGATTTGATTGAAACAGAAGGATTCTTTGCAAAGAGTTTTCCTGTTAAGAGCATTTCAGAGCGTGCGATAAATGGCTGCGAACTTCCTGAGGGAATTGGTGAGCTGTCTGAGAAGTTTTCATTTACTTTTGAAAACAGCGGTCTTATGAGAAATGGTAACGTATTTACCTGCAAGACCCTGCCAAATTATGAAGGAAATCAGATAACACTCGGTGACATCATGGATGACGGCGATGTAGATGAGGAATTCTTCATACCCAAAGAAAGATTGTATTATACAGACTGTGAGATTACAGGAAGTGATGAAACTGTAGAAAAACTGCCACTTGAGAGTCGTAAGACTTGGCAGTATATAAAAGGCGGTAAGAAAATCAAGAGAATAGCTGCAAACGGACATGAGTATGTGTTCAGTGAAGGACCTGTTCCGATGATTGATGAATATGATAAACCTGCTAGAACGATGCTCACAAGTGAGGGTTCGTTCAGCAGAACGACTCACATAGTAAGGGATAAAAAGACAGGACGTATCAGGCTTTTAACTCCAACAGAATGTGAACGTATTCAAGGATTCCCTACAGATTGGACAAAAGAATGTCTTGTGGATGGCGAAGTCATCCCAATGAAGCTTTCTAAGAGAAGGTTCATGATGGGAAATGCTCTTGTGGTTGATTTGGTTCGCCAAATGGAACCTCAGTTGGATGCGATTATTAGTGCAGAATAAGGAAAAAAATAAGGGAACCTTAACGGTTCCCTTTTGTGTGCTTTGGATTAAGCGTCAGCTTCAGTCTTCTTAGAAGATTTCTTTCTAAGAATTGCACCTGTGGTTGCGTATG
>JAEEGF010679974.1_pt1 | contig 15319 bp, 15 predicted proteins | sample 9134171 | NCBI WGS metagenome assembly JAEEGF01 (sample SAMN16246542, study PRJNA631951) | gut metagenome | biome: gut microbiome; feature: rumen; material: AP-attached | host: Bos | place: Iran: Karaj | collected 2018-10 | reverse complement strand
GGATCTCCTGCCTCTCGTTGTCGCAGACGGAGCCGCTCGTGTCTTTCATCCTCATAGTCTTGTGCGTCAACGCCTCCTCATACAAGCTTTTGTCCTTAACACGGCTGCCCACAAGCTGCTCATACAACGAGAAAGGCTCTCGACGAAAAGTCGTCAAGAGCCTCACCTTATTTAATACAATGTTTATTTTACTTCTCAAACTTCTTAACTATAACGCTCGCATTGTGTCCACCAAATCCGAACGTGTTTGACAAAGCTACTTTAACATCACGCTTCTGAGCCTTGTTGAATGTGAAGTTGAGCTTGTAGTCAATCTCCTCATCATCGTCGCCCTCGGCGTGGTTTATTGTTGGAGGCACAATGCCGTTGACGATAGTCTGAACGCAAATCATGGCCTCTGTCGCTCCGGCAGCGCCGAGCATGTGACCAGTCATTGACTTGGTAGAACTGATGTTCAACTTGTAAGCATGCTCTCCGAACACTTCCTGTATCGCCTTCGCTTCCGAACGGTCGCCAGCGCCAGTCGATGTTCCGTGTACATTCACATAGTCAACGTCCTCTGGCTTCAAGCCTGCGTCCTTGAGTGCTCTCTGCATAACCAGACGCGCTCCGTCAGGATGAGGAAGTGTGATGTGGTAAGCGTCAGCCGACATTCCACCACCGACAACCTCACACAAGATGTTAGCGCCTCTCGCCAATGCGTGCTCAAGCTCCTCGAACACGAGAACCGAACCGCCCTCTCCCATCACGAAGCCGTCACGGCTTGCGCTGAACGGACGTGAAGCCGTCTCAGGAGAATCGTTTCTTGTTGACAATGCTGTCATTGAGTTGAATCCTGCCACACCGCTTTGGATGATAGCCGCTTCTGCGCCGCCAGCGAATATCACGTTCGCCTTGCCTAAACGAATCAGGTTGAAGGCGTCGATGAGCGCGTGCGTCGATGATGCGCATGCAGATGCCGTAGAGTAGTTTGGTCCACGGAATCCGTATTTGATGGCTATCTGACCAGCTGATATGTCAGAAATCATCTTTGGTATAAAGAATGGGTTGAACTTCGGACCCAAGTCAAGGTGCTGGTAGTAATATCCGACCTCAGTCTCGAGCGTTTCCATACCGCCGATTCCTGCTGCCACAATCACACCGATTTCGTCCTTGTCCTCTTTTTCCAAGTCAAGTCCGGAATTCTTAACAGCCTCGTCTGCCGCAACCATAGCGAACTGCGCGTAACGGTCGAGCTTGCGGCCTTCCTTGCGGTCGAAATAGTTGTTGACATCGTAGCCTTTTACCTCGCAGGCAAATTTTGTCTTAAAGTCTGTTGTGTCGAAATGAGTAATTGGTCCGGCACCGCTTCTTCCCTCGACAAGCGCCTCCCATGTCTTGTCGACACCGATGGCGAGAGGGTTGATGGTTCCAAGTCCTGTTACTACGACTCTTTTTAACTCCATGTCCTTATACTAAAATAAAGATAGAAAATCAGTAGAATTATTAAGATCTAATTACTTCTGTGCGTTCTCAACATAGCTGATAGCGTCACCTACAGTAGCGATCTTCTCTGCCTGATCGTCTGGGATAGAGATGCCGAACTCCTTCTCGAACTCCATGATGAGCTCTACAGTGTCAAGAGAATCTGCACCAAGGTCGTTAGTGAAGCTTGCTTCTGGAGTTACCTCGCTTGCCTCAACACCTAACTTATCTACAATGATTGCTTTTACTTTTTCTGCTACTTCTGACATAACTTTAATTTTTTAGTTAATGAATAGATTTTTAGTTTTAAATTTGCGGTGCAAAGGAAAAGATAATTTTCTTAAACACAAATATATTTGTTGTCTTTTGCTCAAAAAACAGCATTCTGTGCATTGTTTTAACCTTTATTTTTAATTAATTTCAATTTTTATGAGTTTAAACATCGCGATATGGGCGTCGGGAAACGGCAGCAACGCCGAGAATATCATCAAATACTTCAAGGACAAAACCGACATTGCCAATATACGCGTGATAATGTGCAACAACAAAAACGCCTTCGTGCTGGAGCGCGCAAAGAAATACAATGTGCCGACCTTCGTGTTCACCTACAAGGAACTGAACGAGACCGACATGGTGGACAAGAAATTAGAGGAGCTGGACATCGACTTCATCGTGCTTTCGGGCTTTATGCTGAAAGTGCCTGACAGCATAATAAAGAAATACGCCGACCGAATTGTGAACATACACCCTGCCCTGCTGCCTAAGTTCGGCGGCAAAGGCATGTACGGCGACCACGTGCACGAGGCGGTCATAGCCGCAGGCGAGAAGGAGTCGGGCATAACGGTGCACTACGCCAACGAGCACTACGACGAGGGCTCGACCATCTTCCAAGCGAAATGCCCTGTGCTGCCGGACGACACTCCGGACACATTGGCGCAGCGTGTCCACAGCCTCGAGTACGCGCACTACCCGGAGGTAATCGAGCAAGTGCTGAGGGAATTGGCGAAGAAATAATTTCACATTAATATATAAGCGGAATCCCGACTCGTTCGAGTCGGGATTTTTTTGCGGTAACAACTCCGCTCAGAACCGCACACAGCGTAGAGACGGTGCGTGCACCGTCTAACACACGAAAAATCAACATTTAACCTCAGTCGGAGCATGCTCCGCCTCTACAAAACGCACGAATCCGCGCCTCTCTACACAAACAAAAAAGCCGTAGATTTTCACCTACGGCTTTTGACATATCATAAACAATAGAATTACCTAACGACATTGCCTTCCTCGTCGAGCTGAGGACCTTCGGATTTCTCCAGATTGTCATAACGTCCCTTGTCGTCGAAGAAACTGTCTTCCATACCCATGATCGCGCGCTTTATCTTGTCGCGGCCGAAGACGAATACATGGCCGAACACTCCCACTGACACAGGATTCTTCTTGCCGCCATAGTTCACATAACCGACAGAAAACAGAAACAAATTCTTGACTCTGAGCTGCGTCACTACAAGCGACTCCACAATCGACGGCATCAATATGCCTGCCAACGGAGAAAGAGAGCCGAAAGCCGAACTTGCCGACAGACTCTCCATGGCCGCGTCGGTAACCTCGTCGCTCACCGCCTCGCAATGCACATCCTTGCTGGGGCATGTGATAAGCATGACCACAGCGACGACCGCAATCGACAATACAGCGACTATCTTCTTGACTGAACCTCTTTTCATATTGCTGAATTTATTTCGCAGAAGCCTCAACAGCCTCCTTCTTCTTAGACACTACCACCGACACGGCTATGCTCACAACGAGAACAACGCATATAAACGCCAGCGACCACAATGTCGGTATCTCCAAAGCCTCATCCCTGCCTATCATGTCCACCATGATGAACTCGGAGCCGAGCAGCATCTTAACGCCGACAAATGTAAGGATTACGCCCAAACCGTACTTCAAGTAAATGAAATATCTCGCCACTCCTGCCAAAGCGAAATACAGCGCACGCAGACCGAGTATGGCGAAAATGTTTGACGTGAGGACGATGAACGGGTCATGCGACACAGCCAGGACAGCCGGTATGGAATCCACCGCGAAAACGATGTCCGACGCCTCAATCACAAGCAGCGCAAGGAATATAGGCGTAGCGACGAGCTTGCCTGCCTCGCGGACGAAGAACTTGTCCTCATGCATCTTAGGAGTGACAGGAAAAAGCTTCTTGAACACCCTGATGATAAGGTTGTTGCCCGGGTCGTCGTTGTCATTGTCCTTGGAAAGGAAAGTCTTGATGCCGGTGAACACCAGGAACGCGCCGAACACAGGGATAATCCACACAAAACGGTTGATGAGCGACACGCCAGCGAAGATGAATATCGTACGCAGCACCAGCGCTCCCAATATGCCCCAGAACAGGACCTCGTGCTGATACTTGCCCGGAATGCCGAAGTAAGAGAACAGCATGAGGAACACGAACAGGTTGTCCATGCTCAGCGACTTCTCTATCAGATAGCCTGTGAGGAACTCCAGCGCCTTCTCGCCGCCGTTGAAGTAGCCCTCGCCGTCGAATACGAAGATGCCGAAGCAGAACAGCAGCGACACGCTTATCCAAACGGCGGTCTGCACCAGCGCCTCCTTAATTTTTATCTCGTGCGGATGACGGTCGGTCACACCTAAGTCGATAGCCAGCATAGCCAGCACCAACGCAAAAAATCCAATCCAAATCCAAATACTCATTTTGTTATATGTTTGTTTAGCTTAGTTTATACAAATTGCCCGGCAGACACCTCACAAGCCCGGCGAACTCCATCTGCATCAGGTGCGCCGACGTTGCGCTCACCGGCCTGCCCAGCTCCATGGCTATCTGGTTTATCTGCAGACCGTCGGTGTTCTTGTGCAGCAGCGCCATGACCTGCTTGTCGTCCTCGGAAATGTCGGGAAACAAGTCCTTCTGCTTGCCCAGGTCGGCACGGAAGGTCCTCTCGCGCCATCCCATGGCTTTTATCAAGTCGGCGGCATTCTCTATCATGCCGGCACGCGATGTCTTTATCAGGTTGTTGCAGCCTTCGGAGCGCGAGTCGCCGACTCTGCCCGGGAAGGCGAACACGTCTCTGTTGTATGACGATGCTGTGGCGGCAGTGTTCTGCGAGCCGCCCTTGTAGGCAGTCTCCACCACGACGAGCGCGTCGCTCAGTCCCGCTATTATGCGGTTTCTGGCAAGGAAATGCACTGGCAGCGACTTGACTCCCGACACATACTCGCTCACGATGCCGCCGCCCTTCTCCAGAATCTCCGCCGCGAGGTCTCTGTGACACGACGGGTAAATCATGTCCAATCCGTGAGCCACGACTGCGACCGTCGGGAGCGACGATGTCAGCGCCGCCTTGTGCGAGATGCCGTCGATGCCTTCAGCCAGTCCGCTGACGATGGTGACGTCAGCCACCTTGCCAGCCAGATCCTCCACCAGCTTGACAGCGAGTGTCCTGCCGTAGTCGGTGGAACGGCGTGTGCCCACCATGCCCACCATGTGCTGGCCGTTGAGCGTGGCGTTGCCCTTGCAGAAAAGCACGATTGGCGCATCTGGACACTCCTTCAGGCGGTATGGATATTCGCTCGACTCTGTGTCTAAAGCACGGATGCCGTACTTGTCCATGAAGTCAAGTTCCTGCTTCGCTTTCTCAAGCGCCGCTCCGCTCAAGACCTGGTCAGCGAGGTCGGGTATCGGCGTTTTCAGTTTCGCAATGCCTTCCGGAGTTTCATGGAACAATCCTTCGGCACCGTCGTAAAAATCCATGATGGCGCGCCCTTCCATAGGCCCGACACCACGAATCTGCGTCAATGCAATCTTATACAGCAAGTCACTTCCCATTGTTCTTCTTTCTGTTGTATGCTACAGCAAAAGCCGCATAAACTGCCGCTCCGAGAAAGTCAGCCGCCAGGTCGAGCCAGTCGCCTGTCCTCGACACAGTGCAATACTGCTGAATCAGTTCGATGACACCGCCGTAAACTGTCGGCAACGCAACGGCATACAGTAATAACGCATTAACATTGAGCACATTCTCCTTCTTGCGGAAAACGAAGTCATGCGCCGTAGCCATTGCCATGAGCATGAACATAAAGAAATGCACTGCCTTATCGAAGTGCGGAATCTTGAATAAGAAAAAGTCATGAGCGAGTTTCGCCGGCTCAGGGCGCATGGTGAAAACGAGGATCAGAACCGCCACCACTGCCGTCCTCCAATATCCAAGTACAAATTCTTTTGCTCTGTTTCTCATCCGTTTTTGATGTAGCGACCGCAAACTTAACCATTTGCCGTGAAAGAAACAAAGGCGCACAAGCTGTCCGCCCGTACGCCTTTGTCATTTTTAAATGTCTTTTGCTTACTTGTCGTTGCCGTCCTGTTTCCTTATCTCCTTACGGCGTATCTTGCCGGAAATGGTCTTCGGCAATTCATCGACAAACTCAACCACACGAGGATACTTGTAAGGAGCGGTAGTTCTCTTCACGTGGTCCTGTATCTCCTTCTTCAAGTCGTCGCCAGCCTTGTCCTTCCATTCCTTGCCAAGCACGATAGTCGCCTTCACGACTTGTCCTCTTATCGGGTCAGGTACGCCTGTTATAGCGCACTCCACGACGGCTGGGTGAGTCATCACGGCGCTCTCCACCTCGAACGGGCCGATGCGGTAGCCGGAACTCTTGATGACATCGTCGTTTCTGCCGACGTACCAATAATAGCCGTCCTCGTCGCGCCACGCCACGTCGCCTGTGTAGTAGCGTCCGTCATGCCAGACTTCCTTGGTCTTTTCCTCGTTTCGGTAATATCCCATGAACAGTCCGACCGGACGGCCCTTGTCGGTGCGGATGACGATGTTTCCGTGCTCGCCGACCTCCACACTGTTGCCTTCCTCATCAACGATATCGACGTCGTACTGAGGACATGGCTTGCCCATAGAGCCCGGCTTTGGCTCTATCCATGGGTCGGTCATGATGAGCGCCGTGGTCTCGGTCTGTCCGAACGCCTCGCGCATCTTGATGCCGGTCAGCTTGTAGAACTGTTCGTAAACGCTTGGGTTAAGCGCCTCGCCGGCTATCGAGCACTGCTTCAGAGCCGAGAGGTCGTATTTTGTAAGGTCCTCGCGTATCATGAATCTGAACACCGTTGGAGGCGCGCAGAACGATGTGACCTTGTATTTCGAAATCATCTCCAGCATGTCGGCTGGCGTGAACTTCTCGTGGTCATAGACGAAAAGGCACGCTCCTGCTATCAGCTGACCGTAGATTTTTCCCCACGCGGCTTTTGCCCAGCCGGTGTCTGCCACAGTCAGGTGCAGGCTCTCGTCGTTCAGATGATGCCAGATGTATGCTGTGGAAATGTGTCCGAGCGGATATGTGAAGTCATGTATCACCATCTTAGGCTCGCCCGTTGTGCCGGACGTAAAGTACATCAGCATTATGTCGCTGTTGGAGTTCACCTTCTCTGGACGGACGAACGGCGCGGCGTTGTCGAGCCCCTTGTGGAAGTCGTCCCAGCCGTCAGGTATCTCCGGTCCGACCGATATTATGTGCTTCACTGTCGGACATTTAGGCAGCGCCTTCTCTATGTGCTCCACTATCACGTCGTTGCCCACGCAGACTATGCCCTTGATGTCCGCCGCGTTGCAACGGTAGATTATGTCCTTGTCGGTCAGCAAGTGTGTGGCAGGTATAGCCACGGCGCCAATTTTATGGAGCGCAATCATGGAAATCCACCACTCGTAGCGTCGCTTCAGGATGAGCATCACCATGTCGCCCTTGCCTATGCCGAGGCTCTGGAAATAAGACGCCGCCTTGTCGGTCAGCTCCTTCAGGCGGGCGTATGTGAAGTCGATGTGCTCGCCCTTGTCGTTGGTCCAGCAGATGGCTCTTTTCTGTGGCTGTTCTGCCGCATAAGCATCCACCACGTCGTAAGCGAAATTGAAATTGTCAGGAACTATAACTTTGTAATTCTTCACAAAGTCCTCATGCGAAGAGAAAGATGTCTGTTTTAAAAATCTCTCTACCATTTGTTTTAATGCTTAATTAAAACTAAAGCGCTATGCTAAGAAATTTCACGGTCTTGTCGCCCACAGGCCTCATGCCGTGCGGCTTGCGTGCGTTGAAGTATATGCTGTCGCCTGCCTCCAGACGCTCCACGCTGTCCTCAACCTTCACCAGAAGAGTGCCTTCTATCACCAAGTCAAGCTCGTCGGAATCATGCGTGTTCAGCGAGAATGCCTCGTCGCCATTCATAGGCTCGGCAGTCACCAGAAACGGGCTTCCGCTGGCGTTCTTGAATGTTCCCACCAGCGACTGGTAAACATAAGGGGACTTACGCTTCACCACGACACCTTTGCCGCTGCGCACCACAGAGTAAGGCACCTCGTGAGTGTCTTCGCCGGAAATCAGCGTCTGCATATCGACATTGAAGCCCTTGGCCACCGAATAGAGGAAACTCATCGGTATGTCACAGTTGCCGCTCTCGTAAGCGACATATTTCTCAGCCTCGATGCCAAGCTTTTCCGCAGCCTGCTCCTGAGTCAGCTCCAAAGCGTCTCTCAGTCCGTGCAAGCGCTCTGCTATTTCTTTAATCTGCTGTTCGTACATTATTCTCAATTATTTATGCGACAACTCTGAGTGTCATAAAAGGCAAGACACCAAGACCAACGCCTGTAATTACTTGTTTATCTTGATACCCTTGATTACGGCGTCGGTGAATCCGTAAGCCTCCATCTCGTTCAGTCCCTTGATGGTCCATCCGCCAGGAGTGCAGACCTTGTCTATCTCCACCTCCGGATGGCTGTGGTTCTTCAGCACCAGCTGCGCCGCGCCGATCATTGTCTGCGCCACAATCTGGTAAGCCTCATCGGCACGGAAGCCAAGTTCCACAGCGCCTTCTGCCGATGCGTGAAGATAACGCAGCGCATAAGCTATGCCGCATGAGGCTACGGAAGTCGCAGGTCCCATCATGCTCTCTGGTATCAGCACCGCCTTGCCCATGTCGTCGAACATCTTCAGTATCAGAGCCTCCTGCTCTTTTGTCGCGTTCTGCGAAGAAATGAGCGTCATGCTCTCGCTTATCGACATCGCCGTGTTAGGCATCACACGGAAAGCCGCCAGAGGCTCTTTCAGTATCTTGTTCAGGAATGCGAAGTCGATGCCGGCCGCTATGCAAGCGAAGATTTTGTCCTTTGTCAGCGTGTCGGCTATGCCAGAGAGCACAGGCTCCACCAGCCAAGGCTTCACCGCGAGTATCACGACATCCGACTTGCTTGCCGCATCGTGTCCGTCCTTCGCTGTGTTGATAGATTTGTATTCGTTCTTGAGTTCGTTGAGTTTAGACTCGTCGAGGTCCACCACCGTAAGGTTCTCCTGTGGGAGTGCGTTGGCCGCCATCAGTCCGCGAGCCACTGCGCCGCCAATGTTTCCGGCGCCAATGATAGTTACTTTCATTTTCCTTCTTTTTTACTTCTTCTGCCTCGTGCGTTATACTCCAAGGCAAACGCAAAGATAAATTGTTTTATATCTAATTGACTATTCATTTTGCTTATTTTAGCAACAACAGAAAATAAAGAATCCGTTTTGCTTACTTTTTTATATCTTTGCTATTTAGTCATAGCAACCGGTCAGCGGAAGGCTGCTGACATCAACATCGAATTTTATATAAATTTCTAATAATAAATACTTTATGAACATTATTGATCAAATTGTTGCGCGCGCAAAAGCAAACAAGCAGCGCATTGTTCTCCCTGAAAGTCTGGAAGAGCGTACAATCACAGCAGCCGACAAGGCTTTGGCTGACGACATCGCCGACATCATCCTCATCGGAAACGAAGGTGAAATCAAGGCTCTCGCCGCAAAGCTCGGTCTGAAGAACATCGACAAGGCCACTATCATAGACCCTGCCACTTCTGCTAAGACAGAGGAGTACGCCAACCTGCTTTTCGAGCTCCGCAAGAGCAAGGGCATGACTATCGAGGACGCTCGCAAGAAGGTGCTCGACCCACTTTACTTCGGATGCCTCATCATCAAGAGCGGCGACGCTGACGGACAGATTTCCGGCGCATTGTCAACTACTGGCGACACTCTCCGCCCAGCGCTCCAGATCATCAAGTGCGCTCCTGGCATCTCATGCGTTTCAGGCGCAATGCTCCTTATCACTAACGCCAAGGAATACGGCGAGGACGGTGTATTGGTTATGGGCGACGTTGCCGTAACTCCTATGCCTGACGCAAACCAACTCGCACAGATCGCTGTCTGCACAGCTCAGACTGCAAAGAGCGTGGCTGGTATCGCTGACCCACGCGTGGCTATGCTTTCGTTCTCGACTAAGGGCTCTGCAAAGCACGAGGTTGTTGACAAGGTTGTAGAGGCTACTAAGCTGGCTAAGGAACTCGACCCAACACTGAAGGTTGACGGCGAGCTTCAGGCTGACGCTGCTCTCGTTCCATCAGTTGGACAGAAGAAGGCTCCAGGTTCAGACATCGCAGGCAAGGCTAACGTTCTCGTTGCTCCATGCCTCGAGGTTGGCAACATCGGCTACAAGCTCGTTCAGCGTCTTGGCGGTGCTGACGCTATCGGCCCTATCCTCCAAGGTATCGCTCGCCCAGTGAACGACCTGAGCCGCGGATGCTCTGTTGACGACATCTACAAGATGGTTGCCATCACAGCTTGCCAGGCTATGGACGCAAAGAAATAATAATTACATAACTAAATAACAGTCATTTATAAATGAAAATCTTAGTTCTTAACTGCGGTAGCTCTTCTATCAAGTACAAATTGTTCGAGATGGCAGACCGCAGTGTCATCGCACAAGGTGGCGTGGAGAAAATCGGTCTTAAGGACTCATTCCTTAAGTTCACAAAGCCTAACGGCGAGAAGAAAGTCATAGAGAAGGAGATGCCAGAGCATACTGTCGGCGTTGAACTCATCCTCAACACACTGACAAGCGCAGAGGACGGCGTGCTGAAGTCACTCAACGAGCTTGACGCAGTAGGCCACCGCGTGCTGCACGGAGGTCAGGCTTTCTCTGAGTCTGTGCTCATCAACGACGAGGTAATCAAGGCTATCGAGGACAACATCGAGCTCGGACCTCTTCACAACCCAGCCAACCTCAAGGGTATCAACGCAGTGAAGAAGATCCTGCCTAACATCCCACAGGTTGCGGTGTTCGACACAGCATTCCACCAGACTATGCCTGAGAAGGCGTTCATGTACGCTCTCCCTTACGAGTACTACGAAAAGTTCAAGGTTCGCCGCTACGGCTTCCACGGAACTTCTCACCGCTACGTTTCCAAGAGAGTGTGCGACTTCCTCGGCATCAAGCCTGAAGGCACAAAGATAATCACTGCCCACGTAGGCAACGGCGGCTCGCTCGCTGCCATCAAGGACGGCAAGTGCGTCGATACAACCATGGGTATGACTCCAGCAGAGGGACTCATGATGGGTACTCGCGCCGGCGAAGTTGACCCAGGCATGCTGCCATACGTATTCTCGAAGGGCGGACTGAACGCTGATTCGTTCAACGACCTCGTGAACAAGAAGAGCGGTCTGCTCGGCGTTTCAGGCGTGTCTTCCGACATGCGTGACATCATGCAGGCGATAGCAGACGGCAATGAGCGTGCAAAACTCGCTCTCGACATGTTCGTTTACCGTCTGACTAAGCTCATCGGCTCATTTGTAGCAGCAATGAACGGAACAGACATCCTCGTGTTCACAGGAGGTATCGGCGAGAACTCCGACATCGTGCGCAGACTCGTGTGCGACGGATTGACTTACCTCGGATTGAAGATTGACGAGGAGAAGAACTCACAGGCTCACGGCACTGAAGTTGTCATCTCTACAGCTGATTCTAAGATGAAGGTAGTCGTAATCCCAACTGACGAGGAGCTGACTATCGCTTCAGACACTGAGGCTATCGTAAAGAAGTAAATTCTGCTTCATAATATTCAAAAGGTCCGGGCATTGCGCTCGGACTTTTTTTGTTGCTCATTAGAACCGCCGTGTTATTTCACCACGAACTTACCAGAAAGGTTGGCGTATTTGTAAACATAACTGCCAGGAGCGTACTTAGTGACATCAAGGCTGAGTTCGTTTGAAACGTAGGATATGTCGCGCTGCTCCACCAACTTGCCGGTCTGGTCGTATATCATCATCGTGGTCTCCTCGCCTTGCTTCAGGAAGTACGGCAGAACAACCACGCTTGTCGCCGGCACAGGATAAGCCACCGGCATCTCCGCGCTCGCTCGGGTGGTGCCAGTCGTCGTGTTGCCGCCGCTATTGTTCCCGCCAGCATCAGCCTCGTTTGTCGTGACATTTAGGTCGGCATATTCCAGACAGCACGGACACCCCTTCGACGGCAGAGCGTAAATCTCGGTCTTGGGCTGGAACATAAGGCTATAGGCGTTGTACCTGACTACCAGTCTGTTGCCCGTAGGCGAAAAGACGACTTCGGCATTGTCCATCAAATCGTCAAACGACTGGATAATCTCGCCATCCTCGTTGTAAATAGCGTGTCCAAACAAGAACTCCACCTTGTCATCCGTATTGAAAAGATGCGTTGACGGGTATTTCATCTCACACCAGTCCATGTAGGCGTTCATGGGGATCTCCGCTCTCAGATTAACGCTTTGGTCGTAAATTCTGATGACCGTTTTATAATTCCTGTCAAAATCTCTTTGTATGTACATCACGCCTTCGTGCGTAGGAAACGCCACGACAGCAGAAGTGTCCTGCTTGTCATAAGGATCTATTCTCGCTCCAGTTATGATATTTTCAAGCGTCAACTCTGCATTTACCGTCAGAGCACAAACCAACGCCAATATTGCAATCGTAAGTCTTTTCATAGCCATAGTGTTTTCAAAAGTCCACATTGTCAAATGTATAACTTTTTCATTATAGTAGTTGTTAAAAGCGCCATGTTTTCATCCTCACACCCATCACTTTGCATAACCCCATAAAAATGACTACCTTTGCAGTCTTGAATTTATATATAATATGATCATACTTTCCAATTTAGCCATTCAGTTTGGCAAGCGAATCCTTTTTCAGGATGTAAATCTCAAGTTCACACCGGGCAACTGCTACGGTATAATCGGAGCAAACGGCGCCGGCAAGTCAACATTGCTGAAAGCCATCTCAGGCGACATTCAGCCATCGAAGGGCGACATAATCATGGACAAAGGCGAGCGTCTGTCCGTGCTTAAGCAGGACCACTTCGAGTTCGACGAGTTCGAGGTGCTGCAGACCGTTATCATGGGCCACTCAACACTTTGGGAGATAATGTCCGAGAAGGACGCTCTGTACGCGAAGCCAGACTTCAGCGACGAGGACGGAATCAAGGCGTCTGAGCTGGAGGAGAAGTTCGCTGCCATGGACGGCTGGAACGCAGAAAGCGACGCCGCTGCACTGCTCTCAGGACTCGGCATCAAGGAAGAACTGCACCACATGAAGATGAAGGAGCTTTCCGGTAAGCAAAAGGTGCGCGTGCTCCTCGCCAGAGCATTGTTCGGCAACCCTGACAACCTGCTGCTGGACGAGCCTACCAACGACCTCGACCTTGAGACCATCACTTGGCTTGAGGACTACCTCGCCAACTACGAGAACACAGTGCTCGTCGTTTCGCACGACCGTCACTTCCTCGACACTGTCTGCACACACATCGTCGATATAGACTTCAACAAGGCTACCATATTCACCGGAAACTACTCGTTCTGGTACCAGTCAAGCCAGCTGGCTCTGCGCCAGCAGCAACAGCAGAACAAGAAGGCCGAGGAAAAGAGAGCCGAGCTGCTTGAGTTCATCGCAAGATTCAGCGCAAACGCCGCAAAGAGCAAGCAGGCAACAAGCCGCAAGAAGATGCTTGATAAAATCAACATCGAGGAAATCAAGCCTTCTTCAAGAAGATACCCTGGCATCATATTCACAATGGAACGTGAGCCGGGCAACATAATACTCGAAGTGAACGACCTGGCTGCCAGCATGGAAGGCGAGGTGCTATTCAAGGACGCGACATTCACTGTGGAGAAAGAGGACAAAGTGGTATTCATATCACACGACCCACGTGCCATGACCGCATTCTTCGAGATAATAAACGACAGAATGAAGCCTGACAACGGCAAATACTCATGGGGACAGACCATCACAACCGCATACCTGCCGGTAGACAACTCTGAATACTTCTCAACCGACCTCAACCTTGTGGACTGGCTCAACCAGTTCGCTCCAGGCATGAGCGAAGTGGACGTCAAGAGCTACCTCGGCAAGATGCTGTTCTCTGGCGAGGAGACTCAGAAGAAGGCTTCTGTCCTTTCCGGAGGCGAGAAGATGCGTTGCATGATTTCAAAAATGATGCTCAAGAACGCCAACTGCCTCGTACTTGACATGCCTACCAACCACCTTGACATGGAGTCAATACAGGCATTCAACAACACGCTGAAGAACTTCAAGGGCAATGTGCTGATGGCTTCGCACGACCACGAGTTCATCGAGACTGTCTGCAACCGTGTCATCGAGCTCACGCCTAACGGCATCATAGACAAGCGCATGGAGTACGACGAGTACATCTCACGCGCCGACATCGCAGAGCTCCGCGCTAAGAAATATGGATTATAAAAAGACTCTCACCATAGCCGGCTCCGACCCTTCGGGCGGAGCTGGCATCCAGGCGGACATTAAGACAATGTCGGCTCTCGGATGCTATGCCGCAAGTGCCATAACGGCTGTGGTGGATGAGAATACATGCGGCGTTACGGGCGTCATGCCTGTTCCGCCGGCTTTCGTCAAAGGGCAGATCAAGTCCGTCATGGACGACATCGAGCCGGACGCCATCAAAATCGGCATGGTCTATTCGCAGGAGCTTGTGGAAGTCATTGCCGAAACTCTATCAAGATACAGCGTAAGAAACATCGTCATCGACCCGGTGATGGTCGCTACATCGGGCGATGCGCTGAGCAACGGGCTCATAGCCCAGGCCATAACCGAGACTCTCGCCCCTATGGGCAGACTTATCACTCCGAACATACCCGAAGCGGAGGTTCTGCTCGGTGAGAAAATCAACGCTGACAACATGGAAAACGCGGCAAAGGAGCTTGCTGCGAAAACAAAGACGTCCGTGCTGCTGAAAGCCGGACACTTAGAGGGGAATGTCCTCACCGACATACTTTACAACGCCGAAAGCGGAGAAACGCTGCGGCTCAGCTCTCCGAAGGTCGATACCAGAAACACGCACGGCACCGGCTGCACACTGTCATCAGCTGTGGCCTCGTTCCTGGCTCACGGACACGGACTGAACGATGCCGTAAGACTTGCGAAGGAATACATCAGCAATGCCATCAAGGCAGGCGCTGAATACAACATCGGACATGGGCACGGACCTGTGCACCACTTCCACAATCTTTGGAAATAACTACCGCCAGTTCTTGTAAGGATTCTGGCTCAACGACGAGTTGTAGTAACGTGCGTCGCCACTGACCTCGTCGCCTGCCCATGCGGGCTTCGTGAACGGTTCGTCCTCGCTTTGCAGCTCAATCTCCGCCACGACGAGGCCGGCATTGTCGCCCAGAAACTCATCGACCTCCCACTTCTTGCCGTCAACTACGCAAACATAACGCCACTTCTCTATCACGCCAGTCTTCACAAGATTATCGAGCATGTCGTTGGCGTCGGCGGCAGGTATCTCGTACTCGTATTCCGCACGCGAAATGCCGTTATTCCGCCCTTTGACGGTCAAGAATCCCTTGTCGCCAACAACCCTTACCCTGACGGTTTTGTCGGGCTCTACGGATAAATATCCCTGCTTGTAGTACTTGCGCGGACTGTTTTTATACTCGTCCGACACGACTAAGAACTTTCTTTC
>JAEEGF011546548.1_pt1 | contig 15320 bp, 11 predicted proteins | sample 9134171 | NCBI WGS metagenome assembly JAEEGF01 (sample SAMN16246542, study PRJNA631951) | gut metagenome | biome: gut microbiome; feature: rumen; material: AP-attached | host: Bos | place: Iran: Karaj | collected 2018-10 | reverse complement strand
GTTCCCATATCCAACACTTTGGAACCGGCAGGGATCTTAGAAGCAATGGCATCCGCGTATTTTTCTGCCAGACCGTTGGACAGCATCTGAACAGCCCTTGCACTCACGCATCCTGCGATTGCGTTCCAATACTCATTGACTATGAACTCATTCTCCTCTTCCTGACTCGGCTTCTCCGCCCGTATCATGAACATAGGTTCAGATGTTCCACTTCCCTTCGTATCCCCGAACAGGTTTTCTTCCGTATAGATGTCAACAAAACATAGCTTGTAGAGCATGTTCCTATCCCATTTGGGCCTGGGGGTACCGATCATCGGACAGTCTCCCCAATAATTCCATCTGACATGGAAATCGAAGTGGTCAGTGAAAGGTTCCTTTCCATCCAAGATATGCTGACGCATCATCAGCCTCATCTCATTAGCCCTCTCCTCGTCGAAGATGTTAGCGTAGTGGTTGGCATCGAAAACGATTATGCGTCCGTTGGGAGCGAGGACCCTCCTCCATTCGCGGTAGCATTCATAAAGATCGGGAAGCGTCCAAGTTACAACCCTGTTGATTATCAGATCGAAGGTGTTGTCAGGGAATTCCAAAGTGTTGGCGTTCATCACCTTGAAATCACAGGTCAGGCCCTGTTCCTCTGCATTCTCTTTTGCTACAGTCACCATCTCGCTACTGATGTCTATCCCTGTGACATCATGTCCGAGCTTGCTGAGATTGATTGTGAAGAAACCGGGTCCACACCCTATGTCGAGAATCCTCATCTTGTCCTTATCGGGAGCGTTTTCGAGGATCTTCTTGATCCACTTATCGCTGATGTTCTTGTTCTCCAGTTCCTTCTTCACTCCTTCCTTGTATCCTCTGGCCGATTCGCCCCAGAACTTTAGCGTTGATTTCCCTGCTTCTTTCCCTACCATTTTCCAATTCCTCCTTTGCAATTTTACTGTTTTCGCCCACAAGATTCCCTTCCTCATCCATCATGGATTGTCCAAGAACCACTATTGGTACACCGAATTCATCATCATGCAGAATCTTACAGTACACTCCGTATACCGCTTCGATGTTCTCTTTAGTCAAGACCTCCTCGGGATCTCCTATCTTATAGATGACTCCGGGCCTAGACATCATTATGACCTTATGTGCGTACTTCGCGGACATGTTTAGATCGTGACTGATCATCAACACCATCATCTTCTCATGCTCTGCCAGTGCACGTAACAATTCCGTCACATACACCTGATATTTGACATCCAGATTCGCCGTGGGTTCATCCAAGATCAATATCTTAGGCTTCTGAACGATGCCTCTAGCTATGGCAACCTTCTGGTGCTGCCCAGCAGATAATTCGCCGAAATTCTTCGAAGCGAGATCGTTGATGTTCAGTAGACTCATGCTCTTGTACACAGCCTTAATCTTTGATTCATCTGAATTCTTGCTTTGGCACCCGACCAGTATGGTCTCGAGAACAGACATAGAGAATACGTCACCTGTTGATACCGGCACATATCCGATGTACTTGGAGACATCCTTGTGACTCATAGCCCTAATGCTGCGCCCATTTATCGTAACATCGCCTTCAGTAAGATCCTGAATTTTGCACATGCACTTGATCAAAGTGGATTTCCCCACCCCGTTAGGGCCGACGATACAGTACAGCCCAGGCTCATTCAGGGTCAAATTAATATCTGTTATGACAGGATTCTCTGGCTCGTATCCAAAAGAAACATTCTTCATAACAATCTCAGCGAGTTCGGACTGTATATCCTCATCCTCTTTGAAGGCATTCTTGAGCTCCAGTTTCCAATCTTTGAATCCCATGATATCACCATGCCTTGTTTCCTTTCCTCATCAGCAGCCATATGAAGGTTGGGCCTCCGACGAACGCCATGACCACCCCTACAGGGAGTGTGGCATCCGGGATCACGCATCTTCCAAGCAGATCTGCCACTACCATCAACATGCCACCGAAAAGTGCTGATGCGGGGATGAGATACCTGTTGTCAGCACCTATGAATATCCTAACAATATGTGGGGTCACCAGACCGACGAAACCTATGATTCCGGTAAAACTAACGACTGCCGCCGATATCAGGCCGGTGAGTGCCAATAAAAGAATCCTGGTGCGATGCGGGTTAAGCCCTAATGCCTTTGCATTATCGTCCCCTGTAGCTAAGACGTTGAGTTTGCCTGCCATTAATTGAACCAAAAGTGTTCCAGGTATTACCAGAGCAAGCATATATGGAATGTCATCCCACGTGACCTTTGCAAGGCTTCCAACCTGCCACTGATATACTGCTGCAAGGTCATCTGGATTAGACCACAGCATCATCACTGTGGTAAATGCGTTGAATATATACATTAGTCCGATACCGAACATGATCATAACCGTTGGTGACGAAGAGGATTTGTGCCTCGACATCAGGATGATGGCCAGTGTCGGCAACATGGAGAACAGGAATGCCAAAATAATTGTCGGCGTCTTGCTGACAACTGAAAAACCAACGGTTATAGCCAAGGTCGCTCCGAATCCTGCTCCCGAGGAGACTCCTGTCGTATACGGATCTGCCAAGGGGTTCCTAAGAACGCTCTGCATGACGACACCGCATACTGCCAGACCTATGCCTCCGATTATTCCGGCAACTATTCTTGGAGATCTGACAGTTATGATTATGTAATCCATCCCGGTATCCGTAATATTCCCTATTATGTGGTTCCAAATCGTAATATATGCGTCTATGAAGCCTATATCCAAAGGACCGTATGCGACCGCATATCCAGCAGCTATCACCATGATCGCGACACAAAGAAGGATGAAAACTAAGCGTCTTTTAAGGGTACGATGATAATCCATCATCTGCTTCTTGAATCCCGGTTCATCTTCTTCGTCGTTTGAGGACCACTTCCTGACCACATTGACCAGAGGCCTGGCTATCAGCGGATCCTCGCTTATATCATCGATGAATTTCATCTGCACACATCCGTTTTATAGACCCCCTCATGAAGAGGGGGAAAAGGTTTAACCAAGTGATTACTGAACTTGGAAAGGCCCGTAGATCGAATGCTTCAATTCATCTACGGTATAATCTCCTCCGAGGAAGCTGTTATAATAAGTCGCCAAATCCTGCCATGCAGAATCTTCGCTGTAAACGCTGTTCCCATAGGTATAAACGGCTAAAAGGGGCAGTGCTGCTACGAAAGCAGAGCTTCCGCAGACATTCCAATGGATACCGATAATGGTACCTTTGTATCCAGATGACTTGAACCATCCAGCGATCTCGTTAACCTTTGCATGGAAATCATCGTATGTCTGGGAACCGTTGGATTCCTCGATGAAAATTACGTCAGGATTGTACTTGAGAATGTCCTCAATGGTCAATCCTCTTATGTATCCCTCGGCTCCGACTGGATAGGAGGGGGTCATCTTCAGGCTTTCTGCCATGTCAACATCAGAGTAGTTGGTCAGTCCAGAGGACCTGTTGTCTATTCCCATGTCAGCAGGCGAAGTAGTAGCGTGGGAAAGGACCAAAGAATAGCTCCTGGGGGTAGTAATGCCCGAGGTTGCCTTCTCAACGATTTCGTTAATGTTGGCAACATAATTTAGGTATTCTTTGTAGGTAGATACATTGAAGCTTCCGAAGAGAGCTCCCAGTGTGACGGTACAATTGACAGCATCGATGTTGTTCATGTACCTTCCCTCATACAGCTTAACAGTGTCGAGCCTGTAAGAGGAGTATCCATTCTCTACGAGTCTGTCGAAAGTCTCATCATAATTGTAATTCTGCCCAAGGGTAATACTTACGCCAGAGGCTACTACCCTCTCGTAATCGTACGGATATCCGCCGACATTCTTCCACTTGGACGAACCAGGATAAACATCCTCATTAGGTGTAATTGCATCAGTACTAGCAGTAATCAGATCGTATTTTCCACAGATTTTCAGCATATCGGCATCGATGTACTGTGAAATAACGATATTTCCTGTAAGCGGGAACTGAATCTTCTTGGTCTCAAGAAGCGAGTTGAGATAGAACATGGGAGCCTTATTGTTGTCGAGGAACTCTTTGAGAAGACCTACATCCTTGTCTGTGATCTCGCCATCAGCGTTAGTGTCGGCGAGAGGGTTGGCCTTTTTATCCCATTTAGTCTTTCCGTCAACAATGTTCTGAATAAAAGTCACATCTTCCTTGTTGAGATAGACGTCGTTGTTCGCATTTCCGAATACGAGAAGTTTTGTGTCTATTGAAGTCACCTTTGCATTACCAGAGTTAGGTGTAAGGTAATCGTCCGGGTCAACATCCCCTCCTCCGTTCCCATTGTTATTCATTAAGATGAATGCGCCCACAGCGACGATGGCTACTATCGCCACGATTGCCACGATGAGCACTGTTTTCTGATTTTCCATTATATCACCGTTGGATGAATAATCCAAACGATGATTTTAACGAACCATATTTAAAACAGACAGTTCGACAACATAACATCCCAAAAATATTTGGACAATCAATGATGCGATGAAATCTCGAAGGCGATTTTAAATAGAGTCAGAACTGCTGGCATGTCTGTGTGGGAGTATATGACTTCCCTCCCATTTTTCTCACTATTTACGATGCCAATATCCTTCATCAGAGTCAGATGATATGAGGTCATCTTCTCGGAAAGTTTGACCGCTTTAGAGATTTTTCCGACATTTGCCGGACCCTCGATAAGAACACTGAGAATCTTCACCCTATCAGGGTTGGATAACGCATCGAACACCTTGGAGAGATTCTCTACAACCATTTCCTTTTCTTTGAAAATGTTTTCAATGAAATGACCGTTAATAAAACCAGATTGACTATCATCATATGGTTTCTGACCTACAAGCGTATACCTAAACGGGACCTTTGCCCAACCATACTCGGTCAGCCTCTGATACTCGTCCGGATCATTACAAGTGATGGTTATGTTCTCCAATCCAAACCTAGTTAAGAGAAGCAGATCTGCATACGGCCGACATACAGTATTGACCTCGAACAATTTGACAATATCCTCCAATTCCCTATAACATGAATCGGACATTTCTGTCATCTTTTGATACTCGCTCTTCCTGTCACGAACGTAATAATAATCATGTCTGTGAAGATAATCCTCATCATGACAATGGAGAAAATAGTTCCCATCTGCCACGAACAAGTACCCTCCTGGACGGATCAGCCCTATGACTTCAGATGACGCTCCCCTGATGTGCTTAATGTTGAAGATCACATCTCTGAGTATCACGATGTCGAAGTGTTCCTTTTCCAATTTGGTATGCTCTATGTCATCAAGCCTAAAATCGATCTTCACACCATATTCATCGGCATTCTTTCTTGCTTCCTCGAGCATCTTCTCACTGACATCTGTGGCAACAACATCGTGACCCAATTGTGCCAACGATATCGCCATGAATCCGGCACCTGTACCGATATCGGCGACCCTGAGGTTGTTAATGTCTGGGAAAAGAAGAGATATCTTCTTTCCAACCCAATCATTAAATTGTAGGGTTTCACGGGTGTAATCACTGAACGGTTTCGAATAACGATCCCAAAAATCTATTACCTTATCCTTATCATCGCCATCGGTGCTAGATACGACACGATCGGCCATCGTCATGGTATTGGAATCTTTACGAGCGTATTATTACCTTTTCACAGGTGAATGTTACGGGATTCTTAGGTTATTTCACCGGATTGAATCGACCAACTCTTTGATCTTCACTAACTTCTGTTCACCGGAAGTCATATCCCTGAGAGTGACAGAATCCTCCTCAAGCTCCTTGGCTCCGACTATCACCGCGTACTTCGCCCTGATTGCTGAAGCATACTTCATGGCCTTTGCCATCTTGCGCCCCATGATGTCGATGTCTGAAGCGACGCCTGCAGCGCGGAGAGAGGCAACGATTTCAGCGGATTTCAGTCTGATGTCATCGGATACGGGTACGACATATGCATCGATCCCCTTGGGCTCGTAGACCTGTCCCTCCTTTTCGATGGCAAGCAGGATCCTGTCGAATCCTATCGCGAATCCGGTGGAGAACACCTTCTCCCCTCCGAACAGCTCCGACAGGGTGTAAGAACCTCCTCCGCAGATCTGCTTCTCCGCTCCCAGAGCGGGCGCCTCTGCCTCGAAGACCATTCCTGTGTAGTAATCCAATCCGCGTACGACTCCGAGATCGATATCGAAATTATCCACGCCCATTGCGTGCATGTAAGCGGTCACCTGCCTGAGGTAATCGCCTGCCTCTCCGGGGACCTTTGTGAGAACCTCTGTGCCCCCAACGGTCTCGGTGAGAGTGAAGATGGAATCGATGACATCGGCCTTTACGCCCATCTCCTCCAAAAGGGGGCGTGCCTCGTCGTATAGCTTCTTGTCGAGCTTCTGAAGGACTTCCGCTGTCCTCTCTTTAGGGACTCCGGCATCTGCAATGGCCTGCCTGAGGACCCCGATGTGTCCGATGTGAATCTTGTAATCCTTCAGACCGAGCTCCTTGATCATGGACGCTGCCATGCAGATGACCTCTGCATCCGTCTCTGGAGTAGCGGAACCGATAAGTTCGGCACCGAACTGGAAGAACTCTCTGTACCTTCCGCTCTGAGGCCTCTCGTATCTGAAGCACTGTCCGAAATAGAATATCTTGATCGGTTTGGGATCGTTGCTCATACCGTTGACGAACATCCTGATGGCGGGCGCCGTCATCTCGGGACGGAGCGCGATGTCCCTGTCCCCTTTGTCCTTGAAAGCGTAGAGCTCCTTGAGGACGTTGGGTCCGGACCTGAGGATGAAGAGTTCCGCATCCTCGAAGATAGGGGTCTCGATCTCCCTGAAACCGAATGTCTGTGCGGTATGTCTGAGCCTGTTCTCATAGAACCTGCGTTTCTCCATCTCATCAGGGAGGAAATCCCTTGTACCGCGCGGACACTGAATCATGTGCCGTGGATTATTGGAACGATATAAAAACAATTATGCACAAAAACTGCAGAATGAAAGAAGGGGGCTGTGCCCCCTGTTGTTTCAGATCTTCTCGTCCGGAATTATGTCGTCGTCGATCTCTTCCTTTACCTTGGCGGCCTTGGATGTCTCCTCGTTGATCTCCTCGATGGTCGGGATCGGTCCGAGGATGTCATCGGGATCGCCGACGGCCTTACGGATGGAGTCCACGTCGGACACTTCCCTGTCGGGAACGTTCTTGGCGGTTCCCATGTATTCAGACACGCCTTCGATCAGCTTGGTGACCTCCAGCGGGAAGAATATCTTGGATGATTCTCCCTCACCGACCTTCTGCAGGGTCTGCATGGAAAGAACGGACATTGCCTTGGAATCCATGGATGCGGCACCGACGGCCATTATCCTCAGCTTCTGTGCCTCTCCCTGTCCTTCCAGGATGGTGGCGAGTCTCTTACCTTCCGCTTCGAGGATCATCGACTGCCTCAGACCTTCTGCTTCCAGGATACGGGACCTCTTCTTTCCCTCTGCTTCGAGGATTGCAGCCCTCTTCTGACCGTCGGCCTCCAGGATGGCGGCACGCCTCTTCCTCTCGGCGGAGGTCTGCTCCTCCATGGAGTCCTTGACCTTCCTCGCGGGGTTGACCTCCCTGATCTCGACGGCCTCGATCTTCACACCCCACTTGTCGGTGTTCTCGTCGAGGATGTCCCTCAGGCTGACGTTGATCTTCTCTCTGGAGGAGAGGATCTCGTCCAGCTCCATGTCTCCGATGATCGATCTAAGGGTTGTCTGCGCCAGGTTCACAGTGGCGAACCTGTAGTCGGTGACCTCGAAGAACGCGTTCTTGGGGTCGGTGACCTTGATGTATATGACCGCATCGACGTCCACAGGCGAGTTGTCCTTGGTGATGACCTCCTGCTTGGGAACGTCCAGGACCTCCGTACGGAGATCCATCTTCACTACCTGGTTGATCAGCGGGCACACGACGTTCAGACCCTGGTTGAGGACCCTCACGAACTTTCCGAGCCTCATGTAGATGGCCTGCTCGTAGGGCTGAACGATCTTGATACCGCTGGTGATGGTGATGATCACTGCGATGATCACCACCACTGTCAGAATGATTATGACCTCGTCCATTCGAACACCTCATGCTTTGCGGACGTGCACGTGCACGCCCTCGCTGCTCTCCACGATGACCTCCGATCCCTCGGCTATGGGCTCGTCCGATGTCGCGGACCACAGGTCCGCTCCGATCTTGACCTTGCCCTTCATGCTCCCGACCTCGGTGGCGACCGTAACGGTGCCCTTCCTGCCGACCAGCGAATCGGCTACCACCGTCGTTGGCGGTTCCGGTCTGGCCAGTACCTGATACGCCTTTAGCGTTATCAGGGTGGTCGGTACCGCCACCACTAGTGCGATGACCGGCGACCAGATGCTCATCAGGACATCCGGCCATACGAGACCTATCGCTCCGAGCACGAGGAGCACCACTCCCGGGATCACGAAGAACCCTCCGGGCGAGAATGCCTCGAAGATCAGGAATGCCGCCCCTGCAATTAGGATTATACAGGAAATCGTGAAAGCGTCCATGATTAGAGATGTCACTTTAATCAGATAAACATGGCGGTTTTCCGTTTCGGAGCGTACGAAGGACTTCAGTCGGAGCTGACCTCGAACTGACTCCTGAACAGGTCGCTGTAGACCCCGCCCCTGCGCAGGAGGTCCCCGTGACGGCCGACCTCCACGACCTCTCCGTCCTTCATGACCATGATCATGTCTGCATCCACTATGGTGGAAAGCCTGTGCGCGATGACAAATGACGTGCGCCTGTCCATCATGCGGTCGGTGGCCTCCTTGATCAGCCTCTCCGTCAGCGGATCGACGGAGCTCGTCGCTTCATCAAGGATGATCATCGACGGATCCCCGATCATCGCCCTGGCGATGGCGACCTGCTGCCTCTGACCGGCAGACATGGAATCGTTGTCCTTGATGGGCGTGTCGTATCCCTGCGGGAGGGATTCCACGAAGTGGTGCAGTCCGACTGCCCTGCAGACCTCGTCAAGACGCTCTTCGGTGACGCCCTTGCTGTTGAAGACTATGTTCTCCCTAAGGGTGCCCTCGAACAGCCACGTCTCCTGCAGTACCATTCCGAACAGTGCGGTGACCTGGTCCCTGGTGAGCTCCTTGATCGGGATGCCGTCGATGGTTATCTCCCCGTCGTCCACCTCGTAGAACCTCATGAGCAGGTTGATGAGCGTGGTCTTCCCCGCACCGGTATGGCCGACTATAGCGACCTTCTGGCCGGGAAGGATCTTTGCCGAGAAGTCGCGGATGACCGGCCTGTCGGGATCGTATCCGAACGTGACATGCTTGAACTCCACGAGCCCCTCCGCCGTATCCATATGGATCTTCTCTTCCTCCCTGGGCATCTCGTCGTAGTTCAGGAACGTGAATACGCGCTCCGCAGCGGCTGCGACGGACTGCATGCTCACGATTGCGTAGGACAGCTGCGAGAATCCGCCGGTGAAGAGCTTGACGTAGATCATGAAAGCGACGACCACTCCGAAGGTTATGTTTCCGGACATGTACAGCATCGCACCCGCGACGCAGATCAGGACGTATCCCACGTTGCTGATAAGACCGTTCAGGTGGGCGGATATCCCTCCCAGGAACTGCGACCTGAATGCTGACACCCCTAGAGAATCGTTGATGCGGTCGAACCTCTCCATGGCCTCCTTCTGCCCAGCGTAGATAGTGACTACGGAATGGCCGGAGTACTGCTCCTCCACGAGCCCGTTCATCGCCCCGAGGTCCTTCTGCTGCGCCCTGAAGTACTTCTGGGTGCGCTTGGCGACAAGCTTGATTATCAGGAATCCCAGCACGGCTATGGCCACGGCCAGGGCGGTGAGGATGACGTTCATGAAGAGCATCAGCACCACCGACACCAGCAGAGTCGTTATTGCAGAGACCACCGAACCTATGCACTGGTTCATCTGCGTTCCAAGGACATCCACATCGTTGGTTACGCGGCTCATCACGTCCCCTTTCGAGGACTGGTCGAAGTAACGCAGCGGGATGCGGTTCATCTTCCTGGAGACGTCCCTGCGGAACATCTGCGCCGAGCGCTGCGACACCGTCGCCATCATGTAATTCTCTAGGAAAGTCAGAATGCCACTGACCGCGTAGATCAGGATCAGCGTCTGACCTATGGCCTTCACCGAGTCGATGTCCATGGTCTCCGACAGCCCTTTCTGGATCAGGTCGGTCATCTCGCTCAGATAGTAGGGCCCCAGCAGAGCCAGCATCGAAGCCACGGCGGACATGATCGCGGTTGCCAGGAACATGATCCTGTAGCGCTTGATGTATCCGAATATGTCGATCCACGCCTGCTTCAGGTCCTGGGGCTTCTTGGAATCAGACTTCATTCGGTATCGCCCCCGCATTCCTGTATCGCTGCCATCTCCCTGTAGATCTCGCAGCTCCTCAACAGCTCCTGGTGGGTCCCGTTGCCCACGATCCTCCCATCGGACAGGACGATTATCCTGTCCGCGTCGGCTATGGTGCTGATCCTCTGCGAGACGATGATCTTGGTGGATCCCTTGGTGCTTGCCTTTAGATTGCGGCGGACCTCAGAATCCGTCTTGAAATCCAATGCCGAGAACGTGTCGTCGAAGATGTATATCTCCGGACGCTTGCAAACGGCACGCGCAAGCGATATGCGCTGCCTCTGTCCCCCGGACAGGTTCGCCCCCACCTGCTCGATCACTGTGTCGAGGCCTTCCTTGCTCTCAAGGAACCCGTCGATGCATGCAACTTTAGCGGCATCCCACACCTTCTCGTCCGTGCAGCCCTCCGTCCCGTAACCGATGTTGAAGCGGGCGGTACCGGAGAACAGCACCGGCCTCTGGGTGGCGTAGCCGATCATCGAGCGCAGGGCGTCGAGATCGTATTCTTTAATGTTCGCACCGCAGACCTCCACGGACCCGGAGCTGACGTCGAAGAGACGGGGGATCAGGTTGACCAATGTTGTCTTCCCTGAACCGGTCTGCCCGACTATCGCAACCGTCTCCCCTTTGCGCACATCGAAGGTTATGCCGGAGATGCAGTCGTTCGAGCTACCAGGGTATCTGAAGGATGCATCCTTGAAGGATATGCAGACATCCGTATCCTCGGGCTCCGTCCTGCTCCCTCCGACTACGACCGTCTCGGTACCGATGACCTCGCCGATACGGCGGGCGGACACCAGCGCCCTGGGCAGACCCAGGACCACATGGGCCAGCAGTATGAACGACGACACCACGTAGAGGATGTACGACGAGAACACGACCATGTTGGAGAACACCAGCAGGGCGTCCTCGCCCGATGCGGAAGCCAGTATGATATCCGCTCCGATCATGTAGATGACGACCGTGAGTATGTTCTGCACCACGCCGTTGAACGGGCGGGTGAATGCCATCAGGCGCGAAGCGTAGAGGTTGTTGTTGGTCAGGGCGTCGTTGGCATCGTCCGCCTTCTTGTTCTGATACTCCTGAGCGTTGAACGCGCGGATGACCCTGACCCCGGTCATACCCTCACGTACGGTGCGGTTCATGCCGTCGGTGTACCACTGGACCTTCCTGTAGCGGGGGATGACGTAGCTTATCGAGAATATCTGGACGATTATAATCGCGATGATACCTATGGCGGACACCTCGGTCCACTCCCAGCTCCCGGTGGCGATCTTGCTCAGTGCGATGTAGGTCATCACCGGCACCTTGACCACCAGCTGTGATGTCCTCGCCACGGCCATCTGGACCTGCGTGACATCGTTGGTGGAGCGGGTTATAAGACTGTATATGTCGAACCTGCCCATCTCCTCCGGCGAGAAGGACTGGACCTTCTTGAACTGCTCCTTCCTGAGGATCTTGGCGAACTCGGATGCGACGTACGCCGCAACCCCTCCCGCAGCTATGGAACAGAGAACGCTTCCGATTGAACAGAATATCATGCCCACTCCCTCGTTGAGGATGGCGTCAGGGGAGCCTTCGCTGTTCAACAGGACGGTGATCCTCGACATGTACCCGGGAATCTCCAGATCGAACCACACTTGGATGGTTATGAAAACGCCCATTGCGACTATCAGGGCCCAATGGGATCCCTTGAGGAGAGATAGGATGTTCATGTCACTGTCCAGCTTCTATGGATGAGCATACGGGATGTCCGATAAAAACAGTTGCTATGTCAACTGCGTTAACCGGCAAGATGAAGATTATCCATATTGCCAGCCTATCGCTTCCGACCGACATCCCGGCGCATACCTATTTAAGTGATGATGCATACCCCGCGGTTACCAAACAATCCCAGCCGGCGCACGTATGTCGACGGGTCGATAGTGATAAACATGAAAGCTTTGTACAGCGACGGAAGCGTACAGGAGTGCGAGGATTCCCTCAAGGTCCTGAGACACACCGCTTCCCACGTGATGGCTCAGGCGGTACAGAGGTTGTACCCCGGAACCAAATTGGCGATTGGACCAGCGATCGATGACGGATTCTACTACGATTTCGACAAGGAAGGAGGATTCGTCCCTGAGGACCTCGAGAAGATCGAGGCCGAGATGAAGAAGATCATCAAGGAGAACCTCAAGCTGGAGACATACACCATGTCCAGACAGGAGGCCATAGACTACCTGAAATCCAAGGGCGAGATCTACAAGGTCCAGCTCGTGGTCGACCTCCCCCAGGACGCGAGGATCAGCTTCTACAAGCAGGGCGAGTTCGTGGACCTCTGCGCAGGACCCCACGCCCTCTACACGAAGGCTGTCAAGGCATTCAAGCTCACGAGCATCGCGGGAGCCTACTGGAGAGGCGACGAGAAGAACAAGATGCTCTCCCGTATCTACGGTACCGCATGGGAATCCAAGGAGGATCTGGAGAAGTACCTCAACATGCTCGAGGAGGCGAAGAAGAGGGACCACAGGAAGCTCGGAAAGGAGCTGGGAATCTTCGCAATCATGGAGGAGGGGCAGGGATTCCCCTTCTACCTGCCCAAGGGTATGATCCTCAGGAACAACCTCATCGAGTACTGGAGGGAGCTCCACACCCGCGAGAACTACCATGAGATCTCCACCCCGCTGATCCTCGACCAGAAGCTCTGGCTCAGGTCCGGTCACTGGGACCACTACAAGGAGAACATGTACACCACCACCATCGATGATGAGCTGTACTGCATAAAGCCCATGAACTGCCCCGGGTGCATCCTCGTCTACAAGAACGAGAACCACTCATACAAGGAGCTGCCCCTCAGGCTGGCCGAGCTCGGTACCGTCCACAGGCACGAGAGGTCCGGAACCCTGCACGGACTGTTCAGGGTCAGGTGCTTCACCCAGGACGATGCCCACATCTTCATGACCCCTGAGCAGATCCCCCAGGAGATCGCAGGCGTCGTGAAACTGGTCGACGAGGTATACAGCAAGTTCGGATTCAAGTACCACATCGAGCTGTCCACCAGGCCCGAGAACTCCATGGGTTCCGACGAGGACTGGGAGATGGCCACCAACGGACTGAAGAACGCACTGGACAGCCTCGGACGCGAGTACGCGATCAACGAGGGCGACGGAGCGTTCTACGGACCCAAGATCGACTTCCACCTGGAGGACTCCCTCGGAAGGACCTGGCAGTGCGGAACCATCCAGCTGGACTTCCAGCTGCCCCAGAGGTTCGACCTAAACTACATCGGAACCGACGGAGAGAAGCACAGGCCCATCATGATCCACCGTGTCATCTACGGATCCATCGACAGGTTCATGGGAATCCTCATCGAGCACTACGGAGGAAAGTTCCCCACCTGGCTCGCACCGGTCCAGGTCAGGGTGCTGTCGGTCTCCGAGAAATCGTTCGACTACGCAGAGCAGGTCGCGGACAAGCTGAAGGCCGCAGGCATCCGTGTCAAGCTGGACAACAGGGGCGAGAAGATCGGATACAAGATCCGTGAGGCGCAGCTCCAGAAGGTCCCGTACATGCTGGTCATCGGAGAGAACGAGGTCCAGGACGGAACCATCGTCACTGTAAGGAAGAGGGACGGAGGCGACCAGGGAGCAGTCAAACTGGACGACTTCATCGCCACCGTGCAGAAAGAGACCGCGGACAGGGTCTGATTCTAAACTCCACACCGCACCTCCGCCAAAGGGGGTGCGGATCATTTTCTCGTTTAAATTATAGCATTGGTCGATTGCACCAAATCGAATTCGTTCATTTTTCGAAATCAAAACTAAATATGAACTATTTTGTGTAAATCGTAATATTTTTACGAAAACTCTGATTAAATATTACGATATTCGTAGGTAGTGATTAGTAAAACTATAAATCTGCACTACATCCCAGAGTTCTAGTTATCGGATGGATATCTATGGAATTGACGAAAGCACATAACCAGTTGCTAACGCTCATTGCCATCGGAATATGCGTCATTGCGGTGGCTGCCATCGCATTCTTGACGACCGCACCGGTAGAGGAAGGTAGCAGATTCTTCGGTACCTTCTGGGCACTGGTGCCTCCGATCATTGCTATCGCGTTGGCCCTGATAACAAAGAACGTCTATCTGTCGCTGTTCGTAGGAATTCTCCTGGGAGCGGTGTTCATAGGCGACGGAAACCTGGAAATTACGATAATGTCGATGATGGACATGTCCAACGCCGACGGGGATTCTTGGGGATTCCTGGGCGGACTCGACACCGGCATCCTGTTCTTCCTTGTGGTGCTCGGTATCCTGGGAAGCATCCTCCTCATCAGCGGAGGCAGCCGTGCCTATGGGGAGTGGGCCCTTTCCCACATAAAGAGCCGTAAGGGCGCACAGATCATGACCGCATTCCTCGGAGTGCTCATCTTCATTGACGATTACTTCAACTGCCTGACAGTCGGACAGGTCATGAGGTCCGTCACGGACAAGTTCAAGATCTCCCGTGCGAAGCTAGCCTATCTCATCGATTCGATGGCGGCCCCCATCTGTATCATAGCTCCCATCAGCTCATGGGCCGCTGCGGTGACATCGTACATGCCTGAGGGAGTGGATGGATTCCACCTGTTCCTGGAGTCCATCGGCTACAACTTCTACGCCCTGTTCACCATCATCATGGTCATCGTCATCGCGCTAATCAACTTCGACTTCGGACTGATGAAGAAGCACGAGGACAACGCCAGGAACGGAGACCTGTTCACGACCAGCGAGAGGCCCTACGCGAACGAGAAGGAGGTCGAGTCCAACCCCAGAGGAAGGGTGTTCGACCTGATCATACCCATCTTCCTGTTCCTCGTGCCCGCATGTATCGTCTTCCTCATCTGGACCGGCGGATTCTTCGACCCCACGTCCGACTACTATATGGACTT
>JAEEGF010184050.1_pt1 | contig 15321 bp, 7 predicted proteins | sample 9134171 | NCBI WGS metagenome assembly JAEEGF01 (sample SAMN16246542, study PRJNA631951) | gut metagenome | biome: gut microbiome; feature: rumen; material: AP-attached | host: Bos | place: Iran: Karaj | collected 2018-10 | reverse complement strand
TCAAGTTGCGTTGTATCTTGCCCAGATGGCGGAATCGGTAGACGCGCTGGTCTCAAACACCAGTGGGGCAACCCGTGCCGGTTCGACCCCGGCTCTGGGTACTTCAAGTACTAGCAAAGCTGGTCTCAACGAAAAACAAGGTGCTGTAAGAAAACAACTTACAGCACTTTTTATTTCTCCGCACACGAATTTTTCCCCACATTTTCCCCACCGATGCAATTTTGAGTGAAGAATATACATAGTTTGTTCCAGTCACAAAGATAAAAGGCAGCGAATGGGCAAAAGGTGCGAGCCTGCGAGTACTCAGCCATCATCACTTGTCGCCAAGTGTTCTCTTAAAGGCTAAAAGATTTAATTCAAAAAGACCTCCCCTCCTCCCCTAAAGAGTCTGAAACCCTTTGTACATAATGGTTTCAGAGACGGGAGGTGTTGCTTCAACACCTCCCTATCACCTCCTGATCTCCTCACTTTGTAAAATATCTTCCAATCCTCATTTTTTTACTATACTAGGAAAAACTATTTCCCTAGGGAGGGAATAATTGTTCCCTAGTTAGGCCGCAAAAACTATTCAAAAAGGGTGTCAGGGAAAATCATTCTATCCATTTGTGGATCAGAAAACTATCGCTAAAACAGATTTGTTAAAAGTGCGATTTTAAGTGCTTTTTTGATAAAAAAATTTGGAACCGCGATTTTTATTATGTACCTTTGCACATTGAAAGATGCAAGCTGCCAAAAGCCTCTGCCTTTCTAAACCAATCTATTAACGACTAAATAATAATTAAATGAAAGAAAATTTACTCATTCAAGGCGAAAGCCTTCAAAAGCCTGTGGGCAAAGCACTTGCCGCAGAACTGTTTCTAAACGCCCGTTACCACATGCGTCGCAATGTGCTGAACGGTAAACTGGAGTTTGCTCCCAAGGCGGCAGACGAGCCATCATTCCGTCCGCTCACCCAAATGGCTCTTAACAGCATCATCCTCCAAGCCAAACGTGAGGCAATCTGCGGTGATGAGAACCCTAAGGCCGACATTGTGGAGTATGTCAACTCCGAAGATGTCAATCTCTACAATCCCATCCAGGAGTACCTGAACGACTTACCCCAATGGGACGGGCAGAATCATGTGGCTGCGCTCTTCAATCGAATTCCAGGCGTCACCTCCGAACAACTCTCCTTTCTGAGTATCTGGTTCCGCTCAGCCGTAGCCCATTGGCTCCAGATGGACAATCTTCACGGCAACGAGTGCGTACCTACTTTAATAGGTGCTCAGGGCTGTGGCAAAACGACCTTCCTGCATCGCATGCTGCCTCCTCATCTGCGTCAGTATTATCTCGATCATCTCAATCTCTCCAATAAGTTTGATAAGGAGATGGCTCTGACAAACAATCTGCTGGTCAATCTCGATGAGCTCGAAGCCATCCGACCTTCACAGCAAGCGGCCTTGAAGCAGACATTATCGAAGAGTAAAGTCAATGGGCGCCCTATCTATGGAGCCTCTCAGGAAGACCGTATCCGCTATGCCTCGTTTGTGGCAACTACCAATAATCATCACCCGCTGAAGGATATCACAGGCTCCCGTCGGTATATCTGCCTCTCAATTCCAGAAGGCCAGATCATCGACAATACTGGCGACATCGACTATCCACAGCTCTATGCCCAGGTGGTTTATGAACTGCGCGATCAGCAAGCACCATTCTGGTTCAACAATGAAGAGGTAGCCCGAATTCAGGAACTTAACCTGGAATATATGGAGCAGAAAGACATCGCCGATCTGATCACGGCCTGCTTCCGCAAGCCCACAGACGGAGAAGAAGTGAAGACGATGAACAGCACTCAGATACTATCGCTGATGCAGAAGGAATACCCTTCGCTGAAAATCAACCACAGCACGCGTATCCATCTGGGCCAAGCCATGAAGGAGCTTGAATTCGAGCACACTGAGCACAGTCATGTGGCTTTCTACAAAGTCATCCCTATCAAAGCTGCGTGAGGTCTTAGGGGAGGTCTTAGGGAGGTGTCTGGTAAACACCTCCCGTCCCTCTTCCCCTTTATTCATCGGCCTTTCACCCCATTAACGGGAGGAGGGGAGGTCATTACACCATTTCGCTCTTTCAAGCAACTTTTCTGTGACGCTTTCTGTGACGTTTTCTGTGACGTTTTGCTTCTTGTTTTCAGAACACAAAGCCAAGATTAATGTAATAGTAGAACTTCTTGGAGAGATTACTATAGCCGATGGAGCCTCCGAGGGGGCCAAAGATAGAGTTGTAGTAATAGCTCAATGAGGTGCCAAGCGTCGTCTGACTTTTCAGCAAGTCTTCTGTCTTATCGGCATCCTGACCTGCAGCCACGCGCAGTACGATGACATTGTTGTTTGTGATATTATACTGCGCCTGCATTTGGAAGGCCGCCAGTTTCTCGCTGGTGAGTTCCAGATTGTTAACACCTGCAAAGGGCATCTGTTCGTCTAAATAATGGCCATACCACTCACCACCCATCACATTTCCAATCAGTAGAGGTATATTACCGCCATAGACGAAACGACCAAATAACATCGGCTGGATAGAGAGCCTACGGCTGAAGGGGAACGTCTTACGCCACAACAGACTGTAAGTACGGATACCAACCCCATCGTTATACTGCACGAAGTTATCTGTGTAATAACAGAACTGTGCACGGAAGAGAGCTCCTCGCCGGGGGAAATACCAATCGTTCTCGCTGCTGTACCACACCTTTGCCACATACGTGACGAATCCCTCATCCTTGTACTTAGCCTGCACAGAACTGTCGGGATCCTTATCAGCAAGCGTAGAGTGGTAGTCGTAATAGTAGAAGTTGGCTCCGATACTAATGTTGAAGTTCCTGACATTGAAATTAAAGAGTGAGGCCTTCAACTGATGCTGATTGTAAGTTACACCCAATGTATGCCGGCCTTTCTCGTAGAAACCGATATCATTGTTAAGAAAAGCATAAGACACAGTAGGCCGGAAGAAGCTCAGGGGGTGAGATGACCAGTCGAGTTCGGCCTTAAAACGTTTACCGAGGCGTACTGTCAGTTCCACATCCATTGGAATCTTCGTTCGTATCGGCATCTCTGCATTAGCCTGCAGCGCCACCATCTCTTCACTGTCGAAACGTACGCCGACATTCAACTGACTATCCTTCCTCGGGCCAGCCGTGAAAACCACTGTGGCATCGTCGCTAAAAGGGTTTTTATGGATGCTTCCCTTAGCCGTCTGATAATACAGATCCTGACGGATGGAAGTAGCAATAAAGTCGGCACGCTCTGAGTCGATGCTGTCGCCAGGCTTAATACTGAATTTCCTGCGGATATAAGCCTCATCGTTTTCCGACATATTCTCGAAACGGACGACACCGATCTTATAGCGGCGCTTCATAAGCAGCGAGACATCGGCAGGCACCTGGCGCTTGGGGCGCTTGGCTGCGTGGATTTTCTTGCTCAGCGTCACCAGCTCGTCCCAATGGGCCATCGCAGCCTCCTCACCGCGACGGATGAGGGTGTCTATTGCCGATGCAGAGAAACTTGCAGCGGAATAAGGCTCCGTCTTCACGCGGATCACGATATCAGTAATCTCCAGGTTCTCCTTGTATTTGTTCATACAGCTCCAGTCGGTCAACTGCGAGAGAATACTGGTAGAAGAATTCAACTCATCGGCAGTCTTCAAGGTTTCCGACACATCGACACCTATCACATAGTCGGCACCCATCTCACGGGCGACATCAGCAGGGAAATTGTTGCGAAGACCACCATCTACCAACACCTTTTCACCGATTCTGACGGGGGCAAACACACCAGGGATAGCCATACTGGCACGCATGGCACGAGAAAGGATACCCTGATGGAAGACATACTCGGTATTATCGACCACATCCGTTGCCACACAAGCAAAGGGAATGGGCAGACTATTGAAATCGATGGAGTCGATATAAGGCCAGGTAAGCTGATCGAAAAGCGTAGAGATATTCTTACCCATAATAAAGCCTCCCCCCTCGCTCCGGGCTTTCTTCTTGCCGAAGGTAAGGCCGCGCGAATAGACATAGGTGTTTTGTTTCTCGCGCTCATGTAAGCTCTGATGGCGAAGGTTCTCACGATCGGAGAGCACAAACTGCCAGTTTTGTTGCCGCACCAAAGAGTCCATCTCCTCTACATCATGCCCGCTGGCATAAGTGCCTCCAATAATGCTGCCCATACTCGTGCCGACAACAAGATCGACAGGCACACCTGCGCGCTCGAGCACCTTTAGTACACCGATATGAGCTACACCTTTGGCTCCACCGCCACCAAGCACCAGCCCGACCTTCTTCTGCTCCTGAGCCATCACGGAAATGGAGATCCAGAAGAGTGACAAGAGAAGAAGACTACGAACTTTCATCAAGATTAGAATTTAATAGTGAGGGACTCACCATTGTAAGATACGTTTTTCGACGTACCATCAGGTAAGATGAACGTAAACTGGCGCGAGGCAAGCATACCAGGAAAACTACCCTGACGCGAACCGACAGTCAGGCTGCTGGTTTTATCGTTCCAACTGAAAGGGATCGTGGCATAGATGCCTTTCTCATAGTTGTAGTTGTCGCCTTCGTCCTCATAAAGCGTGAACGAGCCATCAGCACCCGGATAGATTCGGATCTCAAGATGATCCCAAGCCTTCTCGCCTACATACTGCATTTCAGGTCCGAGGGGCAGAATGCTGCCAGCACGTACAAACATAGGTACGCGGTCGAGTGAAGTCTGCAATGTTACCGTCTGTCCACCCTTGTAAGTCTTATTGGTCCAGAAATCATACCAGAGCGCACCCTTCGGCAGATATTTTGAAGCGGTCTTCGTTTCGCTCCAGTTCACTGTGGTATTCTCACTTTCCGGTTTTACTTCCTTCTTGTCCCAGCCAGTCATCGCATCTTCGCGGATAATCCGCTCCTGGGTGTATTGTGCCTCAACAACAGGTGCAGCGAGGATGCTATGGCCGAACATAAACTCATCGGCCACATTCCACACGCGTCTGTCGGCAGCAAAGTCACTGAACAGCGGACGAAGGTAACTCTCGTTAGCAGAAGTCACCTGCCAAGCCGTACTATATAAATAAGGTATAAAACGATAACGCAGACGTATCATCTTCTCGATGGCATCATAGACAGGCTCACCTTTCTTGCCAAACTGCCATATCTCACGAGGCGCATCGGCACCATGACTGCGGAACACAGGACAGAACAGGCCATACTGCATCCAACGCACGTAAAGTTCCTGATACTGCGGGTTCTGAGGTGCCGACCCACTACCCTTCGTATTGTAAGAACCACAGAAGAAACCGCCGATGTCTGTATTGAAGTTGGGATTGCCAGTCAGTGAAAAGCTCAAACCTGCAGGAACCTGTTTACGCAACATGTCCCAAGAAGAAGCCACATCACCGCTCCACATATTAGAGCCATAGTGCTGTTGACCAGCAAAAGCAGATCGCGTCATGATGAAAACACGTTTCTCTTCTGAGGTCTTACGCTGTTTCTCATAGACGCCTCGCACCGTCTCCAACGGGAAAGCATTACGCAGTGAACGCCAGGTTCCGCCAGTGACTTTGTGCTCATAGTCGCTCTCACGGGGATTAAAGAAATCAGGATCGGTAGAGTCCATCCACCAGGCATCGGTTCCATAGTCGAAGAGGCGCTTCAGATGCTTCCAGTAGATATCACGCGCCACAGGGCTAAACGCATCATAGACCTTCACGCCCGATGGATATTCCATCACTGGAGGCCAGACATGCGAGATTCCGCTCTGGGGCCATGTCTCAATGGGCAACAACAGTCCTTTCTCATTCAGTTCACGGAACTGCTGAGTCTGAGGTCCGAAACTCGCCCAGATAGAAATCATAAAATGGGCATGTTTCTGATGGACATTACGAATCATCTGCTTACCATTAGAGAAATCTTCTGACAAGAAGTCCATAGCGTTCCACAGATAGTTTGACCCCCAATACTGCCAGTCCTGTATGATACCGTCCAGAGGTACTTGCAGTTCACGGTACTTATCCACGATACCCTCCGTCTCGGCAGCAGACTTATAACGTTCTTTCGACTGCCAGAATCCATAAGTCCACAATGGGAACATCGGCACATGACCCGACAAATGACGCATCTGAGCAATCACGCCATCGGCAGTACCGCCATACATGAAATAATAGTCGATGCCCTCGCCCACCTCGGAGTCAAAAGTCATTCCGTTGGCATCGTCATCGAACTGTGTAGGAGAATAGTTTTCCCAATAGAGTCCCCAACCTTTCACCGACTGAAGCACGTTCTGAAAGTCTTCGAGATTCGACTGCTCCATGCGTTTATGTTCGCCCCTGCGATTCATCTTTCCGTTCTGGATGGTACCAAGACCGTAGATCGCCTCATCCTTATCAAGCAGGAAAGTCTGTCTTACTTTTGAGGCATCACAGTCTTTTTCACGCAACAGCACTTTTCCTTTTGATGTCAGAAAAGTCAGATTACCCTTTGCATCCTGACGAACAATCAGTTCACTGCTTGAGATAGCATTGCCTTTCTGGACCACGGGGACATCCTCTGGTTTTGCAGTCACAACGAGCGACTTTGTCGGAGTGCCTTTTACGACATGTACAATAGCAGGTGTCAGGAACTCAATCTTCACATCCTGAGCCATGAGGGCAATAGACACCCACAGCAACACCATCAGCAGACGGACTCTTCTCATACGCATATCAAGTTTATTCGTTAGTTATCGATTTCAAGGCACAAAAATATGAATTTTTTGTTATTCCACCAAATAATTGCGTATATTTTGCAGAAATGCAATCGTTTGCGCGCCCAATCTTTCAATAACTTCAGCGAAAGTAACCTTCCGCTCAGATTATTTCGTAATTTTGCCCCAAACAATAAAAGTAACTAAAAGCAGAGATATGAGAATCGCATTCAACCTTGAGTACCAAACCACATTTGGTGAGGAACTCGTTCTGAACATTTTCTCAGGAGAGAAGACTGAGCAACACAAGATGGGGACACTCGACGGTCTCCACTGGATGTGCGAATTGAGTAAGGCCGTGAAGACCAGCACACACATTGACTATTATTATAGCGTCGTGCGTGGAGAACATACGGCACGAACAGAGTGGCTTGTGATGCCCCATCGTTTAGAGTTTGCTGCCGCAAAAGGAGCCCGCTACACCATCTATGACCACTGGCTCGATATCCCCGAGGACTCATATATGTATTCCTCAGCATTCACAGAGTGTGTGGCTGCCCGTAAGCGTTCTATGAGTCCCGAGTGCAACTATGCCAAGACCGTCCGCCTGAAGGTACGTGCTCCCCAGTTACGCAACAACGAGCGCCTCGCCATCATCGGAGCAGGTGAGGCCTTAGGAAACTGGGAAGCTCTGCGTGCACTGGAGATGTCGGAGCATGAGAACAATGAGTGGGTTGTCAGCCTCGATGCCGACACACTGCCCCAAACATTCGAATTCAAATTCGTAGGTCTTGATGAGGCAGAAGATGTAACGCCATTATGGGAGAACGGTGAGAACCGTACGATCACACTACCAGCCCTCGAATTGGGCGAGGTCGTGGTTTATGAGCTCTCACAGGCTTACTTCCCCATTTATCCTTGGAAGGGAGCCGGCACCGTGATCCCCATCTTCTCACTGCGCAGTGAAGGCAGTTTCGGTGTGGGCGACTTCGGCGACCTGAAGAAAATGATCGACTGGTGTGCACTGACCAAGCAGAGTGTACTCCAGGTGCTCCCTATCAACGACACCAACATCACCCATACCTGGCAGGACTCTTATCCCTACAACTCCATCAGCATCTATGCTCTCCATCCGCAATATACTGATTTACGCCAGTTGCCTCCTCTGAAAGACGAGGCACGTAAGGCCTATTTCGACGGACTACAGAAAGAGTTGAATGCCTTACCACAGATTGACTATGAGCGCGTGAACAATGCTAAGATGGAATACTTGAACGAGCTCTATAGCCAGGAAGGTAGCAAGACGATGAAGAGTGCAGCCTTCAAGAAGTTCTTCGAAGAGAACAAGGAGTGGCTCATACCTTATGCAGCCTTCTGTCATTATCGCGACATCTATGGTACTGCCACCTTCTCAGAATGGCCCGACCACAAGACATTCACGCCCCAAGAGCGCGAGGCCATGTCGAAATCAACCACTAAAATATATAAAGAGGTGGCTTTCTGGTACTTTGTACAGTTCAACCTCGACCAGCAGATGCATGCAGCACACGACTACGCTCGTTCAAAGCAGGTAATCCTGAAGGGAGATATTCCCATCGGAATCAGCCGAGATGGTGTAGAAGCTTGGGTTGAGCCGAAGTATTTCAATCTGAACGGTCAGGCAGGTGCACCACCCGATGCTTTTTCTGCTAACGGACAGAACTGGGGATTCCCCACATACGACTGGGATGCCATGCTTGAAGACGGTTGCTTCTGGTGGGTACGTCGTTTCCGTAAAATGGCAGAGTATTTCGATGCCTATCGTATCGATCATGTCCTCGGTTTCTTCCGAATCTGGGAGATCCCCATTGATGCCGTTCACGGACTTCTGGGGCAATTCTCGCCATCTCTCGGTATGACCCGCGAGGAAATAGAGGCCTATGGACTCCAGTTCCAGGAAGAACTATATACCAAGCCATTCATCGCAGACTGGACTCTCGAGAAGATTTTCGGCGATCAGGCACAATATGTCAAGGACACATTCCTCAATAATACTCACGATGACATCTGGGAGATGAAGCCTGCTTATGATACCCAGCGCAAGGTGTTACAGTGGTGGAAGGCAGAGGCTGAGAAACCAGAGAACGCTGGCGGTGCCACAGCTTTGGCAAACCTCCGCGACGGTCTTTACGCCTTGATCAGCGATGTGCTCTTCGTGCGCGACCGTAAGTATCACGACAAATTCCACCCACGTATTGGCGTACAGAACGATTTCATTTACCAGGCACTTTGGGACAATGACAAGAGCACATTCAACCGTCTCTACAATGACTACTTCTACCGCCGTAACAACCAGTTCTGGTACACTGAGGCGATGAAGAAGCTCCCCAAGCTCACACAGGCCACGCGTATGCTTGTCTGCGCAGAAGACCTCGGCATGGTGCCTGATTGTGTACCCTGGGTCATGAACGAATTACGCATTCTCTCTTTGGAGATTCAGTCGATGCCAAAGGACCCAAGCACGCAATTTGGTCATCTGTCACGCAATCCGTATCGTAGCGTTGACACCATTTCCACACATGACATGTCAACCTTGCGCCAATGGTGGGACGAGGACGAAGAACTCACTCAGAACTATTTCAACACGATGCTCTATCGTGGTGGCGCTGCCCCCCATCCATTGCCAGACTGGCTCGCAAAAGACATTGTGAGCCGGCATCTGACATCGCCATCCATGCTCTGTCTGCTGTCTTTCCAAGACTGGACAAGCATTGACGACAAGATCCGGTTGCCCAATCAGAATGACGAGCGTATCAACATCCCAGCCAACCCACGTCACTATTGGCGCTACCGCATGCATCTCACCATCGAGCAGCTGATGGCTGCAGATGGATTCAACTACGAAATCAGCACATTAATTACACAAAGCGGAAGAAAATGAGAAAACTGTTTATGAGTCTGCTACTCGTGCCGATGATGGCACTAGCAGGCAATGTGAAGTCGCCGAATGGCAACATTGAACTAAAGTTTACCATCGACGATGGCGGACGTCCCGTCTATGAGATGACTTATAAGGGGCGCGAGGTTGTGAAGCCCTCCCACCTCGGTCTGGAACTGGCTAAAGACAAGCATGCATCGAAAGGCTTGAAGGAGACTGACCTGATGGACGGATTCACCCTGAAGAGCGAAAAGAGTTCCACGTTCGACGAGACCTGGCAGCCTGTATGGGGTGAAACCAAGGATATCCGTAACCATTACAACGAGTTAGAAGCCACGCTCGAGCAGTCGGCCACGAAGCGCACCATTCTGATTCGCTTCCGTGTTTATGACGACGGTATCGGTTTCCGCTATGAGTTCCCACAGCAGCCAGAGCTTAACTATTTCCTCATTAAAGAGGAGCGCTCTGAGTTTGCGATGGCAGGCGACCATAAAGCCTGGTGGCTCCCTGGCGACTATGACACCCAAGAGCAGATGACACAAGAGACCAAGCTCTCTGAGATTCGGAACCGCATGAGATCGGCTGTCAACTGGGGGAACAGTTCTGTAGCAGTATTCTCAGAGACAGGTGTTCAGACATCGTTACAGATGAAGAGCGATGACGGGCTCTATATCAATATTCATGAAGCAGCCTGTCTTGACTATGCCACCATGCACCTTGAGCTTGTCGATGCACAGACGAAGGCTCTTACCACCAAACTTGGTGGCGGAAGCAATGCCTATACTCCCAATCCGAAACCCTCACCCTGGCCACTGCCTGCTCCCCTCACTTTTGTGAGTCACCTCACACCCGATGCAACAGGTCTGAAAGGTGCCATGCAAACACCTTGCGAGACACCTTGGCGAACGGTCATGGTTTCTGATGATGCACGTGACATGCTGTCCAACAACCTTATCCTAAACCTGAACGAGCCTTGTAAGATTGAGGACACCTCATGGATTCATCCTACAAAATACTGCGGTGTATGGTGGGAAATGATTGTTGGCAAGAGTTCATGGAACTATACCGACGAGTTCCCCAGTATCAAACTCGACCAGATAGACTGGAACAAGGTAAAGCCAAACGGACGTCATGCTGCCAACAACGAGAAAGTAAAGCGGTACATCGACTTTGCAGCCAAGAATGGACTGCAGGAGGTGCTCGTTGAGGGTTGGAACGTTGGATGGGAAGACTGGGCCAATATGTGGAAGCGCGACGTTTTTGACTTCGTGACCCCCTATCCCGACTTCGACATCAAGATGCTCAATGACTATGCCCATTCAAAAGGCGTGAAGATTCTGATGCACCATGAGACTTCGTCCAGCTCTCAGAACTACGAGCGCCATATTGAGGATGCCTTTACCTTGATGAACAAATACGGCTACGATGCTGTGAAGACCGGTTACGTCGGTGACATTATCCCCCGTGGCGACCATCACTATTCACAGTCGATGAACAACCACTACCTCTATGTCATCAAAGAGGCTGCCAAGCACCACATCATGGTGAACTCACACGAAGCCACACGTCCTACAGGCCTTTGCCGCACCTATCCCAACCTTGTAGGTGGCGAGAGCGCACGTGGCACTGAGTATGAGGCATTCGGCGGTTCAAACCCTGACCACACCTGCATTTTGCCATTTACACGTCTGCAGGGCGGTCCGATGGACTATACCCCAGGCATTTTCGAGACGAAGCTCTCCACATGGAGCAGTAACACTTCGTGGGCACGCATCACGATTGCCGGATCTCTGGCACTTTATCTCACGATGTACTCGCCACTACAGATGGCTGCCGACCTACCAGAAAACTATGAAAAGTATGACGACGCTTTCCAGTTTATTCGCGATGTAGCTTGCGACTGGGACGATTCGAAATATCTGGAGGCTGAGCCTGGCGACTATATCACCGTTGCCCGTAAGGCCAAGGGAACCAACAACTGGTTCATTGGCGGCAAATGTGATGAGAACGGTCATAAGACAGCCATCCGTCTCGATTTCCTCGATAAAGGTCGCAAATACGACTGCACCATCTATGCTGACGCGAAGGATGCCCACTATGAGCATAACCCCAAGGCGTATGTCATCACCAAGAAGGTGGTAACTGCCAAGGATGTGCTCAAGCTTACAGAAGCTCCCGGAGGCGGATTTGCCGTTTCTCTAATTGCAAAATAAACAAATAGGCACGGAACAGGAACATTCCGTGCCTATAAAAATTGTCCGTAGAATGAGAAGCCTATTTCTATTTCTTTCTATTGCTCTGGTAACAACACATATCCAGGCAGACAATTTCCGTGTCAACGAAGAGTCCATCGACTTAGATGCCCTCTACCATCAGATTGACGAAGCTATCAGCCAGTCATCCGTATATGTTACAGTGCGCGAGCAAAATATCGACACCTATCGAGACAGTCTGATGAGGGCGAAAACTGCAGAGCAGAAAATCCTGTATGCTGAGCAACTTTTCCAGCTTTACAAGTCTTTCATGAATGACTCCGCGACTCATTATGCCGAAGTATGTATCAATCTCGCAGAATCACTTCATCGCAAAGACCTCATAGGGCGTTTCCGATCTCTGTTGGCTTATCAGTGTTCAAATACAGACAGGTACACCGAAGCACTCGACGAACTCAATAAGATTGACAGACAAGCACTTGACAGTACAGGACTTGTCGCTTATTACTGTGGTTGGATGCATGTCTATGGTGAATTAGGCAATTATTCAACGCGCAAGAAGATACGCCAACGTTATTTTGACCTGCAGAACCTGTACCGTGATTCTGTGCTGATGGTTTCCGAAGAAGGCAGTGAGGAGTGGCTCCACTTAAAGATGGATATTCTGACAGCTCAGCGTAAGTTCCAAGATGCTTTGGCCATCAGCAACAGATGGCTACACATAGTTACCGAAGGCACTCACGAGAGCGCCTTTGCCGCTTTCTATCGTTCGGTTTGCCACGACTACCTCCAAAACCACGATCAAACCTGCTACTGGTTAGGCAGATCGGCAATCGATGATATCCGGTGCGCTGTGATGAACCAGGCCTCGCTACTCTTTCTGGCAGAGCACTTAGCTGAGGACGGGGATATAGAGCGAGCCCGTCGTTATATGGATTTTGCCATGGAATGCAATCTCATCTTCTATCCGAGAATGCGTACTTATCAGATTAGCTCTGTCATGAACATCATTGAGAAAAGCAACCAAGCAGCCCAGTCACGGGCAAAGACGCTTCTCATCATTTCTGGTGTTATTATTGTTTTTCTCATTGTGATTATTATCGCCCTCTTGTTTACTAAAAGAAAGAAACGTCTATCATCATAATTAAAAACAACATAAAAATGAAAACCTTGATGTTTGCAGGATTATTATCCCTCCTATCTCCGGATTCAGTGGCGGCACAGTCTTTTCATGAGATGACTTATTCTCCCGAGAAAACTCAGTTCTCTCTCTTTGCCCCCAACGACGCTAAGAAGATCACGTTGCGCATCTATAACGACGGACTCGGTGGTAAAGCCGTCAAGACCGTCAAGATGCAAAAGACGGCTAATGAGCAATGGACGGCTTCGGTAAAAGGTAACTTAATCGGGAAGTTCTACACTTTCGACACCGGTCTCGGTGAATGTCCTGGTGTCTTTGCAAAGGCTGTAGGTGTCAATGGACAGCGAGGCGCCATCATCAACTTTTCCAATACCAATCCTGAAGGTTGGAATGACGATGTACGTCCCATCACCAAATCGCCCGCAGACCTTATCATTTACGAGATGCACCATCGCGACTTCTCCATTAACCGTCAGGATGCCAAATACCCAGGCAAATTCCTCGCTCTTACCGAACCTTGGGCTATCAATCACTTAAAGGATCTTGGCATCAACGCTATTCATATCCTTCCCAGCTATGATTACGGCTCTGTGGATGAGACACGTCTTGCCGACAACAAGTATAACTGGGGCTACGACCCTGTGAACTACAACGTGCCCGATGGAGGCTACTCTACGGATCCCTATCAGCCAGAAGTGCGCATCCGTGAATTCAAACAGATGGTGCAGGCACTCCACCAAGCCGGGATCCGCGTGATTCTTGACGTCGTGTATAATCATACTTACGACATCGAGCATTCCAATTTTCAGCGCACCTATCCCGACTATTTCTACCGCAAAACGGCTGATGGACAGTATAGCAACGGCTCTGGTTGCGGCAACGAGACTGCCTCAGACAGACCGATGATGCGACGCTTCATGATAGAATCGGTAAAGCACTGGATTAATGAATACCATATCGACGGTTTCCGTTTTGACCTCATGGGGGTACACGACATTGAGACGATGAATCAGATTCGCCAGATGGTTGACAGCATCGACCCCACCATATTTATTTATGGAGAGGGATGGAGCGCAGGCTCTTGTGCCTATCCGCAGGATCTACTCGGCATGAAAGCCAACATCTACAAGATGCCAGGTATCGCAGCCTTCTCCGATGAGATTCGCGATGCCCTTCGCGGTCCCTTCTCCGATGACAAGCAGTCTGCTTTCCTTGGTGGTCTTGCTGGCAATGAGGAAAGTTTGAAATTCGGAATTGCCGGCGCTATTGCCCATCCCCAGATTGATCTGACAAAGGTGAATTACTCCAAGGAGCCATGGGCCCTTGAGCCTACACAGATGATCTCTTACGTCAGTTGTCATGACGACATGTGTCTCGTTGATCGGCTGAAAGCCTCTATCACTGGTATCAACGAGGAAGAACTGATCCGACTTGACCTCTTGGCACAGACAACAGTCTTCACCTCTCAGGGGGTACCGTTCATGCTCAGCGGAGAGGAGCTGCTACGCAACAAGAAAGGTGTTCACAACAGTTTCGAGTCCCCCGATGCCATCAATCAGCTCGACTGGAGTAACAAGACCAAGTATCCTAGGGTCTTCGAGTATTATAAAAACCTCATTGCCCTGCGCAAGCATCATCCTGCTTTCCGTTTGGGGAATGCGGACCTTGTACGTAAACACCTGGAATTCTTAGAGGCCCCAAGTCAGGCAGTCGCCTTCCGTCTCAAGAATTATGCCGGCCGTGATGACTGGAAAAACATTATTGTCATCCTGAATGCCAACAAGAGCAACGTTGAAGTCAACATCCCCGAAGGCACTTATACCGAAGTATGTTGCGATGGCGTCATCAACGAAGAAGGGCTCGGCACGATAACTGGCGGAAAAGCCGTTGTATCGCCTCAGTCAGCACTAATTATACACAATTAACAAAGTTTTTGATACAAAACAGTGCATTCATTTAAATAAAAATGCGTAACTTTGCAACCGTGAAACTAAGCATTACTATTTAATTCATGCAAATATGAAAAATGTACCTGTAATTAAAATCGGAATCGTCGCTGTAAGTCGCGACTGTTTCCCCGAGTCATTGGCTGTTAACCGTCGTAAGGCCGTTATCGCTAAGTATGAAGAAAAGTTTGGCAAGGACGGTATCTATGAGTGCCCTATCACCATCGTTGAGAGTGAGATCCATGCTCAGCAGGCTCTCGAAGACGTGAAGAAGGCCGGTTGTAACGCCCTCTGTGTATATCTTGGAAACTTCGGTCCTGAGATTTCCGAGACCATGATTGCTGACTGGTTCCAGGGTCCCACCATGTTCTGCGCTGCAGCAGAGGAGACTCAGAAG
>JAEEGF010164404.1_pt1 | contig 15321 bp, 16 predicted proteins | sample 9134171 | NCBI WGS metagenome assembly JAEEGF01 (sample SAMN16246542, study PRJNA631951) | gut metagenome | biome: gut microbiome; feature: rumen; material: AP-attached | host: Bos | place: Iran: Karaj | collected 2018-10 | reverse complement strand
TCCTCCACGGTCACGGGCTGGAAGCGGCGCTCCAGGGCGGAGTCCTTCTCGATGTGCTTGCGGTACTCCGTGAAGGTGGTGGCGCCGATGACCTGGATGTCACCTCGGCTCAGGGCAGGCTTCAGGATGTTGGCCGCGTTCATGCCGCCCTCCGCGTCGCCCGCGCCTACGATGGAGTGGACCTCGTCGATGAAGAGGATAATGTTCTCCAGGGCCTTGATCTCGTCCAGCAGCCCCTTCATGCGCCCCTCCATCTGGCCCCGGTACTGGGTCCCGGCCACAAGGGCGGTCATATCCAATTGCCAGATCTCCTTGTCGAGGAGCTTATATGGCGCGTTCCCCCGGGCGATCTGCTGGGCCAGACCTTCCACAATGGCGGTCTTGCCCACGCCGGGTTCGCCGATGAGGCAAGGGTTGTTCTTCAGCCGTCGGTTTAAGATCTGCATGGTCCGCTGCAGCTCCGTTTCCCGGCCGATGAGCCCGTCCAGCTGCCCGGCCTTGGCTTTGGCCGTCAGGTCGATGCAGAAGGCGTTCAGGAACTTCTTCTCGGGCGCCTTGCCGTTTTGACGGGGCTGGCGGTTGGGACCTGCCTGCTCCTGGGCGGGACTGTCGCTTCGCTGCAGGGCGTGGGGGAACAGGTTCCCATAGAGCCGACGGAGGATGTTGTCCGTGCCGGTCTCGCCGATGTTGTCGTTGTTCTGGTCCACGTTCATGAGCTCGCCGCCCAAGATCTCGTTGGCCTGCTCACAGATGGCGTCCAGGTCCTCCTCCTTGAGGCCCAGATTGTTGAGCACGTCGTCGATGGGCTTCATGCCCAGCTCCTTCGCGCACTTCAGACAATAGCCCTCGCTCTTCATCTCCCCATTTTCCATGCGGGACACGAAGAGGACGGCTTGATTCTTTTTGCATCGCACACAAAGCGCCGCCATTAGGCACCTCCAAATGATGGTCGTTTTTTCGTTACTTGGCTTCCGATGTCAGGAGACTTGTGATGAGGGAGAGCAGCACCCCGTTGAGGGCGGTGAGCCGCATGAGCACCTCGGGCATGGCCTCAGGCTTCACCTCCACCCGGCACACCGTCATGTCGTTCCCGGGGCGAAGATACCCCAGGGCGTAGGTGTCCGTGGTCAATCCCTTCACCTGCATCAGCGCCTGCATCATGGCTTCGGAGCGGGAGAGGAGGGCGTGGGTGGCTTCGCTGGGCCCGCGTATGATCAGCAGTAGACGCACCATGTTCATGTTCTGCGCCACACTTTGCCAGCTGGCTTTCAGGGCATTGTCCATTCGTTCGAGTTCCATTTCACGCGACCTCCTTCCGTAAAGAGTGTATGAGATATAAATCTACTTGCTTAGCATACGCTTTTGAAGGCCCATATGTCAATTGTCATCGGTAGGTTTTTGTCATGGGTTTGCAGGTTTTTCACAATGATGAAAAAGGATCTGACAAAAAATCCCCTCTTTACGGAGAAAGAGGGGAACATCTAAAAGCGCGGAGGTTCAGCCGTTTTAGGCGTCGCCGGTGGGCTCTGTAACCTCCATGGTGCCTACCTCGACCTTCCGGGGGAACATGGTGTAGAGGGAAATGCCAAGATCCTCTTCCTTCACAAGCTCTTCGCCCTTGTAATACATCTTGTAGGTGCGATACTTGTACCCCTTGCTGCCCTTGGAAGTTTCCTTGTGGTAGGTCGTGGGTTTATTGGGAAGGTAGGTGTACTCCGTTTTTATGGAAGTGCTGCTGATCTTCTTGGTCCTGATCTCGATCCGGTCATACTCGTCGGTCTCAAAGGGGATGCCATAAATCTCCATATGCAGCGTATTCCCATCGGTGTAGGCGATGATGATGACGTCGCCGGAGGTGTTGTTCCGGAATTTGAAATCGATGATGTTGCCGATGGAGTTGATGGTAGCGTCCCGCCCCTTGTCCACATAGCTGACGGGCATGCTGTGGTTGCGCCGCTCCTTGATCTCCATGTCGGCATACAGGGCAGCGTTATAGAGGGTGGAGGAAAGCTGGCACACGCCGCCGCCAGCCTGCTGCACGTGCTCGCCGCCTTCATACGCGGTGGCCGTCTTCCAGCCGTTTTTCCTGGTGCGCTTGCCCAACACCTCGTTGGTTGAGAACACGTCACCGGGCTTGAGTATGGTTCCATTGATCTTTTCAGCGCCAAAACGAATGTTATATTTCCGGTTCTTGGGGCTGGAAGCAAAGCCGGTGGTATAGGCGCCCCGCAGAACATACCGGCCCTCCAGCATCTGTCGCGTGGTTTCTGGCTCCAGGTCCTGCATGGGGATGGAGAGGGTTTCGCCCGAGAAGGGGTTGGTGCTCAGGATGGAGGTGATGAGCGCAGCCTTATCGATGCCCCTGCCCATGGCTTCGTCCGAGTATACGAGCTGGTTGTTCTCCATGCCGATGGTCGCATTGACTGCAGGCTTATCCAAAAGGGTGGACAGATATTCAACAAATCGGCCCACGGAATCCGTGTTGTACTCGGGAACGGGGGCGGTTTCCTGTCCGGCTGAAATCTGTTTCACCTGGGCCATGAAATCGTCATAGGAGATGGACCAATCCCGCATAAGAGAAAAGGCGATGTTCACGGCTTTATCCACATCGAATCGAAGCTCAATGCCCACAGGCTCAGTATTCTCCGGTGTCGGCGTGGCCTCCGCTTCCTCCAATTTCTGAGCAGCTTCTTCCTCGGCCGCTTCCTCGGGATCGACGGCGTCATCGTTCTCCTCTTCCTCGGGAATCGGTGTGGCATTCGCTGTGGCAAAGGCCTCTATGCCTTTGCCGGAAGCGGGGAAGATGTTCGTTCCGTCAGTGAGAAGCACATTGGTTGACAGAGGATCCTGGGCGAGCCTGTTCGCTACGGCCGCCTTGGCTTCATCGCGGGACATGCCGCTCACATCCACTCCATAGATGATCGTCCCAGGCAGCATGGTGTTGCGAATGATGATGGCTTCCATCTCCAGCCGGCGCTGTTCAGCGGCCATGTCAACTTCAGGCGTTCCCACAACGATATTGGCTGGAGCAAGTGCTGTAGCCGGCGCAGGTACGGCAGTGGGCGACACAATGGTCTTTTCCGGAAGGGGGGCCTGGGTGAGCGTGGCGTTGTTTCCGCTCAGCAGAATGGCGCACAGACCGCCAGCTAAAACTAAAACACCTGCACATGCTCCAAGGAGCCAATATTTTTGTTTTCCGTTAAAAATGCTCATAAGAGCCCTCCTTATCATATCGGTATCATTTTATCGATTTTTATGGGGAATGCCATACCTTTTCGCGAGGCTTTACAACAAAGTTACAAATTTGTGACGTTTGACTATCCAAGCCGACGGATTTATGGTATGCTGTTACCATGAAACGGAAGAATGACCATTCAAAACCCGCTGCCATGAGCCCCATGGATGCGGCGCTCTCCTATCTCACCGGGCGCATGCGCACCGTGCGGGAGGTGGAAGACAAGCTGGACGACCTGCAGTATGGGGAGGGCGACATCCTCACCACTGTGGCGCGGCTCAAGGAGCTGAACCTCCTGAACGACGAGGAGTATGCCCGGGAGTTCGTACGCTCAAGATTGGCGACCAAGCCGGTGAGCCGTCAGAAACTGTATATGGACCTGCGGGCTCATAGGGTGCCGGAGGAGCTGATCGATGCAACTTTGAACGAGCTCCCCCGGGACACGGAAGCGGACAACGCCCTCGAGGTGGCGAAGAAGTATTGGCGGCAGATGAGCGCCTTGGAGGAACCGGTGCGCCGGGAGCGTGTGCTGCGTCGCCTGACCAGCCGCGGGTTCTCCACAGAGGCCAGCCTGGCCGCCATTCGGCAGGCGGCGGAGGCGGAGGCGTGAGGCCCGTTCTGACAGCAGTCGAATACCAACAGGCGTTGCAGGCCCTATCCTCGGATGAGATACGGCAAGCAGCAGCGGCTGTCGCGTCAGCGGCCGAAGCGATGATGGCGAAACATGGCCTGGAGCGAGCGGTGTTCCTGTCCGGCAGGCCTCTGCAGCGGATCGCGATTCACGCCGCCGAACTGCTTGCACAGCAGGGAAAGGGGGCGTCCGTCGCTCTTTCGGATAGGGACGAACTGCCCGATCTTTCCGAAAAGTTGGTCTGCGATCTGCTGTTTGTGCCTTCCATGGACGAAACGCTGTCCTCAAAGTGCACGGCTTGGATCAGGTCCATAGATGGCTCCGGCTGTCCTCTCCTGAGCGTGGCCATGCCGGCGGGGGTGGACCCCGATACTGGCAGGGTGGGAGAAACGGCGGCCAAGGCGGAGATCACCGTTGCCTCCTATGCGTATCTGCCAGGACTGTTCCTCCATGACGGCCTCGATCACTGCGGGGAGATACGGCCAGTAGGTGGAGAGACGGACAGCCTGAGGGGGCTCGCCCGCTTTGAATGGGAGGACGCGAAACGACTGCTGCCGCCCCGGAAGCGGACCGCGCACAAGGGGGATTCCGGCAAGGCCCTGCTGTGCGTGGGCTCCCCGAAGTATGTGGGTGCAGCCCTGCTGAGCGCCCGAGCCTGCCTGGCAGCTGGGTGTGGCATCCTGTATGTGGCCTGCCCCCACGTGGTCCGGGAGGCCCTCTGGCGGCTGCCGGAGGCCATCGGCATCCCTGTGGGGACCGACTGGAACGGGCAAGGTTGTCGGACGGCCATCCGCGCCATCGAAGGCATGAGAGCCCTCGGCCTGGGCTGCGGCGTCGGTAGCGGCGACATATCGCCCCTTCTGGAGGCCGCATTGAAGGCAAAGCTGCCCATGGTGCTGGATGCGGACGGACTGAACTGTCTATCCCGCCATCGGGAGCTTTTTGGCCTGCTCCATGAGAAGGTGGTCCTGACCCCGCACCCGGGGGAGATGGGGCGGCTCACGGGGCTGCCTGCGGATCGGGTGACGGACGATCCCATATCCCTCGCTCAGAGGTATGCCAGCGAGTGGGGGTGCACGGTGCTGCTGAAGGGGGCCGCTACGGTGGTCTCCGACGGGAACCGGACCCGCATCGTGGCGGAAGGGAACGCGGGCCTCGGCAAGGGCGGCAGCGGGGACGTGTTGACGGGCATCGTCATCGGGCTCCTCAGCCAGGGCGTCGAACCCTTCCCGGCCGCCTGTCTGGGCAGCTTCCTGCTGGGGACTTCGGCGGACAGGGCGTTTGAGCTGTTGAGGGAACGGATGCTTCGGGCCACGAACGTGATCGAAGCGCTGGAAGATTGGAACGAATAAAAGGAGGTTGGAAAGATGCTTCGCATTGGTGTAGATGTGGGCGGTACTTTTATCAAAGCCGGGGTGGTGGACGAGTCGTATACCATCCTGCACAAGGTGAGCGTGCCTACGGGCGGGGACGCCGCGTATGATGCCGTGGTACAGCACATCGCTCATGCGGCAGAGCTGGCGGCCCAGGCGGCCGGCATCGCCGTGAGGGAGGTCGCTTCGGTGGGCATCGGCATCCCAGGGCTCCTGAATCCAAGGACGGGTGTGGTGGTGTCGGCCCCCAATCTGAGGGGCTGGCAGGACGTGCCCTTTCTGGACATCATCCAAAAGCTGCTGCCTGTCCCGGTGCGGGTGGGGAACGACGCCAACTGCGCCGTGGTAGGCGAGACCCTGGTGGGCGCAGCCAAGGGCTGTGAGAACGTGGTCATGCTGACCCTGGGCACCGGCGTAGGCGGCGGTATCGTCGCCGGCGGGCGGCTGTTCGTGGGCGGCGAGGGCCTTGGCGCGGAGCTGGGGCACACGATCCTGAAGTGGGGCGGCGAAACCTGCGGCTGCGGCATGCAGGGCTGCACCGAGGCCTACTGCTCCGTCACTGCGCTGGTGAAGCAGACCCGCCGCGCCATGGAGGCGGACCCCGCCTCAGCCATGCATGAGTACGCGAGACAGGCGGGGCTGGTGGACGGACGCACGGCCTTCGAGTGCTCCAAGCTGGGGGATAAAGCGGCTATAGAGGTGGTGGAAAACTACTGCGGGTACCTGGCCAATGCCATCGGGTCCCTGGTCACCGTCTTCCGGCCCGATGTGGTGCTGATCGGCGGCGGCCTCTCCAACCAGCGGGAATACCTGATGGACAAGCTCAACGCCCTCCTGCCCAAATACGTGTTCGCCGCCAGCATTATCGGCGTGCCGCCCATCCTGCGGGCCACCCTGGGGAATGACGCGGGCACCATCGGCGCCGCCTTCCTGGACCGGATGTAGGGGGAATCATGGATATACAGACATATTTGAACGTGATGCACGTGGCGGAGCGGCTGAAAGACGCCGTGCGCCATGGCTATTCCTCCGGCGGACGGCGGGAGAGCGTGGCGGAACACAGCTGGCGCATCACCCTCATGGCGTACTTCCTACAGGACGAGTTCCCGGAGGTGGACATGAACAGGGTCATGGAGATGTGCCTGGTGCATGATCTGGGGGAGTGCTTCACCGGGGACATCCCTACGTTTTTGAAGACGAACGCAGATGAACAGCGGGAGGAGCAGTTGCTCTTCGACTGGGTCCGGTCCCTGCCGGAGCCCTACGCCACTCGGCTGAATGACCTCTATGCGGAGATGGAGGCTTTGGAGACCCAGGAGGCGAAGATCTACAAGGCCCTGGACAAGATGGAAGCGGTGCTGCAGCACAACGAGGCGCCCCTCTCCACCTGGATCCCCCGGGAGTACGAGCTGAACATGACCTACGGCTTCGATCAGGCGGCATTCTCACCCTACCTGACGGCCCTCCGGGAGCAGATGCTCCACGACACCAAACAAAAGATCGAGAACAGCAAAAAAGCCCCGTAAAGGGCTTTTTTCATATGCGTTTACTTAGAAATTGTAGGGGTTGAGGTTCGGCCAGTTATTGATGAACTCGTGTCCCGCCTGGCCTGCGCCCCGGATGAGCAGGGCGATTAAGGCGATGAAGGCGATGAGGATGAGGACGATGCGGACGGCGCTGATGATCGTCCCGGCGATGGACAGGCCACGGCCCTTGTTCTCCGGCAGCTTCTTGGCGGCACCGATGCCCAGGATGCTCAGAATCAGGCCCGCGATGGCGGTCAGGACGCCGAGACCGACGGGGATGAAGATCAGTGAGCAGACGAAACCGGCGATGGCCAGACCGTTGGTGGCCGGCGGCACGGAGGCGGTGTAGGTGGTCTTCCCCTGGGAGGAATAGTTGGGATTGGAATAGGAGGACGGCAGCTGAGCGCTGGCGGCCTTATATCCCTCGGAAGCGCTGACGGGAGGCGTATAGGCCGGGGCGGTTTCCTCAACGGGTTCCTGAGCGGATCCTTCCTCAGGCGCACCGATGGGCTTATCGACCGGCGCTTCCTCGACGACGGGCTCCTTGTCCGGAGCCGCGGGAGCAGCTTGCACGGGCTTGCCGCAGGCGGTGCAGAATTTGGCGGTATCAGGTATTTGAGCGCCGCAATGGATGCAATGCATGGTGTGTGTCCTTTCCGGAATGGTATGGAGAAAGTTTCTTCTTTCACCCATATACTATACCCTGCCCGCTGGGCCTGTCAAGAAAAGAAAAGCATGGCATAAAGAGGCGGAGTATGGTACAATGCACAAAACAGGAAAGGTCAGGAGCGCAACCAATGAGCAAGTACAGTTTTCCCAAGATCGATCTGCATCTGCATCTGGACGGGTCCATGCTGCCCGAAAGCGCGTGGGAGATGGCGGCGGAGCGGGGCATCGCCCTGCCTGCCGATACGCTGGAGGACTTTCGTCATTTCATCGTGGTGACGGCGGACTGCCGGAGCGTGAACGAGTATCTCAAGCGGTTCGAGATGCCCCTGCAGATACTGCAGGACAGGGCTTCCTTGGAGCGTACGGCCTACGAGCTGGTGTGCCTTTTGGCCGGGCAGGGGTTGCGGTACGCGGAGATCCGCTTTGCCCCACAGCTCCATCTGCGCAAGGAGCTGACGCAGCGGGATGCCGTGGAGGCGGTCCTGACCGGCGTGAAGCGGGGCATGGCCGAGCGTCCGTCCATCGACATCGGCGTGCTCCTGTGCGCCATGTGTATCGGCGAGTATTGGCTCAATATGGACGCGAACCTGCAGACGGTCCGGGAGGCTGCCCGGGCGCTGTCGGAGGGCGTGGTGGGGATCGACCTTGCGGGGGCGGAGGGGCTGACGCCGCTTTCCGGCTTTGCCCCGGTGTTCGACCTGGCCCGGGAGCTGGGCGTTCCCTTCACCTGCCATGCCGGGGACAGCCAGGGACCGGAGACCGTGTTGGCCGCCTTGAACTTCGGCACCAAACGGATCGGCCACGGCCATCACATCTTCGAGGACAGGACCCTCTGCGCCAGGGCCATCCGGGACAGGGTGACGCTGGAGGTGTGCCCCACCAGCAACATCCAGTGCAGCACCCGGCCTTCTTATGAGGCGCACCCCCTGAAGCGGCTGATCGACATGGGCGTGAGCTGCACCATCAACACGGACAACATGATCCTGTCCGACATCGACCTCGACAAGGAATATGACCGGTGCATCGGATCCATGGGCCTGACCATCCAGGACGTTATCCGCTGCAACATCAACAGCGTCCGTGCCTCCTTCATGGCGCCGGAGAAGAAGCTGCCCCTGATCGAAGAGCTGTTGAAGGCGCTGGAAGCATGCGGGTCCTGAGCTATCGGGCGTCGGAGCAGGATGCGGGGAAGCGGGTGGAGACGGTGCTGCTGGACCAGCTGCAGGTCTCCCATGGGCTCCTGTCCCGGCTCAAGCGGCGGGAAAACGGCATCTGCGTCAATGGGCAGCGAGTCTATGCCACCTATGTGCTGCAAGCGGGCGACCAGGTCACGGCGGACGTGGGGGACGCGGAGCCGCCCCGGCATCTCGATCCCGTCAGGATGGACCTGGCCGTCCCCTATGAGGATGAGGACCTGCTGGTGCTGGATAAGCCCGCCAACGTGCCCGTGCATTCCACCCGAGACCCAAAGGAGAGGAGCCTGGAGCAGGGCCTTTTAGCCTATCTGCCAAAGGAGGCTTATCCTCATTTCGTGAGCCGCCTTGACAAGGGGACCACGGGCCTCATGCTGGTGGCCAAAAGCGGTTACGTTCACGAGCTTATGAAGCGGCGGCTGCACACGGAAGAATATTATCGGGAATACCTGGCGGTGGCGGACGGCACGGTCACGCCCGCGACCGGCACGGTGGACGCGCCCATCGGTCTCGCTGACGGGTCCTCCTATCGGCACTGCGTCCGACAGGACGGCGCAAAAAGTTTCACGGTCTATGAAACTTTGTCCGTTGCCAACGGTCGTACCTTTCTGCGGTTACTTCCCCAAACGGGTCGCACCCATCAGCTGCGGGTCCATATGGCGTATCTGGGCTACCCCCTGACGGGGGACTGGCTATACGGCGCCCGTTCCGATACCATCGACCGACCGGCCCTCCATTCCCATTACCTGGCGTTTGTTCACCCTTTGACCGGGGAGAGGATCGAATGCCGTTCGCCCCTTCCACCGGACATGAAGAACCTGATTTCCTGAACCGCCTCGGGCGGTTTTCTTTTTGTTTATACTCATTCCGCGTTTTGTACGACTTTATAACGCATTTTGTCCGCATCTGGATGCTATGCTGCAGGCGTAAGGAAAGAGAGGAACAAAAGGATGAAACGGATCATACGGATCAGCCTGTGGGGCTGTTTACTGGCAGGATTGTTCTGCGCACTCATCAATTTCAGGGTCGTCCGCGCGGCGGCACAGCGGATCGCCTGGCCCAACGCTTTGGAGGGGCAGCGGGTGGATTGCATCGTCGTCCCCGGCGCCCGGGTATATGAGGACGGGGCCCTTTGTACCGTGCTGCAGGATCGGATGGATACGGCTATCGGCTTCTATCGCGCCGGCGTGTCGGATCGGCTGCTGTTGTCCGGGGATCACGGCACGGTGGGATATGACGAGGTCACCGCTATGAAAGCCTATGCTCTCGAACAGGGCGTGGCGGAGCATGACATCTTTCTGGATCATGCCGGGTTCTCCACCTATGAGACCATGTACCGGGCAGCGGCCGTCTTCGGCGCGAAGAGCTGCGTGGTGGTCACCCAGGGGTATCATTTGTATCGGGCGGTGTACCTGGCGGGCCGGATGGACATGGAGGTGTTTGGGGTGAAGGCGGACCGGGGCACCTATCAAAGGATGCGATACTACCAGGTCCGAGAAGCTCTGGCCCGGGTGAAGGACGTGTTCTTTGCCGCCTTCAAACCGGCGCCCACCTACCTTGGCGAACCCATCTCCCTGATGGGAGACGGACGGGTCACGGCCAAAGCCCCCTTCGCGCTGCCGATCCTGGTGGAGGGATAGGGAAAAGTGAGAGGACAGATGATTGACTTTGCCGCCATATAATAATATACTGTTTTCAATCATAGACAGGGAAGAGGTACAGGTATGATCCGTATTGGCATCGTTGGCTACGGCAACGTGGGGCGGGGGGCGGAAGCCGCCGTCCTGCAGAGCGATGATATGGCGCTGGCGGGCATCTTCACCCGGCGGCCCCCGGAATCGGTGCACGCTTTGCGGGAGGAAACGCCGGTCTATCCCATGTCCCTGCTTACGGAGCAGGGGACGGGGGCGGACGTGCTGCTCCTGTGCGGCGGCAGCGCCACGGACCTGCCCGTGCAGACGCCGGAGCTGGCCCGCCGCTACTGCGTGGTGGACACCTTCGACACCCACGCCCGCATCCCGGAACACTTTGCCAATGTAGACGCTGCGGCGAAAGCGGGCAGGACCGCGGCCATCATCAGCACCGGCTGGGACCCGGGCCTCTTCTCCCTGATGCGGCTTCTGGGCACCGCCATCCTGCCGGATGGCGCGGGGGACACCTTCTGGGGCCCCGGCGTGAGCCAGGGCCACTCGGACGCCGTCCGGCGCATCGAGGGCGTGGCGGACGCCCGGCAGTACACCATCCCCGTGCAGAGGACCGTGAACGCGGTCCGCAAGGGCGAAAGCGGGTTTACGGCCCGGGAGAAGCACACGCGGGAGGTCTACGTGGTGCTGAAGGAAGGGGCCGACCCCCAGCGGGTGGCCCGGGAGATCATCACCATGCCCAACTATTTTGACGAGTACGATACCACGGTCCACTTCATCTCCGCAGAGGAGATGGCGGCCGAGCATGGGGCTATGCCCCACGGCGGCTTCGTCATCCGCCACGGGAAGCTGGGCCCGGCGCATCAGTATTCGTCCCTGATGGAGTTCAAATTGGAGTTGGATTCCAACCCAATGTTCACCGGGGCCGTCATGGCCGCCTTCGGCCGGGCATGCTATCGGCTTCACGCTCAGGGGAGGACCGGTTGCTTCACGGCCTTCGACGTGCCGTTGGGGCTCCTTTCACCGCTGCCTGCCGAAGCGCTTCGCAGTCAACTCCTGTAGTTTTCACATAAAAGGAAGGGGAAGAAAAATGATCCAAATCGAAAACATTTGCGTCTCCGGTTTTGCCGCCGCTCTGCGGGGCATGCGCAATCCGTTGAACAGCTGGAAGAAGAGCGACAGCACCATCACCTATGAGAACGGAGAGGAGATCGCCAAGATCGGCCCCAACGATCTGGACCTTATGAAGCGGCTTCGGAAGGCGGGGAGCGACCACAGAAAGTACCTGAGGATGATCAACGTCAGCATGGACATCACGGCCATGCAGCCCTGGTGGTTCGAGTTCGACACCTATAAGGTGGGTACCGTCCGCAACTCCTGCTCCAAGATGCACAAGATCCACTCCAAGACCTTCACTACGGCGGACTTCGCCCACGACGGCATCGATGAGGTGCCCTACGCCCAGGAGGCCCTGAACGCCGTCATCGCCGCTTGCGAGCGGCTCCGGCTGGACTTCAACGCCACCAAGGAAAAGAAGTATTGGCGGGCGCTCATTGAGCTGCTGCCCGAGGGCTACTGCATGCGGGCCACGGTGCAGCTGAATTATGAGGTGCTGCTCCATATGTACTGGTCGAGGAAGGACCACAAGCTCACCGAGTGGCACGACTTCTGCCATATGATCGAGGAGCTGCCCTACTTCAGGGAGGTCTGCCTCCTGGAGGAGGAGAACTGATGCTACTCACCGGAAAGGAACCGGCGGAACGGCTCTATGCCCAGATCGACGAACGGGTCAGATCTAGCTCGTCGGCCCCGTGCCTGTTCGCCCTCTACGATCCCGAGGACAAGCCTGCGGGCTGGTATCTCAGGAGCATCCAGCGGGCCGGGGCTGCCCACGGCGTGCCGGTGTACGCTCGTCCTCTCGCGGAGGGGACGGAGCTGCCGCAGGAGAGGCTAGGCGGCATGATCGTGTTGAGCAAGACGAAGACGCCCATCCCGATCCCGGACGAGCTGGACGTGGACGGAACGGGACGGAACAGCTTCGCCACCCTTTACAGGGGCGGGCTCAGGGACTATCCCCGCACCACCCCCTGCACGGCGGAGGCCTGTGTACGACTGCTGGACTATTATGCCGTGCCTATTTCGGGCAGGCATGCGGTGATCCTGGGCCGATCGCTGACGGTGGGACGGCCTCTCGCCATGCTGCTGCTCGATCGGAACGCTTCGGTGACCCTGTGCCACAGCAGGACGGAAAACCTGCCGGACATCTGCCGTCAGGCGGACATCCTCGTATGCGCCACCGGCAGGGAAGGGCTTGTCAACAAGGCGTGTGTACGGCCGGGCCAGACCCTCATCAACGTGGGCGGCGACGCTATGGAGGAAGAGGTATCGTCCATCGTAGAAAACCTATGCCCCTTCAAGGGCGGCGTGGGCGCTCTGACCACGGCGGTCCTTTTCAAGCATGTGACGGATAGACTGCTATGAAAACTGTCGCTGTTTTGACGGGGGCTACCGGCGGTTTGGGCAAGGCATTTTTGCAGGAGCTTCTTCAGGAAGAGCTGGACGAGATATGGGCTGTCGCCAGGGATCCCCGGAAGCTGGAGGCGCTCTGCGCCGCGTTTGGGGAAAAGGTGGTCCCCGTCCGGTGCGATCTGTGCGTCTCGTCCGAAGTGGAAGGATTCGTTGCTCTTCTGAAAGCGAAAACCCCCGACATTCGGTTTCTGATCAACAATGCAGGCTTAGCCAGGATGGGGCCCATCGAGACCTTTTCCGCCGATGAGATATCCAAGACCGTTGAGGTGAACTGTAAGCTCCCGACCCTGATCTGCCAGTACGCCCTTCCATACATGAACCGGGGCGCCAGGATACTGAATATCGCCTCCGCTGCCGCCTTCCAGCCCAATCCCTATATTGCCCTGTATTCGGCCACAAAAGCATATTTGCGGTCCTATTCGAGAAGTTTGCAGTATGAGCTGAGGGAGAAAGGGATCACCTGCACCGCCGTCTGCCCCGGATGGATCGACACGACCATGCTGCAAAGGTCGCGGAACGGCCAAAGGATCAGATTCCCGGGCATGGTCTCCCCGGAAAAGGTGGCGCGCAAAGCCATGAAAGACGCCAAAAAAGGAAAAGACATGTCCGTTTGCACGTTGTTTGTGAAACAGGAACACCTCTGGAGCAAGCTCATGCCGCAAAAATGGTCCATGGCCATTTGGGGACATGCGGTCAGAAAATATGCGAAGGATCAAAACAGCCTTCCGGCGAAATAGGTGACTGCACCCAATATGCCGCCCAGGAGCGCGCCCAGCCATTCGATGGCGGCGAGCTCCTTTTTCATAAGCCCCTTCAGCATCGTGTTGAGCTCCCGCGGCGCCAGGGAATCTATGCGGCTGACCACCAGATTTTTGATATGACCGGAGCTCAGCAGCTGGGGCAATGCCCCGATGATGGCGGCGTGTATGAGCCCCATGAGGCCGTCCTTCAGCCTCGGCAGCTCGCCCTCATACTTTTTCACCGTAACGGAGAGGGGCGTGCCCAGAAAGGTGCCTGCTTCCCTGTACACGTACTGCTGGACGATCTCAGGCAGGCTCTTCTCCAGCTCTCGGTCGATGAGCTTGCCCAGGGTGTTCACATACACGTCCTCCAAGCTGCCGCTGCGCAGGAAGGGCAGCTTTTCATCGGTCCGGTGGGACAGCTGCCGGGCAAAGGATTCGCCCAGCTTCGCCTGGGTGGCCTTCTTCACCAGATAGGTGCACAGGAGGGAGGAGAGGTCCTCCCGCTTTTGGATGTACTCCTCTTCTCCAAAGACCTCTACGAGTAGCTCCCGGGGCGTCTTCTCTGAAGCGGCTGCGGTGGCGAACAGCTGGTCCAGCCAGGCGCCGATGGATGCCTTCGCTTCGGGCGTGTCCAGGGCCTTCGATACGACCTCCGGCGCGAACAGCTCCTTTTCGATGAGCTCCCCCAAACTGTCCGCAATGCGCCCCTGCTCCTTGGGGATGAGGCCGGGCGTAAATGGCAGCTTCCATTTGCCTATGTATTTGGGTGCGTAGGGGCGAAAGAGCATCTCCACCGCCAGGGCGTTGGTGCCGTAGCCGATGAGAGCACCCATAAGAATCGAAAACAACAGGGAGATCATGGGACTATTCTTCGTCGTGAGGGTGGGACCTATGCTTCTTCTTTCCCGTACGGAAGCGACCGTGGATGACGGACGCCATGACGAGCAGCCCGTTTCCCAGGGACAGGAGAGCAAAAGCCCACAGCAGCCCCTTGGTAATGCTGTTTCGGAGGAAGTTCATGGTGGGGTTGAACCCATCCAGCACCAAAAAGATCATCATCATGAGGGACAGGACGATGAGGACGGCTTGCAGGGTTTTGACGAACAGACGCATTTACGGTTCCTTTCCGAAGGTTTCTCGAATGATGAGGCAGTCGCTGACGGAGCGGCCACCCTTGTAGGGGTCGTTGAGGACGTCGCCGTTATAGTACATTTCCGCGGATCGGCCTCCATCCATGTTGTAGGCGGCTTTGCAGCCCAGCTCGGCGAACAGGGATGAAAACTCCTCCAATGACATACCGGAGGAATCGCTGGTGCGCCCGTCCACCACCACGAAGCAGTAGTGACCCGGTTCATAGTATCCGATGCCCGCCCGGGGATTGGCCCGGCGGATGTTCTTGCTGGTGTTCAGCTCCTCGTCGGGGATGGGCCATCCGCGCTCGTCCAGCAGCATGGGCCCGAAGCACCAGGCCTGGTAGGCCCCATCGGCAATGGCCTGCTCCAGGGAGAAGTCGTCCGGGGCGAAGGTGCGCATGGTCCCGTCGTAGTAAAGGACGCACACGTCGAAGGCGCTCTTCTCCTGCCGATGGACGATGCCGTTGCGGATCACGATCCCCGCATCCTGGTTGCCGTAGGTGTCCCCGGTGATGGCCAATAGGGCGTTGCCGCGCTGGGCCATGCTCTTGACGCTCTCCCGAAGGCCGCTGCCGTATTTGTCCTTGGCCAGCACCTTTGCAAACTTATGGTTGTCCGTGAGATAGATGTCGGCCATATAGTACAT
>JAEEGF011896956.1_pt1 | contig 15322 bp, 16 predicted proteins | sample 9134171 | NCBI WGS metagenome assembly JAEEGF01 (sample SAMN16246542, study PRJNA631951) | gut metagenome | biome: gut microbiome; feature: rumen; material: AP-attached | host: Bos | place: Iran: Karaj | collected 2018-10 | reverse complement strand
ATTGGCAGCGGCCGCTGCCAATGATGGCAGCGAACGCCGCCAATGATGGCAGCGGCCGCTGCCAACCGAAATTTATAAGTGATGATGAATAAAGAAAAATGGTTATCCGCAATCACCCGCTGGATGTGTCAATCGTTCCCATCTCGACGCCAGAACGGGCCTCTTCCATCGCAGCCCGTATTTCGGCATTGGGAGTATGCAGCGATTCATAAACGAATGTTTCCACCAGCTTGTCAATATCGGCAGAATCATTCTTCATCTCCCTTCGCATGTCATCTATCAGATAGCGAGGGATGTTAACTGTTACGAAGTATCTTGCAGTTTCCATGAAAGTTCTTGTTTAATGAATTTGTTTGCAAAATTGCGACATTTGTTCTTATCTACAAAACAATTTGTCTTGTTTTTGCATACAATCACGTTTTGTTTTTTTTGTAATGGTAAGTAAAAGTTATAAAATAATTAGGGACGATTATTGTAAACGTATAAGCCCCTCCGGGGCTTTCTGCTGCGACTCCCTAAAGCATACAAATTGAATTCAGGGCCATTTTGTCCCCGATTGACCTTAGGTCGCTTACAAGGCAAGAATTTATTATTTAATCATTACTTAGTGGACCAGCAGCATTTTCACGGCCAACAGCACCAAGATGATGCCGCCCAACAGTTCGGGCCTTATCCTGGTGCTTGCCATGCGGCCGAAGCGGATGCCTGCCCCGAAGCCGACCAATGACATCAAGAGCGATGTGAGTGCAATGATGGCCAGGGGCAGGACGAGGCTTCTCAACGTGTTGTAGCCCGTCAGGCCCATGCCGATGCCCACGGCCAAAGCGTCGATGCTGGTGGCCACGGCTAAAAGCAGCTGCGTAGTCAGGCGTTGGGGCTGCAATGAGGGGCGCTTGTCGTCATCGTCGTGTGGATGAATGCCTTCCCATGCCATGCGCAAGCCAATGAACAGCAGCAGGGCGAAGGCGATGAAGTGACCGTAAGTCTCCACGCGGGCGGCGAAGAGCCTCGCGGCCACCCACCCCAATAGGGGCATCAGGGCCTGGAAGGCTCCGAAGAGGATGGCTGTGCGCCAGACGGTGGCGTTGCACCAGCGGCCCATGATGGCGCCGCTGGCAATGCTCACCGTTAGACAGTCCATACCTAACGATATGCCGAGGAGAAAAAGGTCGAGGATGTTCACAAGTGTTGGGAGGGGTGAGGGGTGAGGGGTGAGAGGTGAGGGGTGAGAGAATAGCTTGCACACCCAGATGAGAATGATGAAAAATGAAACGGAAGAGGTATCCTCTCACCTTTCACCTCTCACCCCTCCCTTCACTCCCAATTACTTCAGCACCTTGATGGTGCGGTTGCCCTGTCTCACGATGTTGAACGGTGAACGGTGAACGGTGAACGTTGAACGTTGAACGTTGAGGCGACGACCCAGCAAGTCGAAGACCTCGGCTTTCGTTGTGCCGCCCATCAGTGCTGCGTCCACGCCCAGGAGGATGGCGTTCTCCAGCATGTCGGCTTGTGGGAAGTTGCGGGTGCCGCCGGTGCACTTGATGGTACCGTCGGCCTTCACGGCCTTGTCGCCATAGCTGCTGATGCTGAGCGTGCCGCCCGTCATGTAGAAGTTGCCCGTGTCCTCGTCTTCATGGCCGGTAGTGACGCCGGTGGAGGTGGTGCCGTCGAGCTCCACCTGCACGCCGTCATCGGCCGTGCCGTTGATTTTCACGGTGCCGCTCTCCATCAGGAAGTATTCCTTGCAGTGGATGCCGTCTTTCTGCGCGCCGGTGACGTTGATGGTGAGGTTCTTGATTTCAATGTACTCCTTGCTGTAGATGGCATGCTTGGTGTTTCCCTTCACGTTGAGTGTGCCCTTGCCCTTGAACTTGGTGTGTCCTTTGCAGTGGAAGGCACCGTTGTAGGTGTCGTTGGCTCCGTCGGTGAGGGTGTTGGTGGTGCCGCTCTTGGCCGAGACGCTGACGCGCTTGCCATTCTGGATGTTGATGGCCGGGCCATTAGGGTTGGTGATGGTGACACCTTTCAGCTCCACGGTGCACTTGAACGCGCCTTCCAGATAGAACTCGCCATTGGTGGTGCTGCCCGAGAGCACATAGATGATTTCGCCGTCCTCGTTGTCGACGGTCTTGTCGACGCCGGCAAAGCTGGCGCTCTGCACCAGCTTCACATGCGAGCCGCTGCTCTGGTTGGTCACATAGCTGCTGATGTTGCTGGCCATGGTGACGGTGGCCGTGTTGCCGTTGAACGTGATTTCAACGGTGTTCTTGTCGATGGCCAGTGCCGTGCTGAAGCATGCTGCCAAGGCGACGACGGTAAGTAGTGTTTTCTTCATCTTCTTTTATGCCCAATGTCAACGGCCCAGCACGGTGCCCACGGCATCCTTCACCTCATTGGCCTTGTCGATAACGTCCTTCACTTCGTTCACTTTGTTGTCGACGGCATCTTTTGCCTGTTGCACCTTGTCAGAGGCAGCGTCTACGGCTCCTTCTACAGCACCTTTCACGGCATCGACCTGCTCGCCGACGGCCTCCTTGGCACCTTCCACCTTCTCGTCGACCACGCCGACGAATCCCAGCAGTTGGTCAACGGGCTGCTCGCTCACGGCTTTGATCAGCTCTTGGGCGCGGCCGGCCACATCGCTGTTGGTGATGCTGCCCACCAGCTCGCTAATCTTGGTGGCGTTGTCCTTCAGGAACTGCTGTGCGGTGCCCAGATACTCCTTGGCCTTCTCGGGATTGTCCTTGATGAATCCCACGGCCTTCTCTTGAATGTTTGACACCAGGGCGAAGAATCCCTCGCCATTGCCGCTGGTGAGTTGCGACTTCAGCGCCTCAATCAGTCCAGAAGCTTCGTCGGGAGCCTCTGCTTGTGGGTCACTCTGTCCTGGGGTTGCTGTCTTGCCGAAGCAGGAGGTGAGCACGAGGGCTGCTACAGCCATCATTGCGAATACGATTTTTTTCATACGGATAATTGTTTTTAGAAAGATGAATAAATGTGGATTAAAGCTTCACGTTTTTCTTTGCCGGCTTGCTCTCGTTGTGCAGTCGGTCGAGTGCGGTGACCACGTAGGTGCACTGGTGGGTGCCGTCGGTGTAGGGCAATTTCAGGAATGTCTGCTGGGTGATGGCCACGATGCGCGAGGTGTCGTCGAGGTTCAGCTTCTCGCCCTTCTCAAAGCGGTACACCACGTAGCTGGTGGCCACGTCGCCCCACGCCTTGCCCTTGGGAGCCGTCCAGAAGAGCACGTAGCCGTCGGGCATCCAGATGGGCTTCAGTTTGCGGGGCTTGGAGGGTGCCTTCTTGTCGATGAAGGGCATCAGCGGCTGCAGGGCGGGCGTGCGCCAATAGTTCTGGCGCAGCATGGTGGCATAGTTGCCGGGGTTGTCGACGGCGGCCTTGGCATACCACAGCACGGTGCCCTTCACGGCGGGCAGCTGCTGGTGCAGCTGGTGCTTGGCGGCCTGCTGGTGCTGGTTGGGGTTCTGCGGGTCGGCGTTCTTCACGGTGCGCTCGATGTCCTCGCCGATGTAGAGCGGGCGAGCCGACGCATACTGTGCCCACCAGCGGATGAGCGTGTCGTAGTCGGCGGCCTTGTTGCCTATCTCCCAGTAGATTTGCGGCACGCAGTAGTCGAGCCATCCGTTGTTCACCCACAGCAGCACGTCGGCATAGAGGTCATCGTAGTTCTGCAGCCCGTTGGTCTGGCTACCGATGTCTGCGCTTCGCTTGTTGCGATAGATGCCGAAGGGCGAGATGCCCACCTTCACCCATGGCTTCTCGGCGTGCACAGTCTCGTAGAACTGGCGTATGAAGAGGTTCACGTTGTGGCGGCGCCAGTCGCCCTTGTTGCTGAATCCATTGGGATTCTGCTGGTATTGCTGGTCGTCGGGGATGGGCACGCCCGCCACGGGGTAGGGGTAGAAATAGTCGTCCATGTGGATGCCGTCGATGTCGTAGCGGCTCACGATGTCGCGTGCCACCTGGCAGATGTAGTCGCGGTTCTCGGCGATGCCGGGGTTGAGAATCGTCAGCCCGTCGTAGTCGAAGCATCGCTCAGGATGGCGAACTGCCACATGGTTCACCGACAGCGATGTGGTACCCTTGGTCTTGGCGCGATAGGGGTTGATCCAAGCGTGCAACTCCATCTGCCGGGCGTGGCATTGGTCAATCATCCACTGCAGCGGGTCCCAGTAGGGCGAGGGGGCCTTGCCCTGCTGTCCGGTGAGGAATCGGCTCCACGGCTCCAGGTCACTGGGGTAGAGGGCGTCGCATTCGGGGCGCACCTGGAAGATGATGGCGTTCACGCCCATGCCCTGCAACTCGTCGAGCTGCTGGGCCAGCGTCTGCTGCATCCTCTCGGTGCCGAGGCCCTGGAACTGCCCGTTCACGCATTGTATCCATGCGCCGCGAAACTCGCGCTTCTGCGCCCCTGTGGGGGTAATGAACAATGAACAATGAACAATGAACAATGCTGCGAGCATCATCCATCGTCGGTATGCTATTTTGCTGAGGATGTTGTCCATGCTTTTACTCTCGTTGTTTATTCATTTATCATTTATTATTTATCATTTAGGGCGTAGCCCGCCAAGGTGGTCGTAGATTTCCGTCGTCCAGTCTTCGCCGTTCTTTGGGCAGAAGGTGTTGATGCCTATCTGACTGGCCACGGCCACGTTGCGTGGCCCATCGTCAATGAAGAGACACTCGTGTGGGAATGCCTTTTCGGCCATGAGCACTTGGCGGAAGAACAGCTCGTCGGGCTTCATCACCTTCAGGCGGTAGCTCATGTAGAGAGCGTCGAGGTAGTGGCTGAGGGGATGCCCTTCGCCGTCGAACTCGTTGGAGAGGATGAACGACATCATGTAGGGGTTGGTGTTCGAGAGCAGCACAAGCCGGTAGCCCTCGCTGCGCAGTTGCCTCAGTGCCTGTAGGTTGCGGCGGGGTATGTCGCCGCAGTAGCCCAGCCAGGCGTGGCGGCACTCGTCGATGCTCACCTCGCGTCCCACCAGTCGGCTCAGCTCAGTGCGGAACTCCTCGGCCGTAATTTGCCCCTCTTCTAACTGTCCGAAGATGCCGCCTTGGGTGTAGGGGTCGAGGCGCTGTGCGGCATCGGCAAGGCCGAGCGCTTCGAAGCGGCGCACCGCCTCGGCATGGTCGATGGTGATGATGACACCACCCAAATCGAAGATGATGGTCTTTATCATTTTTGTGTTCAATAGTGCTTGATGGCGCGGTCCATCTCGCGTCGGTCTTCCTTCTCCTTCAGCGTCTGCCGCTTGTCGAAGGCTTTCTTTCCCTTGCACAGGGCGATGTCGACCTTAGCCCTGCCCTTGTCGTCGATGAAGATGAGTGTGGGCACGATGGTGTAGCCCGTCTGCTTGGTGGCGCTTTCCAGTCGGTTGAGTTCGCGCCGGGTGAGCAGCAGCTTGCGGTCGCGCTTCTGCTCGTGGTTGTTGTACGAGCCGTAGAAATAGGGACTCACCGACATGCCCTTCACCCACAACTCGCCACGGATGATGGTGCAGTAGGTGTCGACGAGCGAAGCCTTGCCGGCGCGTATCGACTTGATCTCGGTGCCAGTGAGCACGATGCCGGCGGTGAACTCCTCGATAAAGAAGTATTCAAACGCCGCCTTGCGGTTCTTTATCTGTATAGGACTCTTCTTGCGAAGTTCCTGTTCCTGCTTGTTCATTCTTTTTGTCGTTTATTATCCACCGAGGACACAGAAGACGCAGAATGCCTTAATACTGTGTCTTCTGTGGACAATTCCTCCTTCTGCAGTCCTCTGAGTTTTCTGAGTTCTCTGAATTCTCTGAGTTCTCTGAATACTCTGAGTCCTCTCAAGCGATTTTGGCGAATTGCTCGATGTGCTCGTCGATGTAGTGTGCCACCTGCTCGGTCAGCTCCTCCTCGTTCTCCACGAACCAGTCGTCGTAGTCGTCGAACTGCGGGAATCGCTCGAAGAGGGCCATGAACTCCTCGTCGGTGCAGTCGCGCTCCAGCTCTTTGCGGTTCTCTAACCACAGCGTGTGCAGCTCGTAGATTTTCTTGCCCAACTCGCGCATGCCCCACATCTTGTTGAGCGCCTTGGCAAAGGGGTTCTTGAAGATGAAGGGGCCGTAGCCGTTGTGGATGAGCTGCACGAAGCCGCCACTGCACACCTCGCTGTGGAGCGTGTCCCAGCAGAGCAGCGTCATCTGGTCGGCGTTCAGCTCGGCCATCGTTTCGGGGGTGGGTTCGCCGCCGATGGCTTGGCGCAAGGCATCTACAAACACCTGCACAAAGGCGTCCATGCCCTCCAGTGCAGCTTGGCTCAGGTCTTGGTCTTTGATGGTTATCTGTTTCATCGAGTGCAAAAGTACAAAATAAAAATCATTCACGCAAGCAATTGACTCTTTTTTGCGCTCTACGGCCTTCACTCTCTGCCTATTCCAAGAATCCATCCATGATGGCCGTCGGCATTCCTTTGCTGTCGAAGGCTCCGAGTTTGTAGCCGCCAGGCCGACACTGAGGCTCCCAGTAGAACACGCCACGGCAGCGCCCGTTGGTGTCGCCACGGGCTTCGCGGATGGCACGCGAGAGCTGTCGCCGCCCCTCCTCCATCTTCTCGGGATGGCGCTCGTCCACCTCGTAGCCCGTCTCCACTATCATCACGTCGCACCCATATTTCTCGCTCACGTAGCGGATGTTCTTGATGCAGTCGGTGATGATGTCGTCGGCCTTCAGCTCAGGGTGCCCCTCCATCGCCCAATAGGGGTAGAGCGACATGCCCACCATGTCGAACTTGCCGCCATATTTCAGTATCGTGTCTAAGTTCTTGTCGTAGATGTCCTGCCGGTGGCCACGGTCCAGGTGTACGATGACGATAGCCTGCGGAAACACCTCCTTCACGGCATCGTAGCCAGCGCGGATGAATCCCGCATACTGCTGCGGCTCGGTCTTGATGTGGCCCATGCTGTGGGTGATGGTGGTGTGGCCCAGCGAGTCCTTCACCTCCCAGCCGCGCTCGTTGGTCTTCACGCTCCATAGCATGCCGTTGGTGGTCTCGTTGCCCACCTGCACCCATCGCGGGGCGATGCCGTTCTCCTTCAGCAGCGTCAGCACCTCGATGGTGTGCTGGCGCAGATCCTGCTTCATCTCCTCAAACGAGTGGCCGAGCCACGCCTTCGGGATGGGCTGCTTGCCGGGGTCGGCCCAGGAGTCGCTGTAGTGGAAGTCCACCATCAGGTCCATGCCCAGTGCCTTCACCCGCTTCGCCATTGCCAACAGTTCGTTCTTGTCGCACGACCCGCCGCGAGGGTTCACCCACACACGCATTCGGATAGCCGACATCTGGTAGTCGTTCTTCAGCAGTTCCAGACACTCGCGCTCATTCCCCTTCACATCATAGAACTTCTGCCCCTGTCGCTCCTGGCCCGTGAGGAACCCCACGTCGGCTCCCTTCACAAAATCCCGCTCGTTCACCTGTGCAGTTGCCAAAGCTGCCGACAGATACAGGCACACGGCAAATAATGTTGTTCTTTTCATCATTGTTTTTTGTGGTTTGGTGATTGCAGGTGCAAAGTTAAAGAAAAAAAATCAGTTACCAATAAACTATTTGCCCAATAATTATTAATTCAAGTTCCGCAACCTCCGAATTAACAACTCGGCAGTCTATCGTTTTCACAACGAATTATACGAATGAAACGAATTCCATGCGGTTTGTTGCCTCCTATCGTCTTACAATGTCATGTATTCTATGCTTTAAACAGTCTGTTTTACAAATAAATCCGTTTAATTCGTCAAACTCGTTGTTGTAGAAAACGTAATATCTTCAGCCGAAAAAATATAGCGGCCGCCACAAATGATTGTAGCGGCCGCTATGGACCAAAAGGACGGTGAGCGTGGCCAACTAATGCACGTCGATGCCGCTGAAGTAAAGTTCGGCGATGACGGTGTCGTCGTAGGTAGAGCCTGGGTAGACCTCGAGAATCTCGAACCGCAACGTCCAGTCGGGCTTCGCGCTGTTGTTATAGCCGAGGATGCCAACGTCGAAGCACTGCAACGTGCGGCTGTCCTGCAGGTTGAGGATGGCGTAGGGTTTGCCGTTGTAATACATGCGCAGCTTCTTCACGCGCGAGTTGGCCCGCCAGGCTTTCTCGGTCTTCACATGTCCGTTCAGAATCTTCACCGTGGTGATGCGCGGACACTTGCCCTCGAAGGTGTAGGTGAGGCTTTCGCCCACGCCCTTGCCCTTTGTAGCCCAGACGCTCTCGTGGTTGAAATCGTGGGCATTCTTGCCCTCGTAGTTGAACGACTGGATGGGCGGCAGACAGCTCGAGGCCGTCACGCTCTTCACCTCGCCTCCGCAGTACCAGCTGCAGCGCCCGCTGTAGAGGTCTTCGTAGATGCTGACATCGCCAATCTTGCTGAGGTCTATGGGGGGCTTGTCCATGTCAACCATTGCCTCGTACTTCTCCCATTCCGCCACAGTCATCTTTGGCATGGGGGTGATGCTTGTGGGCTGGAGCACCCTCTTTTGTCCTTGCGCCGTGGCCGTGACGACGATGGCCAGCAGCGCGGTGATGATGGTATTCTTCGTGCTCATGGTGTGTGCAGCGGTATTATTTCTGAATCTTCAGCACGCGCCCATTGGCCTGACGGACGATGACGAGCTGTCCCTTCTGCGGCTGGTCGATGCGCTGGCCCTTTATATTATAATAATGAGTGGTCGATGCGCTGTTGGGCAGCTCGATGCCGTTGGTGTCCTTTCTGTAGCTGACGGTATAGGTCGACTGTGAGCGCAGGTCGGCAGCAAAGACGTCGATGATGACCTTTTCCGTATCGCCCTCGTCTACCACTGACTTCAGCACATAGGCCCCTTGTCCGTTGGCCACGGCCACGAGGTTGTCGGCATTGATGGCCGTGGGCACCTCGTAGTTGAAGAAGTTGGGCTGGAACCCATCGACGGTGAGCGATGCCAAACGGCTGTTGTAGACCAGCGTGAGATCGTCTATCAGCACCTCGTCGCCATTGCTGCCCTGGCCGGGGTCGGCGTTGGTCGACACGGTGACCATGATGGCGCGTGGCTCCACGGGGCTGCCGGTATAGACGAAGGGGATGCTGATGCGGTGCCACTCATCGCCGGTGACGGCAATCTTGTTGTTGGCGGCGCGGGCCACCACGTTGTCGTAGGCTTGGTCCTCAGGATCCTGATAGCGGGTGCCGTCGGTGATGGCAGCGCTCACCGTGGCGTAGGGGTGGTCGCTGTTGGCCGTGCCCTGGTGGAACTGCACCCACAGCACGAGCGAGTCGGGACGGCTGTTGAGGGCCACGTAGAAGGGGTCGCCATTGCCGTCGAGGTCGGTCTGGCTCATGTCGATGTAGGCATGGTTGGCGGGGTCGCTGGCAACCATGGAGCCGGCGTTCATGCGCCCGGTGGTCATGGTGCCGTTGGCCACGATGCCGAAGATGGAGGTGGCGTAGATGCGTGCACAGGCTGAGCCGTTGCGCCCGTTGTCGCTCTTCTCCAAGTGGTGGCCAGCCAGCGCGGCCAGCATGCCGCTGGCGCTCTCGAACGAGTGCCAAGCGTTGGGTTCCATATAGTCGCCTGTCGATGTGTGCCAAGCCTCAAAGTCGCCATTGGGGATGTGGTAGCCCGTGCCCGAGACGAGTGCCTCGCCGAAGCATACGTTGACGATTTGTCCCAGCATCTGCCACAGGTCGAGGTCGATGAGCGCACGCAGACGGTCGCCGCTGAGCACGGCTGTCACCTGCACCGGCAGCTCGCCGAGCATCGGACCCATCCAGAACAGCACGTCGGGCAGGTCGCCGTCGGTGACGGTGATGTTCTGGTTGGCACGCAGGAAGATGGCGTCGCCAGCAGCTTCGGGCACGATGTTCTTCAGCTCCACGTTGCCCACAGGCATGGGCTGGTCGCCATTCATCAGGATGAAATTTTTCAGGTTCAGGTCGTAGAGACCATCGTGTTCGTTGACGGAGATGGTGGCCTGTTGCATGGCACCCTTGCCGTTGACCAGCACTAATAGCTGGTCGGTGTAGTCGGTTGCGTGTGCAGCCATCGAGGTGGCTGCTACCATCAAGAGGAAAGCTATTCTTTTCATTCTTTCATGTTTTTATATTGTTCTGACTTGTTAGTGTTGTTCTGTCACCACAGGCGGTAATTCACCGAAATCGTGCCGTAGATGGGGTATAGCGTCTGCTCCACCGTCTTGAACGAGCTGCGCATCAGCCCTGTGAGTCCCCAGGAGAGGTCGGCGCTGAGTCCCACCCGTTGGGCCAGTTGCCAGTCGGCCCCCACGTCGAGTCCTGCCTGGAAGCGGCGCATGTCGGTCGAGAAGTCGTAGGTGGCCCGCTCGTCGGCCTCGTGGCCCATCTCTATCTTCTGTCCCGTGGGGTTGTCCTTGCGCAGGTAGCCGTCGGATACGTTGCCATCGAAGCTCTTGGCCGTGAGCACCGAGAGGTAGGGACCCATGCGCAGCTGCCACCGCTCTGCAAGACGGTAGGTGGCCTGTAGCGGCAGGGTGAACATCCACGCCTTCACATGCTGTTCCACGCGTCCGGTGTAGACACCCTCCAGCTCTTCGCCACCCTTCACCATCGCCATGTGGTAGCCCTTGGTAGTGACGGTGGCCTTCATGCCTTTGTGCTCGAAATGCAATCCCGACAGCAAGCCCCACCGCCCTGTCAAAGGCATCGTGGCATCGATGCCCACCACCACGTTGGGCGACAGGCTGAAGCGGTTCAGCTCGCGGATGGTGGCGGGGATGCCTATCGGTGTGGTGGCGCCCAAGCTATAGCCAGCGCGCAGGTAAACACCCACACCTTCATCCCTCGTCGGTTCATCAGCCTTTGCCCCCGTGCTCATCATTGTCAGAGCCGTGGCCATCAGCACACATAATCTTATATATCGTTTAATCATTTCTCCTTTAACCTTTAACCTTTAACCTTCAACCCTCAACCTTCAACCCTCCACCTTCAACCCTCCACCCTTTGATTGCGGTAGCAAATTCTTCATTCTTCATTCTTCACTCTTCACTTAAACAAGTGATTTCCACTTTGTCAATGTAGAGTGTGGAGCCGATGGCCCCCTCGAACAGGTCGCCGTGGATGCTGGCCGCGAACACCAGGGCCAGGTTATAGCCACGATTGCGCAACAGCTCTTTATCAACGGGGGCCAGCTCGGCGAAGGGCATCTCGAAGCGTGTCCACTCGTCGGTGGGCTTCAGCCAGTCGATGCGTGCCTTGCGCACGATGAGGTCGCTGGTGAGCACGTTGTCGCCGTAGAGCACCGTGGGACGGCCTTCGGCATCGTGGTTGCGATAGAGCACGGCATAAACATCGGCGCTGTCGGTGCGGTTCGTCAGCACCTGCTGTGCCTTGTTCTTATACTCTGTTCCTGGCTGGTAGCGATAGTAGCCCGTCACCTTCTGTGGAAGCGCGGTGAAGGGCACGCCCATCTCGGTGCTGTGCAGGGCATCGCGCAGGGCCAGCTCGGTGTTGAACGTGCCGAGGAACATGTTGCCAGAGGCGATGGGACGACCCGTGCTGCGGCCCAGCGGACCGGTGTCGAGCGTCATCAGCCGCAGACACTTGCCGCCGTCGACGCCGCCGTCGCTGGGCGTGGTGGGATACTCATCAGCACCCTTGCTCTGGTTGGCGATGAAGTAGCCGCCGTTGCCCGATGCCCAGATGGGGTGGCGCCCGTCGGCATCCTCCTCGTACCACACGTAGAACCGTTTGTAGTTGGCATCCAGCTCGTAGTGCTCGAAGTCGTATCGCACAGTGTCGGCGACGGTCACCGTCACAGGGTGGAAAGCCACCTCATAGCGACGGCTCCACTGTCGGTCTTCCGATGTGACGGTATAGGTCACCGGCCCTTGGCTGAAGTCGTGGGCTGTGCCGCTGGCAGGCTCGATGGTGGCTCCGTCGGTAATTGTGAAGCGCGGTGCCATGTGGCTCAGGTCGGCCGTGCGGCGCACGGTGAAGGTGATGGAAGAGGCATCGGAACCCACGCGCACCAGCGTGTCGCTCTCGTGGAAGAACGTTGCTGAGGGCTGCGCCACGCTGACCGTAGCCTCTATGATGTCGCACTCGGCATTCAGCGGCTCATCCTTGAAGCAACCGCCTGACACCATAGCACAAACCAAGAACGAAAAGGTGGGAAATATACGCTTCAGCGTGCGGATGATGAGGGGTCTCTGTACCATTGTCTATAACTATTCGTGTCTTAATCGGGGTGCAAAGTTACAAATTAGCGGGCAAAGAGCAAAGGAAATCACTGTTTTTTCTTTTAGTAATGGCCAAAGAATAACTTAGAATAGCTTAGTTCGCTTTTTCAATGACGTACCTACTATCCGCAGGTTGTACCGACCTGTGGCTGTTGAGATAAAACGGCTTCACCGTCTTTTCTGCCGTACAGGTCGAAATCAGTTTTCATCCGTTGTTTTAATGATGTGGGCTAAATGATTATCCGCAATCGCGCCGCCAACAGATACCATTGGCATCTGTTGGCGGCGCGGTTGCGGATAGTCTTTGCGGCTTTTTCTGCCTTTATTGCGCTGTCGTGCCCAGCTCTGGCCACCCGTCGGCAGTCCAGCTGATGGGACGCTGTATGAGCATGGCGGCACCGTTCTGGGTGGCACTGTAGCCGTGGCAGATGAAGATGTCCTCGCCGTCGAAGGTGTAGGCGGCACAGTGGCCGGCAGCCTCCCACTGCTTCTTGTCGCCCTCCAAGAAGAGCGTGCCTCCGCCGTTGGCCATGTCCTTGCCGTTGCGGTCGAGGTAGGGGCCGCCGACCGTCTTGCTGCGGCCCACGGCCACACGGTAGTTGCTTCTGGCACCTCGGCAACAGTAGTCCCACGACACGAAGAGATAGTAGTAGCCGCCGTGCTTGAAGATGAACGGGGCCTCGATGGCGTTGGTGCCGGCAAACCGCGAGGTGGGGTTCTCTTCCGTGGGCTTATAGTTGGGGTCGTAGCGGCGGGCGATGGTGCGCGGCCATTGGACGTTGGGCGCTGAACGTTGAGCGTGGTCGATGTGCATGGTGGAATCGAGGGGAGCCAGCTGGATGCCGTCCCAGAAGGAGCCCCATACGAGCCAGGGCTTATCGTTGTCGTCGATGACGAAGTTGGGGTCGATGGCATTCCAGTTGTCGCCTGTCCATTGGCCATCGGCACCGCGCTTCCGTTCGTGCGAGGTGACGATGCAGCCCTCGTCCTTCCACATGTTGGCCCCCAGCGAGCGACTGCTGAGCAAGCCGATGGCCGACCCGTTCTTGCCAAAGGTGGAGCAGCTGTAGGCCATCCACCAGCGGCCGTGCCAGTGGATGACGTCGGGGGCCCACACATGGTTGCTGAAGCCCGGCACGGAGTCGGTGGCCCAGCCGGGGATGACGGTCATCACTGGCTGTGGCAGCACCGTCCACGTCTTGCGGTCTTTCGACGTCATCTGCTGGATGCCCATGCCCGTGGCATAGATGTAGTACGTGTCACCGTCCTTGGCCATCACTGGGTCGTGGACCATGGGCGTTTCGGTGGTGAACGCTTCGCGCTGGAAGCGGGGACGGCGTTGCTGCTGGGCAGCTACCGTGGTGAAGATGGTGGCTAAAGCCAACGTAGTTAGAGTCTTGTTCATGGTGTTTCGTTAGGATGTCAGTAAGTAGTATCGCGTCTGTGTTGCTTCGTTTCGATGGGTGCCGAGAAACTGGCACTCAATGAACTTTTTAACAACGAATGAAGACGAATGGCACAAATTCAGACGAATCGCTTTCTCGTGTCAATCGACTTCATTCGTTGTTTATGTAAAGAATTCTCTCAGTTCCTTATCGCATGGCAAACCAGCGGTCGCCCATCACGGCCTGGCGCACCTGTTGCAGTCCGGCCTCGTCGTTGCCCACGGTGATTGTCTTGCCTTCCTGCAGTGTGGCCTGGATGGTGCCGTCGGCGTTGAAGCGGAAGATCTCCTTGGTGATGCCGTTCTGCGTCATCGACCACGAGTCGGTGGCCACGTCGTGGGTGAAGCGGGTCACCTCGCCCGTGGGCGACTTCACCTCATAGCCGTCCTTCAGCGTCTTCACGGCATAGTAGCGGCCGTCTTGTCCCACCACGATGCGCGTGCCAGCGTCGGCCACAGGGTTGTCGCCCGACCAGAACTCGATGGTGTTGAGCACCAGCGAGTCGACAAGCAGGCAGATGCCACCCACGATGGGCTGCAGGATGAAGCCCACGATGGCGTTGATGTACTTGTTGCCGGTCATGGAGCATTGCCATTTCTCGTACTTGTTGAACAGGGCAAAGGAGCCGATGCAGGAGCTGCACAGCAGAGTGGCGGCCATCAGCAGGGCGGCCACTTTGAAACTTCTTTTCTTCATAGTTGGTTTTGTTATTAGGGTGAATAAAGTCTATTTTACTTTCCACACATTGAGCACGATGCCGCTGAACCCTGGCTCGAAGCTTGGGGCGCAGAGGAAGAGCGCGTTGTTGAGCCACGCATATTTGCTGTCGGCGGGAGCCTCGAACTGCGGGGCGCAGCGGAAGTAGAACTGTGGGCGACCCTGCTCGTCCTGCCCGTTGGCGATGATGCCCCGGTTGCGGATGTGGATGTTCACGCCGTCGTCGGTGCGGATGCTGTAGATGGCCTCTATCTCGGTGCGCCCCTGCGCGTTGGCCAACTGGTAGTCGGCACCGCCATTCAGGATGGTGCCCTTCAGCAGTGGCCCCTCGAAGGTGCCGCCCGTGATGGGGATGACGGTGCGGCGCCCGTGCTGGGTCTCGCCGCAGTTGTAGGCCTCGCCCAGCGTCACTTTCAGCTGCAGGGCGAACTCCAGGTCGGGGCCTTTGGGGGCTTGAGCCTCTTGTGCCTTGGCACCGAGGGCCAGCATCGCCATGAAGGCGACAAGAAGGAATGCTTTTCTCATGTGTAATATTTTATGACTTTGCAAAGGTACGAATAAGCGAGCGAAAAGCGAAAGAAAAAACGATTTTTCTTTCGTTTTCCCGAGCGAAAGTACTTTCGGCGCAGCCAAAAGCCTCACCCCCGGCCCCTCTCCAAGGGGAGAGGGGAGTATATAGACCTGCAAGCTGATGATGCTGTGCGACGCTTTTCGACCGTAGCAGTTTGAAAAGTGATGACATGCAGGTGAGCATTGTTGATGACGAGCGAAATGGGGTGCCTTCAGGGGAGGCGGCGCACGCCAAACAGGGAGGGGGAGGCACCGCAGAGGGAAAAAGGGCATGCTTTTTCGGTTGGCAGCGGGCGGGGACATGATTGGCAGCGGCCGCTGCCAATGATGGCAGCGAACGCCGCCAATGATGGCAGC
>JAEEGF010505822.1_pt1 | contig 15323 bp, 12 predicted proteins | sample 9134171 | NCBI WGS metagenome assembly JAEEGF01 (sample SAMN16246542, study PRJNA631951) | gut metagenome | biome: gut microbiome; feature: rumen; material: AP-attached | host: Bos | place: Iran: Karaj | collected 2018-10 | reverse complement strand
AACATCACGACCCAGAACTGCTACCTGCCATACAAATAAGTCAGCAACAACATTCGCATATCAAAAGGCACATCTTCACGGTGTGCCTTTTTTTATTACTTTCACCAGAAAGAACAAAAAAAACGGGGTTTTATTTGCTTATTTACATGTTTATTTGTATCTTTGCAGTCGAATATAAACAAACGACGAACTACATTCTATTTATTAATATTATTAACTAAACAAAAAAGTATGAAAATTAAACATTTACTAACAAAGACGCTCCTCGTTGCAGCAGGTCTGCTCGTGGGGCAGAGCGTGTGGGCAGCTGACCCTGACCTGGTGAACGACTTCACACTTGTAAAATCAGTAACATTTGGAGATGGTGTAAACATCGCTGGTTCTGGAGCTTGTGCTCATACTGCTTATGACACAGGTAACAATAAGCAACAATCACTGACCATCTTGACGGCTCCTGAAGATGCTGCTGGTTGGATTGCCATGCAAGCGTGGACAACAGATGGAAAAGGCAAAGGATGGTGGAACCGTGCTGACAATTCTTTATATTGTGTTAACGCACAGCGTTCTGCTGCCGTGTTTGGTGATGACCTTACGCTTGGCTGGCTTGTAGTATTCGATTGCAAGAATGATGCACAATATGGTTTGACGCTGACTAATGGTAACGGAAATCCTGACGGCACATTCACATATACAAAAAGCGAGGATGGCAAGTCATATTTCTGTACTATCACGGCTGAAACCGGCGCTTATGTCGGTTTTTGTGGCATCAAGAACTCACAAGGCATCATGAAAATTTCGGTTTACAAGCCTAACAAAGCTGTTGTAAAAACGACATACACCATTAAATTCCAAGATATGGAAGGCAATACATTGAAAGACGATGAAATTGTCGAAGGAATCGGTGGTAATACTATTTCCTTAACGGCTGGCAATAAGGCAAATATCTCAAAAGACGATGTTGTATATATCTATGATAACGATGATAGCGCCGAAAAGACAATTGCCAATGACGGTTCAACTGTTGTCATCATTAAGTTCCACGCAGCACAGAACTTCAGTTATACTGTAAATGAAGTTTGCGGTGAAAAGAACGCGCGCATCACTTCAGGCACGAGTTATGAGACAGCAACTATCAAAGTACCATATCGTAAATACAATGCAGTTGATGGTCAACTTTACAAAAAAGACGTCACTAATAAAGAATACAACACCTCATTTACGTTAGATGCAAATAATAAGGTCATCAACCTTGGCTATACTGCAGTTGATGGTGTTAATAATGTTGTATTCATTTCTGAAGGTGAGGATATTGAAGGGTTGACCCCCATTACTACCGGTAATACTACCATTCGCAGCTCAAATTCAGCATCTGCTTATGCCGCTACGGATACCAAGATTACTACTCTGCCTGCTGGAAAATATAAGATTCATGCTGTTATCTACGATAGCGCAAGTAAGCCCAATAGCAACTGGACTTTCAAGGCTGGTAACGCTGATATAGTTACGTTTAATTGCACCACAGTTAATATTGCGGAATTTGATTCTCAAGAGTTTGTTATTTCAGGTGAGACAGATATTATTATGGCAGCTGCTGGTTCTACAGCTCGTGGACTTGATGCCATTTATATCATTAAGACTGGCGATGCTCCTACTTCTATTCCCGCAACAATCAGTACAACAGGTTCTTCATTCGCCTCAACAGCTATTATCGATTGCTCTAAACTGCCTGACGGTGTGACTGCATATAAGGTTTCAGCTGTAGCAGACAGCAAGGCTACCCTGACTGAGGTGACCGAGGCTGTTGCTCCTGGCACTGGTCTGATTCTGATTGCTGGTACTGCTAGCAGCTATGACCTTCCTGTTGCCGCTACTGGTAATGACATTTCCGCTACCAACAAGTTAGTAGGCGTTACTGTTGCCAAGACTGTTGCTGACGACGAAGCTTACGGTCTGAAGGACGGTAAGTTCAATAAGTTGTCTGCCGGAACAATTCCTGCCAATAAGGCTTATCTGCCCGCAACAGCAGTTTCTGCTCCTGAGCTGACCATCGTATTCGGTGGCGAAGCAACAGGCATTGCAGATGTAAGAGGTAAGATGGAAGATGTAAGAAGTGACTTCTTCGACCTGCAGGGCCGCAAGGTAGCTAATCCTACCAAGGGTCTGTACATCCAGAATGGACGCAAGGTCATTCTGAAGTAAGATGTTTGATGTAAGAAATAAGATGTGAAACTTATAAATGCATAAATAAATATGAAGAAAATATATAATAGCCCAGAAATGGACGTAATCGAGTTAAAGCAGCAGACGCTGCTGGCAGGCTCTGTAATCTTTACGGTGGACGAGAGCCCCATCGATGCAAGCACAGTGGACGCTCCAACGTTCGCAGACGATGACTTCATCGACTTCAAGGACTAAGCGATTATCCCTGATACAATTATTGCCAGCCCCATTACGGAGCTGGCAATATTTTTTAGGAAAGTAACGATGGAGGTCGAAATCTCGATAAAAAAGTGAGATTTCGACCTCTATCGTATTACTTATCTATAAAAAGGTCATCCAAAACAACCTCCTGCTGGACTTTTCCGCTATACTGGTTTCTTTTAACTCCAAATGTGGTTATCATTGTTGGAACCAATGACTTTTTTGTTTTAGTAGCAGCCTTGAATGCTGCAATCTTATTTCGCAGTCGGAGCGAATAGTCCTTATCAATAACAAACTCACTATCAGAGAACTTTGCCTCACACACATTGATGGCATGGTCTCGTCTGTCAATCAGCAAGTCAATCTGGGCGCCGTTTATCTCTTCTTGATTAGAATCCTCATTGGAACGAAGTTCTTCAAGCGTACGTTTTGTTATAAACCAACTTGACTGCTGAGTTAGTACAGAACCGAATCCCAAGGCGTGCTTCACTTGTTCTATATGGTCCTTTACTAACTGCTCGAAACTATAACCCAGCCAGACATCTTTCTTTGGGTTATCGAGCATGTGAGTCCAGAAATGCTCGTCCTGCCCATAGTTGTCCTTAATGAATCGCAGATAGAAGAACGTGTAGTAGTCGGCTAATTGATAAGTCTTATCTTTGGTTTTCTTGCCGAAATAGTTGTAGTCTCTTACAAATCCGCATTTCACCAGATCTTGCAATGCTTTTGACAACTTTCCATTTTCCGGCAGTTTTGTAGCTGTCACAATTTCGTCTCTGGTCAATCCAACTCGCTTTGAAGCCAAAGCCTCAACGATACGAAGGTAAAGTTCAGACTGGTCGAAGAGTGTCTCATAAAGATGGGCGAACTCATCCCACAATTTGCCATTCTTCTTGAAGAAACAGTTGTCAATATTGTCTGCAAGCGGGCGACCCGGTTCTAATTGTTTCAAATAGTATGGTATGCCTCCCATAATCATATAGATTTGGGCGATGTCATAGCGTTCCATTTCAAATCCTTGTTTTTGAAGATACTGCTCTGTTTCGGCCAGAGTGAAAGGGCTAAGAAACATTTTACTGTTAGCTCTGTTGTACAGTCCGCCCTTCTGTTTGAAAAGCTTGTTAATAATCCAGTTGGTGGCACTACCGCATATCACAAGCATCAAATCGTCCTGAGCACATCCCCATCCGTTCCAAAACCATTCAAAGGCGTTAAGGAAATTGCTGCCCTTTGTGTCCATCCAAGGCAACTCGTCAAAAAAAAGCACCCGTCTTGTGCCTGTCTTAGTAGCGTTGAGACAGGCTTTCAATTGGGCAAAGGCATCCATCCATGAGACAGGCTGCTTCATTTCTCCTTCATGGAAATACTCATCGATAGCCAAGGAGAAGTTTTTTAACTGTACAGACATCTTTTGCTTATACAGTCCAGTTACCTTGAAGGCAAATCCGAATTGGGCAAACACTTGGTTTACCAGATATGTTTTGCCGACACGGCGTCTGCCATATACCACAACCATCTCAGCCTCGCCCGAATGATACAGGCGGTCAAGTTCCTTTTGCTCCTGTTTTCTTCCTATGATTACTGCCATATCCTTCTAAATATGGTGCAAATATACAACTATTTTGCGAAACAACAAACGATGGAGGTCGAAATCTTACTTTTTTTTCGAGATTTCGACCTCCATCGTTGCTCTCCACAAAAATATTGCCAGCTCTCATGGGGCTGGCAATATTTTTATTATGACGAAAGCCAGTGGCTATTCGCCGGTCATATCTATTCTTCCCAGTCAATGATAGTTTCTTCGGGGCTGAGAGAAACACTGCCGTCAACGCCGTCATCACCTAATAGATCTTTGAAAGATCCTGCCATTATACGTGATGATTGCATTTTAACGACTGTCAATGTCGGAATCATATATGTCTTTTTCATTGTTGTAATCTCCTTTATTTTACCAACTGACCATTTGCGTTAAACTTCATGCCCTTCTTGAGGATCATGAGCTTACCATCCTCAATGAACTTGCCCACCTTAGCAGCAAACCCTGCCTTGGCTTCGCTGATGCCTGTTACGTCGTCAGCAAATACCACATTCATAGCGTGAGCAGAAGAGGCGCCACCATTCACCTTCAGGAAAGCCTTGCCAGCAGCTATCGAGCCACTGATGACGGGATTAAACTGAACATTTGCTCCATTATCGACAGATGTCAGCACATACAGGTTATAACCGTCGTATGCATTCCATGCTGTTGCTGCTGTTGCTGAGCCCTTCAGATGACCCTGAGCCGTTGTAGAGCTTGCAGTCAAAGGAATGCTATAGGTATTTGCAGCACCCTTCAACACCACACCGGTATTTGCAGGAACATTGTCAACTGGCGTCAGAGTAACCACATTCTCAGTGCAGGTAGCTGTGTAGGCCGTCAAGCCGTCAACTCCCGTGAAATCAAGAGCGTATGGCGTGTAAAGTGTTGCCCAGCCTACGGCGGTAATTGTCGCGGGGACAGAAGTCATCTTTTTGGTCAGGACCACATCGTCAAGGTTTAGTCTTGAAGCCCCACGAGGTGAATTCCAGCACAGTCCCCTGAGTTTGCCTATGGCTGAGGTATTCAGGTTTTCAACCGTTTTTTCCAATATGGTCGTACCGCCATCATAACTTGTAATCTTTACATATATGGTGGCAGTATTATTAACAGCATCAATTTCAGTAGCTCTGACTACGAATTTATACCATGTGCCACTTGTAAGCGTATATTCTTCGTCGTATGCTGTTGCTCCGAATGTTGGCTTATAAACCGTACTACCAGCAGTTATTGCCTTCAAAGCAAACAACGGATTTGTAACATCGTCATTTGCTGTTTCAAGTTTTCCGGTTTTTGTTCCTGTAATATAGAATTTATTGGCAGAATTCTGTGTTCCAGGATTTAATGCGGCAGAGAAAGACAGCGTCCAGTTGTCAGCATCCAAACTTGACCCTACACCAAAATCCCAACGCTGATTACGACTTGCGCCACCATCAGGATAATAGAAATCAAAATACTTGGTAGCATTTGGCGAAGTACCCTGCTTAATGGTAACCTCGTTCTTCGAATTCCTGGACTGGAAGGTCCATCCATTAGCCTGCATCGTGCTTGTAATATTACCAACAGCATAACTCTCATAGTCTTCCGACAGGAGTGTAATGGTTGGGGTATAATCCCAACTTGCCCCTTCAAAGAACAATACGAGCTCACCATTGTAGAAGTACAATTTTCCTTCTCCAGCACCTTCAAGCACCACAGCGCTGACAGGCGTTTCGTTGCTTTCGCTGACTGGTGCGCCATTGACAGTGAGAGCATCGAGGGTTCCAAGTGTAAATTTATTGCCACCTCCAAAGCTGGAGTTTGCCACAATCTGTATCACCGGCTTCAGGTATTCCGGGCCATAGTTTTCCCATGCTGCGCCACTTCGGGTGCGCAGATTTAAAAATCCAATATTCACTCTGTCTGACTGGCTGTTGGCAGGATTAATCTGGAAGACCATTCTCGACCCTTCATGCATATTCAGCGTACTGATGTTTGCGTTAGCATAGCTGGCCGTCGAAGCATCTGTAACACCTGCTGCTGACGGATAGAATGTTGAACCATACTCCATCGTGAGCGATTTGCTGATGGTCGGTGCGCCATACAGTTTGGTATGACGGTTCATCCATACAGGGCTGCTACTGAGCGTTCCACTGAAAGCCAAAGAGCCTGCCCATACATCAGTATTGCCAGTATATGTCTCCGTCACGTTGGGAAGCGCCAATAAGCCGTCACCCTGCTTCACCAGACTTGTACTGCCGGTAAAGGCATTGCCCGTAAGTGTGTGGCTATAAGTCGTAGTTTCTATTGAAGGCAGATTGGTGGCGCCTATGCTGCCGTCCGTCTTCACTTTTGTGCCTGTTGTGCCGTTTTCATCAGTTCCCTGCACCCACGATGGCGTGTTTACATAAACCACGCCTGGTGCTGCGCCTTCGCCTACAGAGACGTTCATATCGTTGGTTTCACAGAGCATGACAGGGGTGGTATTGGCAGAGCTGATGCTACCTCCGTTGGCTATTTCCGTACGTCCGGTATTAGTCAATGGGGGCGGAGCCTGTGTAATACCCTCCATCTCGCCCACGAAGAAACTGGGGTGAGGCGGCTGGTTGTAAGCCATCATCTGCCACACCATAGCCTGACGGTACTGGTGGTCGTACCAAAGGCAAGGCAGCGAGTATTCGGTTACGTAACCAGTAGTATATACGCGCAGGTTCGCGCCGCAGCGTACGATAATCTCCTCGCGCCAGTCGCCAATGATGTCGCCCTGGAAGCAAGCGTTGTTTTTCGAGTCGTTGTTCATGTTACAGCCGTCCGATGTAAACAGGCGTCCACTCTCATAGTCATATACGGCAGCTTCCCTCGCGGTACCGGGGCTGTCGAGTATCTCGTCACGCAAGTCGCCGTCCCAGAAGATACGGAAGTTCAGATGACTCCAATATAAGGCATCGCCAGTGTTGGCATCAGCAGTAGCCCGTGGCACCACCTCAACGTCTTTTACTGATGATATAAGTCCTGAGCCCACAGAACGTCCCAGACATCCCGGATACGCATTGGAGAAATTTCCCATCATAGCACGGCCGTCATCTTCAGAATGAGTGTATTTGTAATACACTTCGCTGGTAGTGGCATTACGATAGTTCGAACCATAATAGGGGGCATCTTCCAGACACCCGAAGAACTCAAGTCCCTTGCGGTAGGGGTCAAAGTCGCCCACATGCTGGGCATCGCCATGTTCAAAGCCTGTTGTCGAGAGACCCTTGCCGTTGTCGTCAATCACCATCGAACCATAGACAATCTCATCGCGTCCGTCCTCATCAACGTCAGCTATGACGAAGTTGTGGTAGCCGTTTTTGCACCAGGGGCTGCTTAAGTCATTACAGCTCCACGACCAGCGCTCGCTCCACTCATGTGTGCCTTTGTTGAGGTCGAGGGCCATCATCTTGTGTCTTGTGTATATACCCCTACCCAAGAAGAGACTAGCCTTACGTCCATCCAGGAAAGGAGCACCCATGAAATACTTGCTGGAACGATGGCCATAGTTGTCGCCCCAGGCTGCTTCCTCTCCACTTGATGACACCGTCTCGCCGGACTCAAAGCGCTTCAATGGGTATGTCATCTGTTGATACAGCGCTCCTGTTTCACCATTTATATATACGAGATACTCATTGCCTCTGTGTGTCCAAGCATACTGTGCATTGGTATGACTTTGCATCTGGTCGCGTTTGTTTACGCCTGCCGTTCCTATAGTGTGCTTTGTTGTCTTGCCATCACTGCCCAATATCAGCATATCGTCGGCTCCACGCAGCACTACCTCTGCCTTGCCGTCCTCATCCCAGTCGTAGGCAATGATGTTCACCTCTGTAGAGTTCAGGCTCACCATATTCGGGCCGCAGTCTATGCGCCACATCAGTGTAGCGGCTCCCGTCTGCCAGTTCACGTTGTAGGCATCGAACACCACAAATTCCTTCGAATCGTAGGCATACATATTCTTTGTGCCCCCATTGCCATCATCAGTTCCTGCATCATAAGTATTCAGTCGCTTGATGATGATTTCCAGCTCGCCGTCGCCGTCCAGGTCAGCCATCTCAGCATCATTGGGCTGATAGTGACTCGTTACATCATTGCCGCCTCGGTCATAGACTTTGGCCAAAGCAATGTCAAGGTAGCCGTTATGTGTCTTATTCAAATTGTAGTAGTAGTCGTTCCACAAACCCACTGCATCACATTTGGTATGCGCCTGCGCCACACCATTGACAACCACCTCAACCTGATATGTGCTACCAGAGTTGCCGCCAGTATCATTATAGTTTGTAACACTTAAACCACTTGCAATCTTCGTGCTGCCACGATAAAGGTTATAAGTCACGCCGTAGAGCTCATTGGCTTGGCGCCGCCAGCTGACAAAATTGCCCGACGCTGCCTGCATCGCCACCAGGCCGCGTCCCAGCTGGTCGGTATGTCGCTGAGCCTTCGCTTCGCTGCATATCATCAGCAGCAGGGCAGCAAGGTAAATCACGCTTTTCTTCATTCTTATTTTTTTTGATTTAGTTTAGTCTGTATTCAATACTCCGGCACTATTCCCAATTACTCCGGCACTATTTTCAAATATTCCGATGTTATTTGCAGATAACCCCATGTTATTTCCAAATAACCCCATGTTATTAAGAAACGACACAGAAGAAGAGAGTTCTTCTGTGTCGCAAAAGATTTATTAGACTTAGAATTCCCAGTCAGCCCACTCGTATTCAGGAGCCATAGCATCTCCTGTAGCATCTTGACCGTACATTGGAACAGATCCTGCCAACAGCGTCTGCTGAGCCTTTACCTCTATAATCTCCATCTCTGGAGCAAAATATGTTTTCTTCATACGTTGTTTCCTCCTTCTTTTTACTTAATGACTACCTTCTTACCATTCACAATGTAGAGACCCTTAGCAGGCTGAGCAACCTTGCGACCCTGCAGGTCGAAGAAGTCACTTCTTACATCTTCCATCTTACCTCTTACATCTGCAATGCCTGTTGCCTCGCCGTCAAACACCATCATCATAGGTGCAGAAGGATCAGGAGCCAATGAAGAATTAAAGTGCAGGTAAGCACGGTTTGCAGCTACGGTCTGACCATTAGCGAGGTAGAAGCCGACACCGCTTGTGCCGTTGTTCAGAATCATATTGGTGTTACCAACACCGTCAGTTGTTGCCACGGCTACACCTGTACCTGCTACGAGGTCATTTTCGCTGACAGCAGCAGCACCAGTCATTACAGGGATATCCTCTGTTGTACCACCATCCTTATAGAGAAGAACAGGAGTACCTGCAGGAACATTATCAACCTTAGTCATTGTAGCAACGCCCTTCGAAGAAACCTTAACCTTGTAAGCCTCGATAGAAGTAGCAGAGAAGTCAAGATCGCAAGATGGAACATATGTAGCGTAACCAGCAGCAGTAACGGTTACAGAAACTGAAGCACGCTGTACTTTAATAGACTTAACTGATGCATAACGTCCTAAACTGAAACGGAAATTACCCGTAGTAGAGGTTACTTTGAACACGTATGTATCTCCAGAGACAGTATTCCAATTATCCAAAGTACCATCAGTAGCAGTTGGAACAGGATGCTCAGTACCCCAAATAACTTTTATCGTAACTACGTCATCTTTTTGAACATTTCTCAAAGCGTAATTTATAGTATTACCTCCATAGATACCTGTAGTACGTACCATCCAGTATGAAGCACCTGTATTGCTTGTTAGCAAATTTTCGCTGACATGTGTAGCATTGGCATACATATAATAATAAGGTGTTGAACCTCCTCCTATAGTGGTAACAACTTCTTCGCTATTAACTGAGATTCCTGCATCACTACCATTGTATGTTTCATTAATAATAATAGGAGCTGTAGATGGAGCAATAGCAATTACTGATCCTTTAGCGGATTCCGTATATCCAGCAGCTTCAGACCAGTATTTCAATGTCTCACCATCATTCACGTTAATCGCGGTGCTATAAGTCTGCTCTGCATTATCGTCAATCTGATATTTGATGGTAGTAGCAGGATTCAGGAGTTTATCACTCTGATTGTCTGCCAGTGTAACAGTAGACACACCTGCAGAGTATCCAGTCTTTGTCCATGTTGGAGTGTTTAGTGTGATGGTTGTACCAGCCTCAAATGCCAAGTTCTCTGACTCTGCACTTTTCGTACCCTTAGTAGCCTTAACCTTGATGTTGGTATTTGCAGAAATCACAAGAGATGTTCCTGGAGTATAGTTTGCGCCATCGTCTGTTGAATAAGACAAAGCTGCACCTTCTGTTGTACAAGAGAAGGTAACTGTGCGATTAATACCGTCAACGGCTGTGATGGCTGCGGTAGGTACATCAACTGCATCCATATCAATAGTCTCTGTAGTTACAGTAGAAGCTGTTGCTGCTGATGAGTTACTAATTGTGATAGCCTTGATAGTAGTAGTTTCAGTAACATCAAAAGGTGCAGTGTACTTTGTTGAAGATGCTGTTGGTGTTGTACCATCTGTTGTATAATAGGTAGTCACTGGAGCTAACAAATTTGATGCACCAGCAGTAATAGTCACGGTACGTGCACTACCCTTTGCCTCAGAACTAATGGAAGGAACAGTCATTGTCTCAGTGGTAGCAGTGACTATTTTGATCTCTGACACTCTGGCCGCTGATTTAAGTTCAAACATCGCACATCCATTGGCATCAGCAGTTAACTCTGATTCCGAAGTCACTACAGTATAGTCACTTGGAGTGGATAATGCACCTGCTTGCCTTGTTTTAAGAGAACCTCCAGAAAATGTAATAGTCAGTTTGTCACCTTTTATTAAACCAAGAATTGCGAAATGGCGACCTTTACTAGAGTTAGTGTTTGACAGACCACTTGCATTTATATTCCAAGTATCATTGTTTTGGAAGGCAACTCGACCCATTAATCCATCACAGTTTGTAGGTAAATACATAGGAGTTTTTTGCTCTCTTGCAGCCTGCTCTCCTGACAGAGTTAAATTACCTACTGCGCTTAGAGCATCTACATCGTAAGTAATTGTGTTCGACAGGGCTGCTGTTGTAATCTGCAAGTAAGCATAGTGAACAGAGAGACGAATGTCAAGAGAAGCGGGCTCACTTCCCAAGGTCTTATTGTATGTATATGTGTAGACTGCTTCACTTTTTCCTGTGATAGTAGCTGTCATAGAAAAAGAAGTACCATTCAGGCTAACGTACATATCCACAGTAGAGCCGTCCATGTCAGCACGCCAAGCATCCCAATCTGACCAACTCGTTGTGAAGCCATCTCCACTTCCGACTACATTTTCCCATGCATCCGGACGCATGATGATAATGTCTGAACTACCATCGTTTGCAATCAGATGATAACCATTCATATTGTTCCAGGCACCACCATCTTTCCTGTTCTGAGTGAATGTGTAATGGATAAACTTGCCATTAGCCAAAGTAATTGGTGTTGACGAAGCGGCAAGATCTGTTGTAGAGCAGTCACTTTCACCGACTGTTTCGATGACAGCACCATACGCATTTGTTCCTGTCATAAGCAGTCCCACTGCCATGAGGAGCGTCTTTGCTAGTAATTGTTTGATTTTCATACTTTTTTGTTTAGTAAGTTAATTATGTTAATTATATCAATCGTAGTTCGTTGTCAGCAGAAAGGGTATTGCCCTCTCTAACCATCATTCAAAGTAGTAGTTCGTTCGGAATTATGCACACGATGCGAATCTTCTCCTACACTTTCGGGTGCAAAGGTACAAAGAAGTAAGGAAACAACCAAAAGAAATAAGCACTTTTTTTATTTTTGGACCGAAAAATCCTTCCGGGTTTCAGATTTAGTACACAGAGACACAGAGACGCAGAGTAATTAAATACATGCCCTCCCCAAAAAGGAAAAAGAAGGCAAAAAAAGAAAAAGGCTCCGTGCCTTTGTGTCTCCGTGTACCATAATTAACCTACACAGAGACGCAGAGTATTCTTTGTATAAATGAGGGTATGCGGGAAATGTCATCAGTACCAGCCTCTATTGAGCCTGCTACAATTATTGTGTTCATTTCTTCTTCCCTTTCAGCCCATGAAATTAAGGAAATGCACAACAACAGCAGCTATAACTTCAAGTGAAGCATATAGCTGCTGTTGTTAACAGATATAGGTATTACTACCAGTTGTTTTCGAGTGATTAAATGTCATTCAAATCTACTACGAAATCATCGAATTCGGGTGCCTGAATTATAGACTCTCCGTCATAGGAGTCGCCTAAATTGACGCTGGAAGTCTGGAGTAAGTGTGAATGTTGCGTCAGCTTAACGACAGTCATTGTGGGATTAATATATGTCTTTTTCATATTTATTTCTTTTTTGAACATGAATTATCATTAATTATCCATTAATTTCTCATTAATTACTTAATCACCTTACGTCCATTTACAATGTAAAGACCCTTAGTGGGCTGAGCAACCTTGCGACCCTGCAGGTCGAAGAATATCTCATTTTCTGCATTCCTCATTGTCTTAATTTCAGAGATGCCAGTAGTTTTATTTTCAAATACAATGCTCAATGTGGGAGCCAATGTAACACCAGTCAGATCAAGGTAAGCCTTGCCGGCAGGGATAGTAGCTCCATTCGTGTCGAGACGTTGGAATTCAGCCGTACCGCTGTTGTTCACAAGTACATAATAGTTGGCATTAGCGCCCAGAGGTGTGGATGTCGTGCAACCAACAAGCTTGTTGCCATCAATAGCAGTACCCGAAGCTGCAATAGGGATAGTGACAGTAGCATCAGGAGTACCCTTAAGAGCCAAGCCCTGACCAGCAGCTACGCCTGAAGAGGCTGTCGATGTCATTGTAACCGAAGAGCCGCTGGCAGCAGAAGCATAGTAGGCTGTAGCTGTACCCTCAGAAGCAGTCAGTGTCGACAGGTTGAGTGGATAAGCACTTGCGAAGGTCGTCCAGCCGGTAGCGCCGATGGTGACAGAAACGGGAAGCAGGTCGATATATCCAAGCTCTACTAATGGACGAACAGTAATATCTGATGTTGCAAATCCTTCTTTTGTAGGAGTGATAGAAGAGGTCAGTGTCATTTCATCACCGCTTATAGGAGTAATTGTTGCAGAGATGTTGACAGTGGCTCCTGAGCGAGAAACCGTTAAGTCAACCGTTGCGCCATCAAGAGCGTCTAATATTGCAGCATCGGTTGCTGGATAGCCAGTAGTGTTTACGGTTTCTGCTTCCTTAAGACTTCCCCAGCTACTTCCTTTAGTACCTGAAACTACATCATAATAGTCTGTTTCGTACTGCAGTTCAATAAGCCACGTTCCCCAAGTTTCAATATGGTTATTGTAGCTCTTAAATTTCAAATTCAAACTCTTCTCTGGAGCCAAAGTAAAATCGACTTTAGCACCATGATCTGCCAGACGTCCTGTTCTATTGAGTTTGCCAATAAGCGTACCTGTTACAGCATCTGCGTCAGTAAGTTCCTTGTCAGCAGTGATATCAATATGTGCATTTTCTACAGTCATCTGAAGCCATACATCGCTGTTTGCCAAACCGAAGGTGCCAGAGAAGTAATGATTATACTTGTCACCGCCACTGGTGGTGAAAGTCTGCGAGATGCTCATTTCCGACCCATTACGCTCTATGTACATAACAACGTCGGCACCTGTGCCAATCATCGTTCTGTAGTCAGCAGCCCAGCCATAAGTTTTCCCGTTATAGACTCCATTTGTGCTCACATCATAGTCAGCTGGGTCATTAGTTTCTCCACTATGTGCCTTCCATCCCCAGCCATTACCTTTCATGTAGAAGTTCTGTTGCTGGCCGTCCCAGATATTCAGGGCATGTGTCATCTGATCGTTCCAGACATAGCTTACTCCGGCAGCTGTCAGTTGATCGTCAGTAGCCGTATAGGTCTTGAATTTCAGCGTCAGTCTCTGGTGAGGGCCAACAGCTATGATTTCTGATGCTTGACCATACCAAGTGGTAGAGTTGTCTGTTGCTCCAATAGTATTTCCTTTGGAGAATGATACATTATCTGCCCACGCAAAATTTGTTTCCCCCAGTAGGCATACTGCCATGAGGAACGTTTTCATTAGTAATTGTTTGATTTTCATACTATTTTGTTTAGTAAGTTAATTATGTTAATATATCAATCGTAGTCCGTTGTCGGCAGAAAGGGTATTGCCCTCTCTAACCATCATTCAAAGTAGTAGTTCGGTCGGAATAGTGCACACAATGTGAATCTTCTTCTACACTTTCGGGTGCAAAGGTACAAAGAAGCAAGGAAACAACCAAAAGAAATAAGCACTTTTTTTATTTTTCGACCGAAAAATCCTTCTGGGTTTCAGATTTAGTACACAGAGACACAGAGACGCAGAGTTATTAACGGATTGTTGGATTATTCGAGTTCAATGTCGAACATACTTAGAATGACCTTATTCATTATAACATCGAAATAGTCCCTTTTAACAAAATTGTTAAATGACTGTATCACTTCATCGGTACGATAATAAGATACTATATGGGTTACAAAGAAAGATTGCTTTGATAAAGGTTTCAAAAGCCATTCATTCTTGATCTCCATCGTAAACTCAGGGTTGAGGTTCTTTGAAGAAATAAGAACTGCATAAAACATACCATCCTCGGCATCTTGCAACTTGTCGGTAGATAATACCAATGCCATGTGAGGCTTAACATTCCCATCAGGCAGTTGGTACGGAACCTCAACTATTTCACGTTGTGAGACTCTATTTACAGCCATTTCTCCACAGGTTTAATAGTCTTACCGATATTGGAGTCTATAATTTCCTTCCAGGATGTGTCTTCCGGCATCGGAGGCATTTCTTTGTTGTCAAAACGCGCCTTCAGTTCAGCATCGGTTGGAGTACAGTTAGCGCGTCTTCTAACTTTTGCCACTCTCTTGTCTGGCACGGTAGAATGACACACTAAAGCATCAACTTGCTGTTGAAGCCAAACTTGCAGCGAAAGACCGTTGAGACAACGCTCTGCCTCAGCAGCCAATTGGTCATCTATGACAACACTATATGTACACATACATCCGTATTTATTTCTCTGCCTGCAAAGTTACGAACTAATTTTGAGATTTCCAAAAAACTGCACTAAAATATTATTTAGGACAATTAGGGCTTATCCGAAAAATCCTTCTGGGTTTCAGATTTAGTACACAGAGACGCAGAGACGCAGAGTAATTAATACATGCCCTCCTAAAAAAGGAAAAAGAAGCCAAAAAAGAAAGGTCTCTGTGCCTTTGTGTCTCCGTGTACCAAATAATTAACCTACGCAGAGACGCAGAGTATTCTTTGTAGAAATGAGGATATGCG
>JAEEGF011853961.1_pt1 | contig 15324 bp, 29 predicted proteins | sample 9134171 | NCBI WGS metagenome assembly JAEEGF01 (sample SAMN16246542, study PRJNA631951) | gut metagenome | biome: gut microbiome; feature: rumen; material: AP-attached | host: Bos | place: Iran: Karaj | collected 2018-10 | reverse complement strand
ATATTCCTGCAGGGATGTTTATATAAGGAAAAGACCTATTCGTTGAATACGCCATACTTCTGTGCTCTGTATTCCAATTCTGCTGCATATGCTGCAGGACTCTTTCTGGTGGATTGTATCCCTTCCTTGTTTACGATCGTGTGATCGTATACAATACAAAGCAATCATGCAAATCAAAAAAAACGTTCAGGACTGATATCCTGAACGTTTTTATCAAAATTATACTAATTCGATCGTTGCCATCGGGGCAGCATCACCGCGTCTGATACCGGTCTTGACGACTCTGGTATAACCGCCGTTTCTGTCTTCATATTTCGGGGCAACTTCATCAAATAATACCTGAACAGCTGTCTTGCCGTCCTTAGTAGTAACGTTTCTTAAGTAAGAAGCAACCTGTCTTCTGGCAGCCAGATCACCCTTTTTAGCGATAGTGATCAGATGATCAACGACGCTTCTGAGCTCCATGGCCTTCATTTCAGTCGTCTCGATCTTGCCTTTAATGATAAGATCTGTTGCCTGGTTCCTAAGAAGGGCTACTCTGTGTTTAGCCGTACGGCCTAATCTACGATTCCACATGTTTCAATTTCCCCCTTTAGTCAATGTGTTTGAATGACAGGTTCAGAGCCTGCAGCTTTTCCTTGACTTCCTTCAAGGACTTCTTGCCCAGGTTCCTGACTCTGCTCATTTCTTCTTCTGTCTTCTGTGTCAGCTCTTCAACTGTAGAGATACCAGCTCTCTTGAGACAGTTGTAGGATCTGACTGTAAGATCAAGATCATCGATGGACATGTTGACCTTCTTGGCATTGCCCTCGTTAACGTAATCCTTCATCAAAGAATCCATTTCGTTAACTTCGGTGTCAACTTCAGTCAGCAGTTCCAGATGCGATACCAGGATCTTAGCTGCCAGCGCAAGTGACTCTTTAGGATTGATGGAACCGTCTGTCCATACTTCCATCGTCAGTTCATCATACTTGGCAGACTGACCGACACGGGTCGGTTCAACTGAATAGTTCGCTTTAACGACCGGTGTATAGATCGCATCGGTATAGATGGTACCGATACCCTGAGATGAGCCCTGATAGAGGAGCTTGTTCTCATCAGCTGAGACATAGCCTCTGCCCTTTCTGGCCAGCAGTTCCATTTCCAGTTCACCGCCATTATCCAGATGAGCGATCTCGAGTTCAGGATTCAAAACCTCAACACCGGCAGGAAGAATGATATCTTCAGCCTTTACTGTACAAGGACCTTTCGCAGAGATGCGCAATGTATATACGTCGTCATCCGCAATGTCCAGGATCAAACTCTTGATATTTAATACGATTAATGTTGTGTCTTCTCTGACGCCTTTAATAGAAGAGAACTCATGGAAGATCCCGTCTATCTTGATAGAATATACTGCGCCTCCCGGTAAAGATGACAGCATAGTTCTTCTTAAAGCATTGCCTAATGTCGTACCGAAACCTCTTTCCAGCGGTGTGATAACGAACTTTCCATAGTTATCGGACTCGACATAGTCAGTGACTTTAAACTTAGGACGTTCAAATTTGTTCATAAGTTTCCTCCTTAGCTTTAGCCTCTAGGCTTCTTTGGCGGACGGCAACCGTTATGCGGGATAGGTGTCACATCGTTGATCGCTGTGATCTCCAGACCTGCCGTTGCGAGCGCTCTGATAGCTGCTTCTCTGCCCGGACCTGGTCCCTTGACATTGACTTCTACCTTCTTCATACCGTGATCCATTGCCGTTTTACCTGCCGCTTCAGAAACCAGCTGCGCAGCGTACGGAGTAGACTTACGTGAACCTTTATAACCTAATGCACCGGCACTTGACCAAGAAATGACGTTTCCGGCTTCATCAGTGATCGTAACGATCGTATTATTGAATGTTGAGTGGACATGTGCAACGCCACTGGCAATATTCTTCTTAACACGTTTCTTACGTGCAGTTGTTTTTGCTTTCTGTGCCATTGTTTATCCTCCTTACTTCTTCTTATTCGCAACAGTTCTTCTCGGACCTTTGCGAGTTCTGGCATTGGTCTTGGTCCTCTGACCTCTGACCGGTAAGCCTCTTCTGTGTCTGATACCGCGGTAGCACGCGATCTCCATCAGACGCTTGATGTTGAGCTGAGTTTCTCTTCTCAGGTCACCTTCAAGCTTGTATTCATCCAGGACTTTACGGATGGCATTCAGCTGCTCATCAGTAAGATCCTTGACACGGATGTCCTCGCTGATACCACATTCAGCTAAGACTTTTTTGGCTGTTGTTAAACCTACACCGTAGATGTAAGTAAGAGATACGACAACGCGTTTATTATTTGGAATATCAACTCCAGCAATACGAGCCATTTAATTCTTTTCCTCCCTTTTAACCTTGTCTTTGTTTGTGTTTAGGGTTTTCACAAATAACCATTACGCGACCTTTGCGCTTGATAACACGGCATTTATCGCATATCGGTTTTACAGATGGTCTTACTTTCATGTTTTCCCTCCTAGACTATTTGTGTCTAAATGTAATTCGCCCACGTGTTAGATCATATGGCGAAATCTCTACAGTCACTCTATCACCCGGTAAAATGCGGATGTAATGCATACGGATTTTACCAGAAACGTGAGCCAGGATCTCGTGACCGTTCTCAAGTTTCACCTTGAATTGTGCGTTTGGTAAGGTATCTGTTACCAGACCTTCGATCTCAATGACATCTTGTTTTGCCAAATACTAGTCCTCCTTTGTCAAAATCTTGCAACCGTCATCGGTTATCGCAACCGTATGTTCGTAATGAGCTGCCCATGAATGGTCATAGCTCTTGACGCCCCAGCCATCGCTGAGCGTGTAACACTTTGCCGATCCCATGAACACCATCGGCTCAACGGCGATGCACATGCCCTTTTTGAGCAGTTCCATCGTACCGGCCTTGCCGACATTCGGTACATAGGGATCCTCATGAACAGAACGGCCTATGCCATGGCCTGTGTAATCCGCCGGCAGAGAGAACCCGAACGATTCGACATAAGTCTGTATCGCATGGGAGATATCTCCGACATGATTGCCCGGCCTGACCTGAGCCAGTCCTCTGTACAGAGCTTCCTCAGTGACTTCCAGCAGTTTCAGGACCTTCGGATCGGTCACATTGCCGACCGTGTAAGTCCAGCCGGAGTCGCCATGATAGCCCTTGTAACAGGCTCCGACATCAACGGTGATGATGTCACCGTCTTTTAAGATCGTATGATCAGGGATGCCATGCACCAGCATGTCATTGACTGACGTGCAGACGGCACATGGGAATCCCTGATAGTTTTTGAAAGACGGCGTAGCGCCATTCTCGCGGATCACCTGTTCAGCGATCCGGTTGATTTCCATGGTTGAGATCCCCGGTCTAATTACCTCTTTCATCTTCTTGTGGACTCTTGCCACAATAGACCCGGCGATATCCATCAGTTCGATTTCACGAGGTGATTTGATCGAGATCATCAGCACAATCCTTCCAGAGAAGCGACGATGTCTTCAAAGACCTTGTCAACGCTGTTGGAAGCATCGACATGTCTCACCAGACCGCTCTTCTCATAATACTCAATTACCGGTTGAGTATTCTTATGATATTCGGAAAGTCTCACTTCAAGGCTTTCCAGGTTATCATCTTTCCTCTGGATGAGCTCCGCACCACACTTATCACAGATGCCTTCCTTAACGGTCGGCTTGTAATAGATGTTGTAGATCTCACCGCAGACAGGACATAATCTTCTGCCTGTGATACGCTTGATCAGCTCTTCATCAGCAATGTTCAGGTTGATGACACAGTCGATCTTCTTTCCGATCTCTTTCAGGATCGAATCCAGATCGATCGCCTGGTTCTCTGTTCTAGGATAACCATCGAAGAGGAAACCGGCTTCCATATCATCCTGCGAAAGTCTTTCCGTGATGATGTCATGGATGACCTCATCCGGGACCAGCGCACCCTTGTTCATGTATTCCTGAGCCTTCAGTCCCACAGGAGTGCCTGCCTTGACGGCAGCACGAAGCATATCACCGGTCGAAACATGGACCAGATGATATTTTTCAAGTATCAGTTCAGACATAGTGCCTTTACCGGCACCCGGAGCACCGATTATCAGAAGATTCATTTATACCTCTACTTTCCTACAAAACTCTTGTACTGTTTTGAAGTCAGTTGTGACTTCAGCTGCTTGATCGTATCCATAGCGACACCGACGACGATGATGATACCTGTACCACCAACAGCCGCTCTCTGGGAAAGACCCGTGAGATTCGATGTGACATACGGAAGTAACGCAATGAAAGTCAGCAAGAGAGCACCCAGGACCGTGATCCTGTTGAGAACTTTGGATACATAGTTCCTGGTCTCTGTACCCGGTCTTACGCCCGGGATATACTGTCCGTTCTTGCCCAGATCTTCCGCCATCTTCTGCGGATCGATCGTCAGGTTGGTATAGAAGAACGTGAACAGGATGATCAATACGGCATAGAAGAGCAGGAACCATGGGCTGGTGAAGTCACAGATCTTGACTAACCAGTTGTACGCATCCTGGTTGACCCAGGAAGCGATGATCTGCGGACCCTGGATCAGTGCGGAAGCAAAGATGACAGGAATGACAGATGCCGAGTTGATCTTCAATGGCAGGTGGTTGAGATCGCCCTTGGTCTTGTTCAGTGCTCTGGAAGAGGACTGCTGGATCGGGATCCTTCTCTCTGCCATCTGCATCAGAACGACCAGTACGATGATCGCCACATACATCACGCAGTACGCGATGAAGCCGCCGATGCCCAGGTTTGAAGTCGCATTCGCGCCTACGAAGGTGTCATATACGACTCTGAACGTGCTAGGCATATCAGCAACGATACCGGCAAAGATGATCATTGAAGTACCATTGCCGATACCTTTTGATGTGATCTGGTCAGCCAGCCACAACAGGAAGAAGGTGCCGGCCGTGAAGATCACGGAGATATACAGATAAGACGTGAAACCGGGATTCTCAACGAAGTTGTATCCGGCATATGCCCTGTCCAGATACTGAACGATGAAGTAACCCTGTACCAGTGCCATGACCACAGCCAGATACCTGGTGATGCGGTCCATCTGCTGACGTCCCTTCTTGCCGGATTTAGCCATCTCAGTCAGAGCCGGGATGATATCCATGGCCAGAAGTTCGATGATGATGGAAGCCGTGATGTACGGCCCTACGCCCAGGGAGAAGATGGACATCTGTTCGATGGAACCACCACCCAGGATAGACATCATCGTCAGCAAGCTGTTGGCGCTCAGCTTGATCACTGTCGTATTGACGCCCGGAGCCGGAATAGATGACCCCAGACGGTAGATGAACAGGATGCCGAGCGTGAACAGCAATTTTTTGCGTATATCCTTATTTTTGAAGAAATCTATAAATGTTTTGAACATTAGATCACCTCAACTGTGCCGCCTGCCTTTTCAATTGCAGCTGCAGCTGCTTTAGAGATCTTGTTGCATTTAACATTTACTTTTTTCTCAAGCGAACCGTTCGCCAGGACCTTGATACCATCAAGCTGTTTCTTGACAAGGCCTGTTGACTTCAACAGTTCCGGAGTGACAGTCGTGCCATCTTCGAACCTGTTGAGATCGCTCAGGTTCACAACAGCGTATTCAACGCGGTTGAAATTGGTGAAGCCTCTCTTCGGCATGGACTTGAAGAACGGAGTCTGTCCGCCTTCGAAACCGATCGCAACACCGCCGCCTGATCTGGCATTCTGGCCCTTGTGACCTTTACCGGCCGTCTTGCCATTGCCTGAACCTAAACCGCGGCCCAGTCTTTTTCTGGAGTGTCTTGCACCCTCGTTGTATTTCATTTCATTTAAGTTCATAGACACCTCCTATCGTACTTCTTCGACCTTGAGGCCACGCAGCTTCGCAACGGAATTGACAGTCTTGAGTTCTGTCAAAGCCTTGAAAGTCGCATGGACCTGGTTGATCGGGGTACGTGAACCGACGCACTTGCTGATGACATCAGTTGCGCCAGCCAGTTCGAGAACGGCACGGACGACACCGCCTGCGACGATACCTGTACCAGGAGCAGCCGGACGAAGGACGACTTCGCCAGCGCCGAATGTACCGGTCGTTGCATGAGGTATGGTCCTGTAACCGTCAACTAATGGGATCCTCTTGACGTTTTTCTTAGCAGTCTCAGATGCTTTTCTGATCGCATCAGGAACTTCATTGGCCTTGCCTAAGCCATAACCTACACGACCCTTCTTGTCGCCTACGACGACGATAGCCGCAAAACGCATCTTACGACCACCCTTGACAGTCTTGGAGATACGGTTGATCTGAACAACTCTCTCTTCAAACTCTTTGACGTCCTTGGTGAACCTTCTAGGTCTTCTGTTATCTCTTCTGTTATCTTTATTCGTATTTTCCATATTGACTCCTTAGAAGTTCAGGCCAGCCTCACGGGCTGCTTCGGCAAGTGCTTTGACACGACCGTGATAAAGGTAACCACCGCGGTCGAAACAAACGTTTTCAATCCCTTTTTCTTTAGCTCTTTCAGCTAATTTCGTACCAACTGTCTTGGCAGCTTCGATGTTGCTGCCATTTTCCAGCTTTAATTCAACAGATGAACAAGAAACCAAGGTATTGCCCTTCTCATCATCGATGATCTGAGCGTGAATGTGCGCATTTGAACGGAAGACATTCAGACGTGGGCAATCGGCAGTACCGAATACTTTGTTTCTGATACGTTCATGACGTCTCTGACGTGCTTTATTCTTATCTTGTTTAGAATACATATCTTACTCCTTTCCCACTACTATGCAGCAGCAGTCTTACCTTCCTTATGAGCGACATGCTCACCTTTGTATCTGATACCCTTACCCTTGTAAGGTTCAGGCTTACGGAAGCCTCTGATCTGCGCAGCGATCTCTCCGACTCTCTGCTTGTCGATACCTGAGACGATGATCGTCGTCGGGTTCGGTACTTCAACTGTGAGACCATCCTCGATCTCGAGGTTGATGTCATGTGAGTAACCTAAGTTAAGGTTGAGAGTCTTTCCGTTCATTGCGGCACGGTAACCGATACCGACGATCTCAAGCTGTTTCTTGAAACCTTCCGTCGTGCCCACGATCATGTTGTGGATCAGGGCTCTGGTCGTACCATGCAGCTGTTTCGTTTTCTTGTCTTCATTAGCGCGAGTGCAGGTCACCTGACCGTCCTCGATCTTGATCCCGATATTCGGGTTGAACTGACGTGATAAAGTTCCCTTTGGACCCTTTACCGTCACCTCATTGCTGTCAGATACTTCGATCTCGCATCCGGCAGGAATGGTAATCGTTTTATTTCCGATACGTGACATAATTTTCTCCTTGTACTATTACCACACGTAGGCCACGACTTCACCGCCCAGATTCTGCTTTCTGGCATCGCGGTCAGTCATGAGACCCTTGGATGTGGAAATGATCGCAATTCCTAAACCATTCAATACTCTAGGAACATTATCACCCTTTGCATAAACTCTTAAGCCGGGTTTTGAAATTCTCTTTAAACCGGTAATGACCTTCTCTTTATCCGGTCCATATTTAAGATCGATGGTGATCGTCTTTTCTTTGGCGGTCTCACCTTCGACACTGAAACCGTTGATATAGCCTTCCTGCTTCAGGATACGGGCAATTTCAACTTTCATCTTGCTTGCTGGAATGACGACGTTCTCATGTTCTGCGTTGTTGGCATTTCTGATTCTAGTCAGCATATCAGCAATAGGATCTGTAAAACTCATCTTAATTACCCTCCTTTACCAGCTGGCCTTCTTGACTCCAGGGATCTGGCCCTTATAGGCTAATTCTCTGAAGCAGATACGGCACAATTTGTATTTTCTCAATACGGAATGCGGACGACCGCATCTTTCACATCTCGTGTAAGCTCTGGAAGAGAACTTAGCAGGACGATGTGCTTTCACTTTCATTGATGTCTTTGCCATGAGTTCTCCTTTCTTACTTCGCGAATGGCATACCAAGTTCCGTTAAGAGTTCCTTGGCATCTTCATTATTCTTGGCAGTAGTCACGATAACGATATCCATACCGCGTACCTTGCTTACCTTATCATATTCGATCTCCGGGAAAATGATCTGTTCCCTGATACCTAAAGTATAGTTTCCTCTGCCGTCAAAAGCGGTATTGCTGACGCCGCGGAAGTCTCTCACTCTCGGTAAAGAGATGTTGACGAGCTTATCTAAGAATTCATACATCTTCTCGCCTCTGAGAGTGACCTTGCAACCGATCGGCGTGCCCTCTCTGAGCTTGAAGTTGGCGATGGACTTCTTAGCCTTGGTGATGACAGGCTTCTGGCCTGCGATCTTTGTCAGATCTGCAACTGCGTCTTCCAGCTGTTTCGGTTCTGCAACTGCTTCGCCTACGCCCATGTTGATGACGATCTTGGCAACTTTCGGAGCCTCCATCGAAGACTTGTAGTCATGTTTCTTGATGAGAGCAGGTCTGATCTCTTTTACATATTTTTCCTGTAAACGGTTCATTATTTCTTAGCCCCCTTTACATTTTTCTTAGCTGTTTTCTTAGCTGTCTTCTTTTTCTTATCTTCGACTAACTCGACGTTAGAAACGGAGATCGGCAGTTCCTTGTTGATGATACCGCCGTCAGGGTTTGCGTTGTTAGGCTTCGTGTGTCTCTTGACGACATTGACGCCCTCAACGATGACTCTGTTGGACCTAGGAAGAGCAGCTACGACCTCAGCGATAACGCCCTTGTCATCGCCGGCGATAACTTTTACTTTGTCACCTTTTTTGATCTTCATAGCTTCCTCCTATAATACTTCCGGTGCCAAGGACACGATCTTCATGTAGTCCTTATCACGAAGTTCTCTGGCCACCGGGCCAAAGATTCTGGTACCCAGCGGAGTCTTATCATCTTTGATGATGACAGCGGCATTGTCATCAAACTTGATGAACGAACCGTTTTCTCTTCTCAAACCATACTTTGTTCTGACGATAACAGCCTTGACGACCTGGCCCTTCTTGGCCGTGCCGCCCGGAGTAGCGTCTTTGACTGAACATACGACAACATCGCCGATGTTGGCATATTTTCTTCTAGAACCGCCTAAGCAGCGGATGACAAGCAGTTCCTTGGCACCCGTATTGTCTGCGACTCTTAATCTGGTCTCATTACTAATCATGTGTGTGCCTCCTACAGAATAACTGCTTTTTCAACGACCCTCACCAGACGGAAGTGAACTTCCTTGGAAAGGTTCCTTGTCTCCATGATCTCGACAGTGTCGCCGACATGGGCTTCATTGTTCTCATCACGGACTTTGAATTTTCTCGTGAATTTCGTGCCTTTGCCATATAAAGGATGGTTCTTCTTTTCGTTGATGGCAACGACGATCGTCTTTTCCATCTTGTCAGATGTGACAACACCGGTTAAGGTTCTGCGTCTGCTTCTTTCCATTTAATGACCTCCCTTATTTGCTTTCTCTTTCGTGTAACACGGTCAAGATCCTGGCAATCGACTTCTTTAATTCTCTGATGCGCATTGGATTTTCGATAGAGCCTGTAGCTCTGGCGAAGCGAAGGTCAAATAGTTCGACTTTCATCTCATCCAAAGTCTTTTGCAGATCATCTGAAGATTTTTCTCTGATTTCTTTGATGTTCATAACTATTCACCTTTCTTGACAAACTTAGCCTTGATCGGTAACTTGTTCATTCCGAGCCTCAATGCTTCTCTGGCGGTAGCCTCATCGACTCCACCGATCTCAAACATGACTCTGCCCTTCTGAACGACAGCTACCCAGCCCTCCGGGGCACCTTTACCGGAACCCATACGGACTTCCAGAGGCTTCTTGGTAATCGCTAACTGCGGGAAGATCTTGATCCAGACCTGGCCGCCACGGTTCATGTATCTGGTCATGGCAACACGGGCTGCCTCGATCTGATTGGAAGATACATAACCACCCTGCAGAGCTACCAGACCGTAATCACCGAATACGACCTCTCTGCCGGCTTTTGACTTACCTTCGTAACTCAAACGATGAGGACGACGATACTTAGTTCTTTTTGGCATTAACATAATTATTCAGCATCCTCCTTTACAGGCTCTGCAGGAGCTTCGACTGGTGCGGGAGCAGCAGCTTCAGCGGCCTTTGGAGCATCATCTCTTCTGTAATTGTCTCTTCTAGGACGTCTGTCTCTCTGCGGACGGCCCATTGACTTAGGTCTCTCAGGTTCCTTGACCATTTCGCCCGGTAAAACTTCACCGCGGCAGATCCAGACCTTGACACCCAGCTTGCCATAAGCAGTCATGGCTTCTTCCCAGGCGTAGTCGATATCCGAACGTAATGTATGTAAGGATACGGAACCTTCAGAATAACCTTCGCTTCTGGCGATATCAGCACCGCCTAAACGGCCGCCGATCTGAGTCTTGATACCCTTTGCACCGGCTCTCATCGTCTGCTGGATCGCACGCTTCTGAGCGGTACGGAAAGACTGTCTTTCTTCCAGCATCTTGACGATCTTCAGTGCAACGAGTCTTGCATCGAGATCAGGGTTGGCGACTTCAACGATATTGATGTTGATGTCCTTGCCACCTGATAACTTCGTGATCGCTTTCTTCAGCTCTTCGATCTTGGAACCATCAGAGCCGACGAACATGCCCGGACGGGCAGTTCTGATGATAAGGTTGACGCGATTCTTGCTTCTTTCGATCTCTACACGAGCGACTAAGCAGTCAGCACACTCTTTGAGGATGTACTCACGGATCTTGACGTCTTCCAACAATAAATCGCCGTATTCTTTTTCAGCATACCATCTGGATTCCCAATCACGGATGACGCCGATTCTTAATCCTACCGGACTTACTTTCTGACCCATTGTTTTCCTCCTTATCTTTCATTTACGACCACTGTGATGTGGCTGGTTCTCTTCATGATCGGAGAAGCGGAACCCTTTGCTCTAGGCATGTATCTCTTGAGAGTGATACCCTCGTCGGCATAGCAGGCCTTGACATAGAGTTTTTCTTCATCCATCTGGAAATTGTGCGATGCATTCGCGCATGCACTCTTCAATACTTTAGCTGTGACTCTGGCAGCCTTGTTCGGTAAGAACTTTAAGATCGCTGCCGCTTCCTTGACGTCCTTGCCTCTGATCAGATCCAGGACCAGCTTAGCTTTTCTGGTCGTGACTCTGACTGTCTTAGCCGTAGCCTTAACGTCGCGAGGTGCAGGCTTGTTAACTTCTTCAACTTTTTTCTTTGCCATATTCCCTCCTACGCTTTCTTATCGGCATTGGCACCGTGACCGCCAAACTTTCTTGTCGAAACGAATTCGCCCAGCTTATGGCCGACCATATCTTCTGTGACATACACAGGGACATGCTCCTTGCCATTATGGACAGCGAACGTATGTTCGACGAATGCAGGGAAGATCGTAGATCTTCTTGACCAAGTCTTGATGACTTCTTTTTTGCCAGCCGCATTCAGAGCTTCGACTTTCTTCATCAGATATTCGTCTACGAATGGGCCTTTCTTTAAACTTCTACTCATTATCCTTCCCCTTTCTACTTATCATTTCTTCTTCTGATGATCAGATCATTAGAAGCTTTCTTGTGCTTTCTGGTCTTGACACCCATAGCCTTCTTGCCCCAAGGAGTCATTGGTGACTTACGACCGATAGGAGTACGTCCTTCACCACCACCGTGTGGGTGATCGACCGGGTTCATTGCTGAACCACGTGACTGAGGCCTGATGCCTTTCCAGCGGTTTCTTCCTGCCTTGCCCCAGTTGACCAGCGAGTAATCCTCGTTACCGACTGTGCCGATGGTCGCACGGCAGTTCGCTAAAACTTTTCTCATTTCTGTTGAAGCAAGACGCAGTGTGACGTACTTCTCTTCAACCGCCAGGATCTGAGCGCTTGCGCCGGCAGCTCTTGCCAGCTGACCGCCCTTGCCAGGCTTTAATTCGATATTATGTACGACTGTACCTTCAGGCATGTTGCGAAGTTCGCAGGCGTTACCGACCTTGATATCCGCTTTCTCGCCGGAGATGACTGTCATACCGACTTTTAAGTCTTTCGGTGCAATGATGTATCTCTTCTCGCCATCAGCGTAGAACAGCAATGCGATATTGGCATTTCTGTTCGGATCGTATTCGATCGCCTTGACAGTAGCCGGGATATTATCTTTGTTTCTCTTGAAGTCGATGATCCTGTACTGCTGTTTGTGACCACCGCCCTGATGTCTGCTTGTGATACGTCCTGTATTGTTACGACCGCCCTTTGAGTTCTTGGAGACTGTCAGACTTCTTTCTGGTTTTGACTTTGTGATCTCTTCGTTGCTCAGCGTGGTCATTCCACGTCTACCAGGAGTCGTCGGCTTGTACTTTTTAATAGCCATTTTAAATTTTCCTCCTTATGCAATTATCCGGAAATAGCATTTTTCTTCCGATAGTTTCGATCGCTTACTTATCCGCGAGGATATCGATCTTGTAACCATCTTTCAGCTTGACATAAGCTTTCTTCAGATGGTTCGTCTTACCAACGTATCTTCCCATACGTTTTGTTTTCGGCTTCTGGTTGACGACATTGATGTTCTCAACCTTTACATTGAAGATCTCTTCAATAGCCTGTTTGATCTGGATCTTATTCGTTCCTTTTTTGACCTCGAATACGACAGTGTTGTCGCTTTCCTGAGATCTGATCGTTTTTTCAGTTACAAGAGGACGGACGATGATGTCTCTAGCGTTACTCATTACCTAATACCTCCCCTATCCTTTCAGCTGCTGCCTTCGTGATGACCAGCTTGTTTGCATTCATCAGATCATAGATGTTGAGACCTTCAACACTTGTCATGACGACATTGTTCAGGTTTCTCAATGACATGTATGCGTTATCGAATGCTTCATCGAAATCGACTACGAACAGCGCTTTTCTTTCGATTCCCAGATCGTTGAGGACCTTCACGAAGTCCTTCGTCTTGATCTGCTTCATCTCGACGTTTTCAACGCAGATGATGTTCTTCTCGTTGGCCTTCTGGCTCAAGCCTGAACGAAGCGCCAGTCTTCTGACTTTTCTGTTGAGCTTGAACGTGTGGCTTCTCGGAGTCGGACCGAACGGAACGCCGCCATGTCTGAACTGTGTGGCACGGATACTACCCTGTCTTGCACGGCCTGTACCCTTCTGTCTGTAAGGCTTCTTGCCGCCGCCTGATACTTCGGATCTGCCCTTTGTATCATGCGTGCCCTGTCTCCAGGAGCTCTGCTGTCTGAGCAGCGCATCGAAGATGGCCTGTTCATTGACTTCACACTGGAACACTGAATCGTTGACTTCTACATCGCCAACCTTTTTGCCTGTAAGATCTAAGACATCAAGCTTCATGATTATTCAGCCTCCTTTGTTAAGAGAACCTGAGGTTCTACGTGTTTGACCTTCTTTGCAGTGGTCTTGACCATGACCAGACCCTTCTTAGGACCCGGGACATTGCCCTTGACCAGCATATAATTCTTTTCTGCATCGACTTTGATCACTTCCAGATTCTGATTGGTCGTCTTGAGACTTCCATCGTGACCCGGCATCGGTGTGTTCTTTTCGATACGGCCGTTGTTACGACCAGTCGTTGCCAGAGAACCTACATGTCTGTGTACCGGACCGGCACCATGAGTTTCCAGCAGCATGTGAGCGTGATAACGCTTGATCGTTCCTGTATATCCTTTACCTTTTGAGATCCCGGTAACGTCTACCATATCACCAGCGGAAAAGATATCAACTTTTACTTCCTGTCCTACTTCGTAGTCCATCTCGTCAGATCTGACTTCTCTGATGAACTTCTTAGGAGCTGAGCCAGCCTTCTTGGCGTGGCCGATTTCTGGCTTGTTTGCACGGTTTTCCTTCTTGTCTTCGTAACCCAGCTGCAGAGCCTCATAACCATCAGTCTCCACATTCTTCTTCTGTAACACGATGTTCGGTTCAACTTCGATCACTGTTACAGGGATGAGGTCACCATCGGCGGTAAAGACCTGTGTCATACCAAGCTTTCTTCCAAGTATTCCTTTCATGATGTACACCTTTCTTTACAATTTGATTTCAATATCTACGCCACTAGGCAGTTCCAGACGGCTTAAGGCATCGATCGTCTTAGCACTTGGCCCAATGATTTCGATCAAACGCTTGTGCGTTCTGATTTCGAACTGTTCTCTTGAATCCTTGTTGACGTGAACGGATCTTAAGACAGTTACGATCTGCTTCTCAGTCGGAAGCGGGATAGGTCCGATGACCTTCTTGACACCACCATCTTCAGCAGCCTTGACAATCTTTTCCGTCGCCGCATCCAATGATCTGTGTTCGTAAGCCTTTAATTTGATTCTTACGTTGTTTTTTGCCATAGAATTTTCCTCCTATATTCCATTAATCCCTTTGGGATAACCCGCTCCATGCAAGTTCCCTGGTTATCACACAATCACACAGGTATCAGTGTGCCAGCAATCTTCCATATCCTTGCGAGCGCTCGTATATTATATGATTTCCTTTTCCACTTTTCAACATCTTTTTGTCAAAAAACGCCTATTTTATTGATTATTTCGCATATCGCCTATTCAACGCCTTTTGGTGTTTCATAAGTTAAGCGTTTTCAATAAAAAAACAGCAGAATTTTCCTTGAAATTTGCTGTTTTTCCTATATTTATCCTTAATTATTTCCCGGAAATACTCTTATTTATGTTCTTCCAGGTATTTTATGATCAGAACAGCATTGCTGGCAGCCCCTCTTCTGACCTGGTCACCACAGCAGAACAGGCAGATCCCCTTTTCATCAGTCAGATCTTTTCTTATCCTGCCCACATAGACATCATCCTGATTCGAAGAAGCTATCGGTGTCGGAATATCATCCTTATACAGTTTTACCGATGGATAGTCTTCAATAGCCTTATATATTTCAGCTAATTCAAGTTTTCTTTCCGTTACTAATCTTACTGAGATCGAATGTGAACGATAGACTGGCACTCTGACACAGGTACAGGAAACATTGAGATCATCATTGTGCAATATCTTTCTTCCCTCGTTCTGCATCTTCATCTCTTCACTGGTATAACCATTGTCCAGATATGAGCCGATCTCGGCGATACAGTTATAGGCTATCTGTTTTGGAAATACTTCATTTCTGACTTCTTCCCCATTTTCGATCGCTCTGATCTGATCTTTTAACTCTTCAATTCCTTTATTCCCTGCCCCGGACACCGCCTGAAAAGTCGTCGCTACGATATCTTTTATGCTCGGCAGCTTATTGATCGAAGCTAAAGCCAGCATCATTATTATCGTTGAAAACTTGGGGTTGGCGATCAGACCATGCTGTTT
>JAEEGF011220473.1_pt1 | contig 15324 bp, 9 predicted proteins | sample 9134171 | NCBI WGS metagenome assembly JAEEGF01 (sample SAMN16246542, study PRJNA631951) | gut metagenome | biome: gut microbiome; feature: rumen; material: AP-attached | host: Bos | place: Iran: Karaj | collected 2018-10 | reverse complement strand
CAATCTCGCCGCTGCGCAGCTTCCGTTTTGAGTATTTCTTCACGCTGCCCTTGCCATTCGACCACTCGAACGGATTGGTGAGCGACTCCACTTTCTTGGCCTTATCTTTCGCAGGTAGCTGTGGACTGGCTTTTGCACCAGTGTTCTCAACCTTGTACACTAGAGGAATATCCTTCTGTGCCAGTGCCGTTGCGGTCATCATAACCGACGAGATAAACAGCAAGCATAATCTTTTCATACTCTCTACTTTATTTGCAATGGTAATAATAGTTGATAATTCGTCGTATTCTGGTGCAAAAATATAGAAAATCCCGATAACTTGCATTTACTATCATTGCAAAAACGTTTGCGATTGTCTAATTCGGCCGCAAAAAGACTGAAAAAGACAGATTTTGGCGAAAAAACAGAAACAAATCAACGCTTGCCATAACAGGATTGAAAAAAAAGTAATATCTTTGCAGATATATTTCAGTCAACACCTTATTTATTATATAATAATGAAGAAAATTACAATTGCTATCGACGGGCACTCTTCGTGCGGAAAGTCGACCATGGCCAAGGACTTGGCCAAACGTATAGGATATGTATATGTTGACACCGGGGCCATGTATCGCTCGGTTACTCTCTTCGCGCTGCGCAACGACCTCTTCAACGAAGACGACAGCGTAAAGACCGAAGAACTGCAGCAAAGGATGAACGACATCAAGATTTCATTCAAGTTCAACGCCGAGACAGGAAAGCCTGACACGTATCTCAATGATGAACTGGTGGAAAAGGAAATACGCGGCATGGAGGTTTCCAACCACGTATCGGCCATTGCCGCCATTGGTTTTGTGCGTGAGGCCATGGTGGAGCAGCAGCAAAGAATGGGTACTGAAGGCGGAATCGTGATGGACGGCCGCGACATCGGTACGGTAGTGTTCCCCAACGCTGAGCTGAAGATTTTCGTTACGGCATCGGCCGAAGTACGTGCCCAGCGCCGTTACGACGAACTGAAGGGTAAGGGAATGGAGGCTGACTACGAAGAGATTCTGAAGAACGTGCAGGAGCGCGACTATCTGGACTCCCATCGCGAGGTGTCACCATTGCGCCAGGCCGACGATGCCCTGCTTCTGGACAATTCCGAAATGACCATTCCCGAACAGAACGAATGGCTGTATCAGCGTTTCGAAGAGGCCATCAGATAATCGCGGCACTGCTCCATCAGCCATTTCGGAGTGCTGGTGGCTCCGCAGATGCCTACCGATGAAATACCTTCCAACCACGACGGGTCAATCTCACCGGCACCTTCTATGAGGTAGCTGTTGGGGTTGACCCGTTGGCATTCCTCGAAGAGCACACGACCGTTGCTGCTTTTCCGTCCGCAGACAAAAAGAATAAGGTCGTGGCGGGCAGCAAAGGCTGAGATATTAGGCATGCGGTTGGCCACCTGACGGCAGATGGTGTCGAAACTCTGGAAATGGGCCTCGGGCGAGATGTGCTCCTGGATATAACTGATGATGCGATGGAACTCGTCGAGACTCTTGGTGGTCTGCGAATAAAGATAGATGTCGCGCGAGAAATCGAGTTTCTTCACGTCGTCGAAATGGGCTATCACTATGGCATTGCCGCCTGTTTGTCCTACGAGTCCCATCACCTCTGCATGGCCGGGCTTTCCGAAGATGACGATGGAGGGAGCCCCTGACTCATATTGTCGTTTAATTTTCTTCTGCAGTTGCAAGACCACAGGACAGGTGGCATCGATGATCTCGATGTTGTTGCGGCGAGCCAACTCGTAGGTTTCGGGGGGCTCTCCATGGGCACGGAGCAGCACCTTCACGTCGTGAAGCCCGGCCATCTGTTCGTGGTCGATGGTGATGAGCCCAAGTTGCTTCAGGCGTTCGCATTCCATCCCGTTGTGAACAATGTCACCCAAACAATACAAGGTGGTGCCCTTGGCCAGTTCTTCTTCTGCCTTACGGATGGCGGTCGTCACGCCGAAGCAAAACCCGCTGCCGCTGTCTATCTCTATCTGCATCACATCTTCAATTGCTTAAAATACATGTCGAGCAAGTCGCCGGCAGCCTTGAAGGAAGTCTTCTCGCCACCTAGGACGCTCTGTTCGGCTGACTTAATCTGTTCAGCAATAACCGGATTATTGTAGAACGAGTTGCGCAGATGCTCGTTGATGCTTTCATACATCCAATATTTCGACTGTTCGTTACGACGATACTGGAAGTATCCGTTCTGCTTCACGAAATCGATATACTGGTAGATCATGTCCCATACCTCCTTGATACCGATGCCGTAGAAGCCGCTGTAGCAGAGCACCTTGGGCAGCCAGCCGCTCTCAGGCATGGGAAAGAAATGAAGGGCATTGCGGAAATTGGTGGCCGCCATCTGACAGCGGTCCACATTCTCACCATCACACTTGTTGATAACAATACCGTCGGCAATCTCCATGATACCGCGCTTAATGCCCTGCAATTCGTCGCCAGTACCTGCCAACTGAATAAGCAGGAAGAAATCCACCATCGAATGACAGGCGGTCTCACTCTGCCCCACTCCAACCGTTTCAACGAAAATCTTGTCGAAACCTGCAGCCTCGCAGAGGATAATGGTCTCACGCGTCTTTCGGGCAACACCACCCAAGGAGCCTGCCGTTGGCGAAGGACGAATGAAGGCCTCCTTTCGCTGCGAGAGTTTTTCCATGCGCGTCTTGTCGCCCAGGATACTTCCCTTGCTGCGCTCGCTGGAAGGGTCGATTGCCAATACTGCCAGTTTGCCGCCGGTACGCTCCAGCACATGGATGCCAAACTCATCGATGCTAGTACTTTTTCCGGCACCAGGCACACCGCTGATACCGATGCGCACGGAGTTGCCGCTGTAGGGCAGACACTTGTCGATGACTTCCTGAGCCTTGGCGTAATGATTAGGGTTAACGCTCTCCACCAAAGTGACGGCCTGCGAGAGGATGGTGACGTCACCTTTGACGATACCCTCCACCATCTCCGCAGCCGAGTATTCACGACGGCGGAAATGCCCACGCTTCAGGTAGGGGTTAACGATACTCTGACTGCTGACGCCGGCATTGACCTGCAGCCCCTTGTATTCTTCACTATTCTCTGGATGTTCCATATTCGATTATGCGCTTTAGCACATTTAATTAATCAGTTTTTGTATTTACTTCACGTTCACGTTGATGATGACCTTCGGTTTCTTGGGATCGTTGGTAATCATCAGCACACGGGGCTTCGAACGCGCCTTCTTGATGAGACGGGCATCGACGGTAATCTTCAGACGTCCCTGCTCGCCCTTTGCAAGACGGGTCTTGTTGAGCTTCACCTGCATTCCCTCGGTAAACATCTGCAACGAGGAGATTTCGAGTTCGGTGCGCCCGGTATTCTCTATGATGATGGTCTCGCTCTTCTTATTCTTCCCGTCGAACGAGATGTTCAGTTCCTCGGCAGAAAGCATCATGCGCGGCGTGTAGGCCATCTGCTGTTCGGTCATCTCGGTGAAGGCCGGGAGCAATACCGTTGAGACGGAGATTTCCTTATCAGGATGCACTTTGTCGCCAGGGAACATGCCCAGGAACACGCTTGTCTGCGTAAGTCCGTAATCACGAAGGCGGCGGGAATCGAGCATCATTGTGATGGTACCCTCGCGTCCTGGAGCCAGTGTGGTGGGCGACACGAATGCCTGCAGATACTGCGGCAGATGCATCACCACGGGAGAAATGCTCTTGCTGGAAGTGTTCTTGATATGAATCTTCTGCATGGGGATATCGCCACGGTTTACGTCGTCGAACTCGATATTGTTGACATCGGCCTTCACATCGGCAATAGTGAAGGGATACTGTCCGGTGAAGTCAATGATCTCCTCTACGACCACACCACGAATCTGCAGATAGAACGGGCGCTGAGTGACGTTGCTATAGAGCGCGATGTCCTTAAAGAAATGACCCAGCTGACGGGAGTCGTAGGTGGCATCAACGGTGAACGAACCGCCCACGGGAACCTCGCCCTTGGGATATTCCACCTGGGTACATCCGCATGAGGTCTTTACGTCCTTGATGACCAGGGGCTGCGTGCTCCTGTTCTGCAATTCGAACTTTACGGTGACCGGGTGCTCGTAGATTACGTTACCACAGTCGATGACTTCATTCTTAGCCGTAATCTGCTGGGCAGAGGCCGTCAGGGGTAGAAGGGCTGAAAGGCAAAAAGACAGTATCCACTTGCCCGTCGGCCCATTCAAAATCGTTGCCTTGAAATTCTTTTTCATATTTGTTGTTTACTCTTTAATCTTTAATACCTGAGCCTTAGCGCGAGCACTGTATTCCGGAGAATAGGCACACTGAACGGTACATGTTCCCGTCTGATAGGTGCCGGCCCTGTCTATGTAATACTCACTCTCGATGACAAGCTTTCCCTTGGCCAAACGGTCGAAATAATAATTCGTGGTGTTGTCCTTGGGTGCGATGTAATAACCCCAGTGATAACCGCTCAGGGGATTGACGGGTTCCAGGCAGGCAGCACGCTTGTCAGAAACCTGCACGAAATCGTAGTCGCGCTCAGCCTCGATGGTAAGGCGAATCTTCACCTTGTCGCCCACCTTCAGTTCCTTGCCGGCATTCAGAATCTCGCGAGTCACCTTGATGCCGCTCCCGGCATCACTCACCTCGGTGGCAGGCTGCATGAACTGCGCATAGAGTGCTCCCCAGCTGGTGCCGTGCGATGTCTTCTCAGCCTTGAATGTGCTGTTCTTCAAATTGCCGTCATCGTGGATAACGGTCTTCACATAGCCAAGGCCTGCGGTCGACTTTGGTGTCTCGATAACCTTCCCGTCGAGTTTCAGCACCGTGGGTTCCTGCTTGGCCAATATTCCGGCTCTTCCGTTGAGGAACGCATAGACGGCGTTGACGCTGCTGATTGGAGTGTCCCAAGCCTGCGTGCGCTTCTCCTGCAACAGCCAGCGCTGCATTTCCTCCACGAAGGTGGCATCCTCTTCCGAGACATTGCCCTGCTGAACCAATTGCAGGGCTTCGATGACTGCCGTCTGCGTGGGTATGCGATAGTTGCACCAGCTATAGCCGGCACGCGGGGTGTCGTAGTAGCGGCCTTTTTCCTCGGTATATACCGTATATTCCTTCAGACTCTTCAGGTACTCCAGCGCCTTTTCCGTCTGACCGTCCTTAGCCAGCACCACGGCCATCAGTGCCTTCGAGTAGATGCTTTCCGTGCGGCGTTTCGTCTCCAGATAGTTCATCAGGTATTCCTTGGCTTCCTTCTCGCCGCTCGAGAGTTTGTTCCCGCTGATGGCATTCACATAAATCCATTGCAGGGCGTGATAGTCGTAGATGTAAACTGGTTTGTTCTCCTTCTCGAGTTTCTTCAGTTCCTTCACTTCCCTTACCACCGTCTTGCCCAGGAATCGGTTGGCATTTGAGATGAGCGAACGAGTCTCGCTATTGTTGCCTGCAAGCAGGTCAAGGCGGGTCAGGAACTCCAGCACTTCGGCCGTCATGCAAGGCGAACCGCTCATGCCCTTCCACCACGAGAACGAGCCGTCGGAATTCTGCAGATTACGCAGTCCTTTCAGCGCCTGTTCCAAACGATAGCTGAGCATATTCTCGTCGAAGAAGTTGGCAAGGGCCTTGCGCTGCTCCGTCTCGCGCTGGGCATCGGCCACCCAAGGTGACTCGTCGAGCACCAGGTTCTTCAGTTCCTGATTCTTATCCAATGCACTCTGCAGCGGAGAATACTTTTCGTCCATCGACTGCCACTGGCGGAAGGTCTGTTCCACCGTGGGACATTGCGACAGTATGTATTTACCCAGCGAATTGGCATAGTAGGCAGCAGCCAGCGAGATGGCATTGGCATCGTTGACATTGCCCACGAACGGCAGAGCCTGCACCATCAGCCATGCCGGCGAGTTGGTATATTCCACGGTCAGCCTGGCCTGCTGCGACTTGGTCACACTCGAAGGAATGAGCGCCGAAACGGCAATCTCCTTCGTGCCGGGCTTGTTCTGCGTGAACGGATAGGTATTGGTAACCAGTTCCATATTGGGAAGCACGGGCAGATAGTGCTGCTCTCCGTCGGAGAACTTTGCACCTTCGGCCACAATCCGGCAGATATAGAGCGACTGACCATTGCCGGTAGCGAACTTACTGGTGGCGACATTGAAGGCCACGGTGCTCGTCTTATCGGGCTTCACTGCGAATGGCACCTTCTGCTCGTAGACCACCTTCTCGGTCTCGGGGTCGAGCAGCTGCAACCGTGCCGTGCCCTTCACCTCCAGTTTCGAGGTATTTGCGATGCGGGCCGTGACGGTGGCCTCGTCGCCCTCACGGACAAAGCGCGGCATATTGGGCATCACCATCACATCCTTCTTGGCAACGGCCTCGCCCTCGAGCATTCCGTGGTTCATATCCTTGTCGTGGGCCAGTCCGATGAAGCGCCATGTGGTGACACTTTCCGGCAGTGTGAACTTCAGCGCCACCCGTCCGCTGGCATCCGTCTCGAGCGCAGGATAGAAGAAGGCTGTCTCGCTGAGGTTCTCGCGCACCTGCGCACTCTCCTGCTTTGCGCTCTCTTCCTTCTTATCTTTCACCACCGAACCCGTGACAAGCGATTTCTTTTGCGTACCATAACCAACTACCACGACCTCATTAAGAGCATCGTCGGCCATGGCACTTTCCTCCATGGCCATCGGTGCCGCTGCTGCCTTCGAGTACATAACGTTCCGGCCCATGGCAGCACGTGTGAAATATCTGTAGGCATTCAGTTTGGCATCGTCACAGAAATGAGAGAAAACCCATGAGTTCATGCTGAGCGGATTCAGTTTACCAGTTCCGCTGGCAATCATGCCACTAAAAGAGTCGTACATCCATCTGGTGTTGGGCAGGTTCTGGTATAATCCTAATGATAGTCCCCAGTTGTGCATATCCAACTGGTCAAGACTCTTGTCGAAAAGCGTGGCCAACAGCTGTGCCTTCGCCGGCTTTCCGTCGGGCCGCAGAATCTGCAGCGTCCACGTTTCCTTTTGCCCGGGAGTCAGACGGTCGCGGAAAGTGGTCCACTTCAGTTTCAGCTGCTTCTCGGGCAACGGCTTGCGGATGACGCTCCGGTGAGTGTACACCTTGCCGTTCTTCACCCATGCGTAGGTGAGCAGCAGTCCGCTTCCGTATTCCTCCTTATAGCTGTAGTCAGTGCGACGTATGCTGTTGGAAACCACGAACGAGCCATGGTCCAGTTCCTTGTTTCCAGAGAAGACGGAGTAGAACACCGTGACATCCTCTTCCGATGACCCCACGAGCACGCTGACGGGCTTGTCGCCAAACTCATCGCCGCTCTGATAGAACCAGTCGGGTGTTTCCGTGGGCGGCTGCTGGTCGTCGATGCCGAAAATCACAAAACTATGTTTCAGCGAGTCTTCCCCGCACTTGGCCTCGAGCAGGTGCCTGCCCGACGAGAGGCGGGCAAAGCCATACTTGGCATCCTTTGCCTGGAAAGCGGTGTTGGCCTTCACGCTGATGGGCTGCTGCCCGTCAATCGTGTAGGTCACGTCTCCGGCAATCTCCCTGCCGGCGGCATTCCATCGGGTGAACTTATAGGTGCCAAGTTCTCCCCTTACCACCTGCGCAGGCATATCCAGCGACAATGCCGTGGGACGCGTTCCCAACGGCAGCACGAAAGCACCGTGATGCGACTCTCCGGCCACATCGGTCACGTCGGCCTCGATATGGAAATTGAAGAAACAGGCATCCCTGAGTTCCGAGTCGTCCACCTCCAGCGGCACCTTCACCTCGAAGGTTCCGTCGTCGGCCGTAACGGTCTCGTCGTCGGTAATCTCCTCCACATCATTGGTGCTGCGCCACCACCAAATGGCCTCGCGCCTTGTAACGGTATATTTCACCTTTGCATTCTGCACCGGAATACCGGCATAGCTCAGTGCCTTACCCTTGACGGTCACCACGTCGCCAGCCTTATACACTTCGTTCACCTCGTCGAAAGTCACCTCATACGTGGGACGCTTGTATTCCTCCACGCGAATGCCTGTATAGGCGCTATACCTGTCGACGCGCAGACTGAACATGCCCGTCAGTCCCTTTGCCGGCAGCGTGAAGTCGGCCGATGCCGAGCCAAAGCTGTCGGTGGTCAGGTCTTTCTCGGCCACTTTCTTATTATTGGCGTCAAAGAGCATCAGCTTCAACCCGGTGTCGGACACGGCCTTCGTGTCGGTACCCTTCTTATTCACGAAACACACCACCGAGGCATGCACCTGCTGTCCCGGGCGGTATATCTTGCGGTCGGTATAGATGTTCACAATCCAGTTTTCCGACGACGGCTCACGATAATCGTACGAGCCCCATCCGGCGCTGACCATCGGCATGGCCTTGTCGGTATCGGTATAAGCCCTGTACGACGCGAGGCCTTGCTCTTCGCTACATTCCACCACGCCGTTGGCATCGGCCTTCTTCTTCACCGTGGGGTCGTTCTTCTTCGCATGGCGCCGCACAAATTCCATGTTGGCACCGCCGACGGGTTTTCCCGTCAGGGCATCCACCACGATGTAGCGCGTCCTGTCGTCGGGCAGGTTTTCCGAAATCACCTTCAGGTTGCTCACCCTATAGTCGACCGTGTCGGGCTCGATGGTCTGGTCGCCAGTGGTGAACTCCACCTTGTAGTGTCCCAACGGCAGCCGCGGAATCATCAGCGTGTCCTTGATTTTCTCGTAGGGTTTCAGATGGTCGTAGCGGCGCGTCACAGTCATCACGGTCTGCTTGGTCTTGGCATCAAAGACGCGCATCGTCAGGAATCCGATATTGCGGATTTCGTTCACATCAACCTTGCAGCTGTCGGCCAGTGTGCTGAGCGAGCGCTCAACATGAAACGAATAGAACGGACAGGTGAGTTTCTGCTGCACCTTCCTGAAGTAGTTGGCATTGGTATAGGTGGGCCATGTGGCCAGCGCATAGTCGGCATATTCCATCTGCTCCTTGGCCGAGTCATAGCGCATTCTGCCGAGTTTCTTCTCGGCCAGCCATCCGCATTCGGGCAGGTCCTGATAGGTTCGTATGAGCGAGTCAAGGTCGTGCTCCACATGGTAGGCTGTCAGCATCGTTGCCAGCCGGTTGCCCTGCTCTTTGTAGAACTTGTGCATGATGCGGTAGGCCTCGCTGTAGCCGTTCTCGGCGGCATGATAGCCAATCACCGATAGCAGGTCGTGGTTGAACATCCGGCTGTCGATGCCCTTTTCCACAAACGGCTCATAGTCTTTGGTCTTCGTCGCAGCCAGCATCAGGGGCTTGCTCAGCGACTTCTCGAAACACGCCATTCCCTTCGAATGCTGCTCGTCGCCATATCTGCTGTCTGAGCAGTACACCTGTCCCAGCACGGCATTCAGCACGGCGGCCATCACGGGCTGCGTGTGCTCGTAGGCCAGTGCCTGGCGCTCCAGGTCGCTGATGATACGGTCGAGCGAGTCGGGCGAGATGTTCAGCTGCACCTTGGCTTGCTGCAGCTCGGCCTTCAGCAGCTGTCCGTAGTCGTCGTCGCGGGTGGCCTTGTCCACAATTTTCTGCAGGGCCTCCATCTGCGTCTTCGGCAGGTCTTTGGCTTCGGCCTCTCTCACGGCCTCCCATAATTTGTTGTAATTCTGACCAAAAAGCATAATAAACGGCATTACAAGTAAAAATACTGTAGATATAAATCTGTTTCTCATACGGTTCACCATTTATAATAATATGCAAAGATAGGGCTTTTTTCCCATTTCTACAAACAAAAACTAGTTAAATAGTCTAACCAATACTTATTACTTCAAAAAAACAAAGAAAGAGAAAAAAATGCCACCGCAAAGAAAATACCATTAAAAAGCATAAAAGTATCACGTTATTGAACAGATTTTTATTAACTTTGCAAACTGAAAAAAGTAAATCATTAAACACAATACCTATTCCGCAAATGAACAATAAAACTTACGGACATTTCGACGACGCTCACCGCGAATATGTCATCACCGACCCACAGACACCATGGCCGTGGATCAACTATCTGGGCAACGAAGACTTCTTCTCGCTGATTTCCAACACCGCCGGCGGCTACTCGTTCTTCAAGGACGCCAAGTTCCGCCGCATCACGCGCTATCGTTACAATGGCGTTCCCATGGACAACGGCGGACGTTATTTTTATATTAATGACGGGAAGGACGTATGGAATCCCGGATGGAAACCCTGCAAGACGCCACTCGACAGCTACGAGTGCCGCCACGGCATGAGCTACACCCGTATCACGGGCCAGAAGAACGGTGTGGAGGCCTCGGTGCTCTTCTTCGTTCCCCTGAAGAAATGGTGCGAGGTACAGAAACTCACGCTCAAGAACCTCACCGGCGAGGCCAAGCGCCTGAAGCTGTTCTCGTTCGCCGAGTGGTGCCTCTGGAACGCTGCCACCGACATGGAGAACTTCCAGCGCAACTTCTCAACGGGCGAGGTCGAGATTGACGGCTCGGTCATCTATCACAAGACCGAATACAAGGAGCGCCGCAACCACTATGCCTACTACTCGGTGAACGTTCCCGTTCAGGGATTCGACACCGACCGCGAGTCGTTCATCGGTCTCTACAACGAGTTTGCCAACCCCGACGCCGTGATGGAAGGCCGTCCCCGCAACTCGGTGGCCCACGGATGGAGCCCCATCGCCTCCCACTACATCGAGGTGGAGCTGCAGCCCGGCGAGCAGAAGGATTTCATCTTCGTGCTGGGCTACGTGGAGCAGCCGCAGGAAGAGAAATATGCCGGGAAGACGCCCGGACTAATCACCTCGCTTGGCGACCTCGACCGTACCTTTATAAATAAGGTGAGAGCCCAGCAGACCATTGCCGAGTTCAATACCGTGGAGAAAGTTGACAAGGCGTTTGCCGAACTCGCCGAGTTCTGGGACGACCTGCTCGACCGCTACACCGTGAAGACCGGCAACGAGAGCCTCGACCGCATGGTCAACATCTGGAACCAGTACCAGTGCATGGTGACGTTCAACTTCTCGCGCTCGGCCTCGTTCTTCGAGAGCGGCGTGGGCCGCGGCATGGGCTTCCGCGACTCCAACCAAGACCTCGTGGGCTTCGTGCACCAGATTCCCAGCCGTGCCCGCGAGCGCATCATCGACATTGCCTCCACGCAGTTCCCCGATGGCGGCTGCTACCACCAGTACCAGCCACTCACCAAGCGCGGCAACAACGACATCGGCGGCGGCTTCAACGACGACCCCATGTGGCTCATCTTCGGTACCGTTGCCTATATCAAGGAGACGGGCGACTTCTCCATCCTCGACGAGATGGTGCCCTGGGACAACGAGCCCGGCACCGAGGTGTCACTCTTCGACCACCTGCGCATCTCGTTCAACCACGTCGTGGAGAACCTCGGACCCCACAAGCTTCCGCTCATCGGACGTGCCGACTGGAACGACTGCCTCAACCTGAACTGCTTCTCGTGGGACCCCAACGAGAGTTTCCAGACCACCGAGAACAACAGCGTAGGCTCCAAGGCCGAGTCGCTCATGATTGCCGGCCTCTTCGTGGTCTGCGGCAAGGATTATGTAGAGCTCTGTAAAGAGTTGTCTAGTAGGACTGGTGAGACTAGTGCAACTAGTAAATATTCTGCTGAAGCCCAAAGGGCTGAAAAGGAAATCGACGCCATGATTGCCGCCGTAAAGAAAGACGGATGGGACGGCGAGTGGTATCTGCGCGCCTACGACTTCTACGGCAACAAGATTGGTTCCAACGAGAACGAGGAAGGCAAAATCTTCATCGAGAGTCAGGGATGGTGTGCCATGGCCGGCATCGGCCAGGAAGAAGGCATGGTTGACAAAGCCCTCGACTCCTGCAAGAAATACCTCGACTCCGAGCATGGTATGGTACTCAACAATCCCGCCTTCACCACCTACCACGTGGAGATGGGCGAAATCAGCTCCTACCCTGCCGGCTACAAAGAGAATGCAGGCATCTTCTGCCACAACAACCCGTGGGTCATCATCGGCGACACCGTGGCTGCCCGCGGCAACGACGCCTGGGAACTCTATCAGAAGATTTCGCCCGTATTCATCAAGGACCAGACGCTCCATAAGGTGGAGCCATACGTGAACTGTCAGATGGTGGCCGGTAAGGACGCCGCCCGTCCCGGCGAGGGCAAGAACTCGTGGCTCACGGGTACCGCCGCCTGGATGTGGCTCACCGCCTCGCAGTACATTCTCGGCATCAAGCCCACCTACGACGGCCTGCTCATCGACCCCTGCGTACCGCAGACCGCCCGTGAATACACCGTGAAGCGCAAGTTCCGCGGCGGCGAGTACCTCATCACCATCAAGAACCCCGACGGCGTGCAGAAAGGCATTCGCCAGCTCATCGTCGACGGTCAGCCCGTCAGCGGCAACATTGTGCCTGCGGCTGAAGGCAAGCACACCGTAGAAGTGACGATGGGATAAAACAAGAAGACCCTCCCCCTGCCCCTCCCTATAGGGCGGGGAGTGAATAGTAATGAACCGCACAGGATTCCCCTCCCCCTAACATGGGAGGGGATTTTTTCATCTTTTGCGCTATTTACTCCCCGCCCTATAGGGAGGGGCAGGGGGTGGTTCTACCCCATTTGTCGAAACACATGGGGGCAAACGTCGAAAGTTGCATTGAACTAAGGGATTATCGTGTTACCTTTGCATCGTGATTAAGAAACAAAAGTCAAACCAATAAAACAGAAAGAAAATGAAAAAGTTATTTTTTGCAATCGTAACCATGTTAGTGATGTCAACCTCAGTTATGGCACAGTCAAACAACGAAGACGCCCTGAAGTTCGAACGCATGAGCAACTACCTGGAGCTCACCTCCCAGCAGATAGAGCCGGCAAAGAATGCCTTCGCTCAGCTTGAGGCATCTATGAACTACTTCAACTCGATGGACGACTCACAGAAGACATTCGAGGCCTCGAAGAAAATGATCAACCGCCACAAGGCTACCATGAAGAAGATTCTCAGCGAGAAGCAGTACAAAAAGTATGAGCAGGCTTTCGACAGCACCGTACAGCACAGAATCGAGCAGTACATGTAGGAAGAATCAGAAGGTCCTCCTGCGCCGGTAACAACAGAGGTTGGGGATTTTTGTCTCCGACCTCTTTGCCGTTTCAACAAAAAACATTATATTTGCAGCTGAAAACGCATGAAAAAGATACAAAGAAAAGAAATCGGACTCTTTGCGGCACAGGTGATACTGGTGTCGCTGATAGTGCTGTCGCCAGGACTGATCAGTTTCGTCACGAGCAACGATGCCGCCGTGGCCTGGGAGTCGCTTCGCATTTCCTCCTTTTGGCTGGCACCAGCCCTCGGGGTGTATTTGCTGAACTTCTACCTCTGCGTTCCGTTGTTGTGGTTTAGGCACCGTTTCTGGCTGTTCAGTCTTGCCAATGCCCTGCTCATCGTGGTCTTCAACTTCCACCTGTTCAACCTGTTTTCTGAGAGTACCAACAACCTGCCGGTCACCTATCGTGCAGGGTTTTCCTCCATGCTGATTATCGTGCTGCTCGTCAATCTGATGGCCATCGCATTCGCCGTCAGCATCCGCTACATCATGCGGCAGAGCGAGAAGAAGCAGAAAGAGGTGGAGGCCGAACTGGCCTGGCTGAAGAATCAGATAAACCCCCACTTCCTCTTCAACACGCTCAACAACATCTCAAGCCTCACCCAAGTGGATGCCGACGAGGCACAAGACGCCGTGATGCAGCTGAGCGACCTGCTGCGCTACGCCATGTACGAGACCAACAAGAAAAAGGTACCCATCAGCGGCGAAATCAACTTCATGCGCAACTACATCGAACTGATGAAACTGCGCTGCAACGAGAAGACGCGCGTCAGCTTCCGAACGATGGTGCCACAGCCCGATATGGAGATTGCCCCGCTGCTCTTCATCTCGCTCGTGGAAAATGCCTTCAAGCACGGAGTCGACGGCAGCAAGGAGGCTGAAATCGACATTAGTCTCATGCAGGAAGACCACCAGATAACATTCACCTGCGACAACACCAACAACCCCAAGCCCGCCATCGACCGCAGCGGCTCAGGCATAGGGCTCGATAACACGCGCCGACGGCTGGAATTGCTCTATCCGGGGCATTACCAATGGGAGCAGCACGTCACGCCTGAGAACATCTACCACGTCAACATCACCATCAACGTATGAGAACACTCACCTGCATCATCGTAGACGACGAACCCCTGGCCGTCAGACAGCTGGCAGCCTATGCCGAGCGCACACCCGACTTGCAGCTGCTCGACACCTTTACCGACTCCATTGCAGCCATCAACGCCGTGAAGGAACAGAAGCCCGACCTGCTGTTTCTCGACATACAGATGCCCAACATCAACGGCATGGAACTGGCCCGCAGCCTGCCTGCCCAAACCCGCGTGGTGTTCACCACCGCCTTCAAGGAATACGCCTTCGAGAGCTACGAAGTGAACGCCCTCGACTTCCTGCTGAAGCCCATCCGCTACACCAAGTTCCTCGAGTCGGTGGAAAAGGCCCGGCAATGGTTCGGTAAGGAGAAAGAGCCCGAGACCGCAGCCCCGGCCCTGCCCTCCATCTTCATCCGTGTCGACGGAGAACTACGCAACATACCCGTCGAGCGGATTACCTATGTGAGCGGCATGAAGGACTACGTGATGTTCTACCTAGACGGAGAGCACAAGCCGCTGGTCACCCACCTCACCATGAAGGCCGTCGAAGAGATGCTGCCCTCGCAGCTGTTCATGCGCGTCCACCGCTCCTACATCATCGCCGTTGACAAAATCCGCAAAGTCGACCGCAACGATTGCATCTACATCGGCGACGAAATCATCCACATCCCCGACGGCTACCTGGCCGCCTTCAAGGCATTTATCGAAACAAGAATGCCGAAATAGGAAGTGACGGAGTCCTTATAATGGAAAGCAGAAAAGTAGAAAGTTGAAAACTGCTCCCAGAAATCTTTACATTTTAACAAACTAAAAACCCTGTCGCGCCTCACGGCGGGACAGGGTAAATAAACCTTTTAAAAAAAATGAAGCGTATGAAAAAATTTATTTACCGAAGGCCATATTGTAGGCCCTGATGATGGTTTTAATATTAATTTCCTGACCGCATTCCATCTTTATCATCGAACGCACGATAGCACACCACTGCAAGCAAGCCTCTTTGGGCGAACGTAGCACCTGCAGATGCGTGACACCTGCGCCACGGCAGACGTAACTGATATACTGCTCCGTGTCGTTGCCCTTCTCGGTGGGCGGGCACCACCGGCTGATGAACTGGCGTATTGTGCGGCAGCCAGGC
>JAEEGF010781388.1_pt1 | contig 15325 bp, 7 predicted proteins | sample 9134171 | NCBI WGS metagenome assembly JAEEGF01 (sample SAMN16246542, study PRJNA631951) | gut metagenome | biome: gut microbiome; feature: rumen; material: AP-attached | host: Bos | place: Iran: Karaj | collected 2018-10 | reverse complement strand
ATGCGCCTCGATCGGCTTGAGAATCGTCGCGGACTTTCCGGCGGGCACGTTGATCGTTCCGCCTCCGTCCTTCACGTACACGTGGTCGAGTGTGGCCTTGATGAACTCGCTCTGCACGGCAGGCACGCCGTTGTACACGAGCGTGCCGCCGTCGAAGTTGAACTCGCCCGCGGTGCCGTTGTACTGCGGCTGCTTCTCGATGAACGCCACCTTGATGGTGCCGCCCGTCCCGAGGTTCACCTGCGAGCATCCGTTCACGCTAATCCGACTCTGCGTCTCAAGCGTACCGCTACCGCTCACGTTCAGCGTGCCCTTGCCCGCCTCGCCCACGATCGTGCCGTAAGTTGCGCCGGTGCCGCTCAAGAATCTGCCACCCGTGAGGTTGTAAACGCCCACGCCGCCTTCGTAGCGGCCTATCACGAACCAGATGCTCACGCTCATCTCTCCGCCAAGCTGGTTGAAGACGCCCCTTCCCTTGCCTCCCACATGGCCAGTGCCCGTCACACGCAGCTCGCCTGCCTCAAGACTGTAAGTCGAGTCGCCGGTGGACGCCTCTCCGCCAACCGCGAAGTTTGGATCCGCCGACTGAGTCACGGAGAGGATGCCGCCTGTCTGCACAACGCCGCCCGCCGCATTGCTTTTTGGCGATGCCACGTAGAACCTTGCCGGCTTGAAGTTACCGCTCTGCATGAAGAACGTCGCAGGGGAGGCAGCGCCGTTTTCCGTGCTTCCGAGATTGAATCGCCCAACCACCTGCTCCTGGTCGGCGGCGCCGTCGAACGTGAGCTCGGCTCCTGCCTCCACGTTCACGGTGTCTCCCGCCTCCGGCAGCGCGCCCGCAGCCCACGCGGTCGGATCCAAATACCTTCCCGTGCCGGTGAATGCGACGTCAGCGGCCAGGCATACGTCTGCAACGCACGCGCCAACTACGGCCAGCAGAACTTTTTTCATGATGTCTCCTTGTGTTCGTTGTTTATGCTTCAAAGCGAAATGAATTCTAGCGAAGGATGAGGAAGAAGCCGGGACGCTGCCCGTACATCAGCCATCCGGCCTCGTAGAAATAGTGGTTGCCTTCGGCGTCGCGCGTCTTCATGTCGACGCCGACGAAGGACGGCGCGCCCATCACGCGCACCGAGGTGCGTCCCTGCGGCAGCTCGGGACTTTCGAACGTGGCGCCAGCCTCGAACACCACAGGACCCGCAAACGAGCGTCCCGCGGCGGCAAGCCTAGTGCCGTTCTTTATCGTGGTCGTGCCGGTGTACTTCTGGTCCTTGCTCACCGTGAACGTGCCTCCGTTGACCGTCACTCCGCCCGGGCCCGCGATTGACGTTGTGATTCCCGTCTCATGGGCGTTGAGGAACGTGATTCCGCCGGGTCCCAGCACGAACGGGTCGTTGGAGCCGGCGTAGATGGAGCAGTTGAAGAAGTCGGCGTTGTCCACCATGTTGTCGATCTGAACTCCGTCTAGACGAGCCTCCCACGAGTTGATGTTCCTCACAACGAAGCCCTGTATCTTGAGCGTGCCGCCCACCATCTCGAAGTCGGCGTTCGAGCGCGCGGGGAATGTCTCGGTGCGGTCGTGGCCGCCGAAGATGAAGCCGGCGAGGAACCAGGTGTTCGTGAGCGCCACATGCGCTTCGCCTCCGCCGCGGCCCACCATGAACAGCTTGTGGTAGGAGTTGAAGTCAATCCTGCCGCCTTCGCCGTGGATGATGCCGGTGCAGCCGTTCAGGCCAAGCTCCGTGGAATGTGAGTCCACATGGTAGAAGCCGTTGTTCGACACCTCCACTATGGCCTTTGCGCAGGCGCCGTCTCCAATGTAGGCGTTGTCCCACAAGGAATGCTCGTTGAGCTCGCCGCCGTCCTTGATCGTGAGGCGCATCGTATCGCCCACGGCCGGCATGCTCATGCAGAAGCTGCCCTGCGTCTTTCCGGCAGCGCCAGGGATGTTCAGCACGCCGCCTGCGCCGATCGTCATGTCGCCGCGCGGCATGACGTATCCGGACGCCGTGAGGTTGATCGTGCCGTTCACGAGCTCGAATCCGCCGTAGAAGAGATTGTCGCCGTTCGCGGGCGTGATCGTCACGGCCTGCGTGGCGCCGCCAAGGTCGAGGCGTCCGGCGAGGCGCAGGGCGTCGGCATTGGCGACAAGCGGGTTCGTGCGTGCGCCGTCGGGAATGCCGCGCAGCTCGAGCGCACCGCCCGCAAGGTCGAACATGCCGCCCGGCACGCGGTCGTGCAGCACCGCCGTGCCCTCGCCGCCCTTCACGAAGAGCGCGCCCGCCTCAAGCTGCAGGCCGCCCGCGAAGTCGATGTCGCCCGTGCCGCCCACGTTGAAGTACATTCCCCTGCTCACCACCGGCATGTTGAACGTCTGCACGCTTTCGGAGAGGTTCGTCACGCCGCGCAGATCGATCGGATTGCCCTCGAACGTGAACGCGCCCGCACCCTCCGGGAACTGCATGCTGAGAAGCGAGAGAGAGGCGTAGTCGTTTGTGGCGACTCCGCCCGACGCAAGCGGGAAGATCGCCCAGTCGGACCCATTTGGCGCCACGTTGCCCGTCCAGTTGGCGTCCGTCGAGAAGAAAGAGTCGCCTCCCGCGTTGCTCCAGGTACGCCCTTCCGGATTGATCATGCCGAAGAGCCTTCCGTTGATCACCACGAGGTTGAGTCCGTTTACTGCGATCTTCTCGACGTCCTCTTCGCTCCATCCCGTCTGGTTCGGGAAGAGGTCGTACGCCATGCCGCGCGTCACGTCCACGTCGTATGTGACGTCGATGCGGAACGGATTCTCCTTCGTGGCAGTGATCGCGGCCACGGGGAGCGGCGAAAGCCCCGTGAACCCGTTCGCGCCCAGCCTGGCGACCACCGCGCCGCCGCTAGCCAGCACCGCTCCGGACGACGCAAAGGTCTGCCCGTTGAAGTCGACAGGCCCCTCGATCACGAACTGCCCCTTGAACGTCTGCGGCGCCGTGAACCTCAGCATTGCCGCGCCTTTCTTCGTGAGCGAGCCCTCTCCACCGATCGACGTCGTCACCGCCACCGCATGCTCGTTCGAGATGGTGAATCCTCCTTCGCCTATCGAGAACACCTCCACGCCCGTCAGCGACGAGCCGATGAAGTCGTTGAGGTTCGCGTTCACGGACGCCATGGTCGCGCCGTCGAACACGACGCGCGTGTCGTCGCGGTCGTTGAACGCGAAGATGCGGTTCGCCTCCACAAGCGCCCCCTCGCCGAAGTTCAGGTGGTAGTATCCCGCGCGCTGCGTCGTGTCGTCCGCTCCAAGGTCGAGGCTCCTCGCCACGTACACGCGGGCGTTGCGCACGTTGAGCGTGCACTCCACGCTCGTTGGATGCTGCGTGTTCTCGCGGCCGAACGTGAAGTTGCTTCCCACCTCGAGAAGCGCCCCGTCAACTACGTCTATCGTCGTGCGCGCGACGTCGAGAACGCGCCTGTTCGACGCGGCACAGTAGAAGTTGCCGCCGAAGCGCGCCGTGGCCGAGTTGGTGACGACGAAGTTCAGGTAGCCCGTGCCGTCGCAGTTGAACCAGCTGGTCGCCGAGCCGAGCGAGAGCGTGCCGCCGTCAAGGAGCAGCGTGTACTGCTCGCCGTCCTCAGGCACGTTGAAGTCTGCGTAGTTCGGACCTGACACCACGGCCCCTTCGCCGATCGTCCACACGCGCGGCATGTGCGCGCCGGGATTGAACGCCTCGTCCGTGTTCAGGAACGCGCCGTTGTAGAACCCAACCACGCCGTCCGCCGACAGGTCGGCCGCGGTGAAGCCGAAGGAGTTTCCGCCGAGGTCGAGTCCGCCAGACTCCAGCACGATTCCGTTCTCGATGGACTGCGTGACCTTGAGCGTTCCGTCGCCGCGCTTCACAAACGAACTGCCGAACGGCGCATCGACTATGAGCGTCTTGCCGGCCGCCACGTCAATGTACTCGCTCACCTTGAGGGTGGGGCGCTCTGGCAGGTTGTATTCGATGTCCCAAGTGCCTGCAAGGACCATGCGCAACTCGGTCACGTTCTCCTCGAGGCGTCGGTCGAGAAGCACCCACGTTCCAGCCGTCTCGTCGTAGCCAAGCACCTCCCAGTTGAACGGGTCGCGGTCCTGCGAGTCGTTCGCCGTGTACCAGCGGTAGCGCGTGAGCGCGAACGGCTCGTCGTACACGAAGTCGAGGTAGCAGAGCGCCTTCTGGGCGTCGGTGCGGGCGTTGCCGCCGCGGCGGTCTAGCCACTTGGTGCCGGTCTTGCCGTCTGCGGCGAGATCGGGACTCTCGTTGCCGGGGTAGTTGCCGTTGGTTATGCCAAGATCCGTCTTGTCCCATTCAAGTCTCGCAGGGGGCATCTTCGTCCAGCCGTCGTAGAACTCGATCTCGGAGAGCTGCATCATGTCGTTGTTGTACTTCGTGCCGAACACGTGGAAGCGGAACCTGCGGAACTTCGGCGTGGGGTCCACCCACTCGTCGACCGTGATGCGCGCGTTGGCCGTAGCCGTGAGCGTGCCCACCGTGAATGCGCGGTCGAGATGTGCCACGTCTCCGTCGTGCGCGAATACGGCATTGTCGCCCGAGGTGAACTGCTCGCCGTTCCATCCGTCGCCGCTCCAGTTGCCGTTGGAATCGCCTCCCGTCCACTCGTGGGTGCTGAAGGAGTGCGTGATCATGAGCGCGCCAGAGTCGGAAATGGAGAGCACGTAGCCCTCTTCGGCGCAGACGACCTTCGCGAGGTCGTCCTGCGAGAATCCGCCCGAGACGAGCGTGTAGGGCGTATTGACCGGCAGCGCAGAAAGAACGTTCGGCGCAAGCACGGCCGGGTTCTCGGCGGTCGAGCTGAGGATGACTGTGCCGCCTTGGTCGAGCGTGAAGGAATCGACGCCGTCGGAGGAAACGTCGAAGTTGAGGCGCACGCCCTCTCCCAGCTTGAGCGTGCTCACGCGGCGCGTCTCGGTTTTGCCGTTGTCGAAGAGATGCAGCGTGCCGCCGTTGATGGCAACGGAGATGACCTCGTTCGTGAAGTCTACGTCGGAGAAGTTTACCGTGCCGCCGTTCATCTCGATGCCGCCCGCGGCGAACGTGAGAGTGCGGCCGGACGTGTTGTTGATCGTGCCCTCGTCGCAGACGAGACGGCCGGTGAAGAACTGGTCGTAGCTGACGTCGATCTTGTCCCTGCCGCGTTTGACAAGCGGACCCTCGCCGCGCATCGAGCCCTTCAGCACCGTGTTGTGCTGGGTGAGCACCACGAGGCCTCTCGGACCTAGAACGAATGGGGCGTCCGTGCGGTCAACGTGCTGCATGATGAAGTCGCTAGAATTGGCGCGGCTTTCGTAGATGGCGTTGTCGAAGTACACAGTCACGTCGCTTCGGTCGCGCCCCACCCAGATACGCTGCGCCCAGATGTACGCATCCACGAACCTTCCCTCGTAGCGGCCAGTCGCGAGCGGCAGCGAGCTGCCCGCGGGATGGTCGGCAGGAAGAGCTGCGTCGGTGCCGAAGTCGAGAATGCTGTTCACGTGGATCGAGGCGTTCGTCACGAACAGCAACCCGTATGGATTCACCGCGAACTTCGTGTTGCGCCTGCCGAAGTTCAGCTCGCCGTTTGAATAGAGATTGCCCCCGTCGCTCACCACGATCTCGCACCGCGGCGACTGGCATACGGCGTCGTTCGACGCGACTGCCCACAATGCGCCGTTGCAGCGGAATTCAGACCCATCGCCCGTAACTTCGAGACGCGTCAAGCCGAGGTCGTGGTTCTGCAGATAGACATTGCCGGCGACCGTGAACCTGCCGCCGTTCTCCAGGCGGATAGTCGATGTGCGGTCGGAAGAGCTCTCCGGGCTCACGACGAACATTGCGGGCGTGTTGAAGACGGCGCCAGCGCCTATCACCCACATGTCCGGGGCGTTGTCCATCGGCTTCCAGTCCGCTTGCGGGAAATTGTAGGTGCCGTCGTAGAAAGCGACGTTCGTCTCGCGCACGACGATGTTCTGGCTGAAGCTGCCGGTTGAACCTGCAAGGCTCAGCGATCCCTCATGCATCTCCACGCCGGCCGGCAGCGCGGCGGACGCGACGAGCCGCCCGAGGCCAGTCTTCTTCACGCGGCTCTTCGGCGCGAACGTGAGGTAGGCGCTCTGGCCCTCAGCCACTTCGATTTCGTCCACGCCCAGGCCCGACATGTACTTGATGTTGCCAGTATAGGCAAGCGCCTTGCGGTTGTCAGTGCAGTTGTACCCGCTCACCACCTCGAGGTCCACCCATACCAAGCCGTCGTTGGAGGCCTGCAGACGCCATGCGGCGGGATCGCGCTCCTTCGCATCGTTGGCCGTGTACCATTCGTACTTCGTCACGCGCTGCGGATTCGCGAACTCGATCACCGTGTATGTGGCGTCGCGGGTTTCGGCGTCGGTCGCATTGACGCGCCCGTCGAGCCACTTCGTGTCCACCGTGCCGTCAACGAGCTTCTCGGGCTTCTCGCCGTTCGGGAACGGCCATGTGGCATTGTCGTAGTTCCAGGTGGCTCTGCTGTTGTAGGGCGTGGGGTCGAACGATATGCCGCTGCGGTTCTGGGTGATGTCTGCTCCGTTCTCGTCGAAGAGCTTGAGCTCGGAGACCTGCATCATGTTGTTTCCCGCGGTCTTCGTGCCTTCGATCTTGAAGCGGAAGAACCTGTACGCCACAGGCGGAAGTTCGCCTGGCACGAGGTCGATCTGGACAGGCGAAAGCGCGCGGATGAAACCCGCCGTAACGTCGGCATCCACCTTCACCTTCTCGGGACTCCCCGCACCCTCCCCCTGGAACACCGCAGTGTCGCCTGCAGCGAAATAGCCCGAACTCCAGTTGGGTCCGCTCCAAAGGCCTTCAACGGGACCATTCCAGATCTGATAAGCGCCATGCGCCGCTAACGCGGCCGCAGCCACGCACAGCTCGATCAAGGCAATCTTTGCATTTTTCATTTCGTCCTCGTTTTTCTTGAGCGTGTTTCGCAAGGAAAGCTTCACCCGCCCATAGCCAGCCACAATTTTTCATTTAAATTATATCAATTTATGCAAAACGAATTGTCACCGGATTGCAACCGAGAAGTGTTTGATTATGTCGCCGTACATGCGAAATGGGCGCTTGCGCCAAAGCACAAGGTTATGATATACTATTTTTTTTAAGGCAGCGTGTCGTCTCCGCCGAGTGGCGTTTTCGCATTCTGCATAAAACAGAAAAGAGGATACGCCATGGCGACCGCAAGCAAAACAGCCGTCAGGATTCTTGCGTCTGCATTTTCAGCAGCGCTTTTCACTAATCTGGCCTTTGCCGTAGATCCCGTCGTAGTATGGGACGGCATGTCAAGCGACTGCAACTTCTCCACTCTTTCGCGCACTGTTGGAGACAACACGTATACGCTGAACCTGAACGAAATGAACTCCGCCGCATCGGATGGCTCGTATCTTCAGATCGGCAATCAGAACGCAAAGGCCGCCATCACCATCACCGCTCAGAACGCGAACGAAGGCGTGATGGATGGCTTTGGAACCACCGGTGAAATCACTGTGATCATGAAATGCAGCGGCGTGCACGCCAACAATGGAGCGAACCGCGCGCTGATATCCCTTCTGGACAACCAGAAATACTCGGCCGGCAACGCGGGATCCGACAACAGCGTCAAGATCGGCGCAAGCGTATGGGATGGCTTCGGCAGATTCATCTGGCAGGGCCATTGGTATGGAAACCAGCTTGACATGCAAAACACGCTTGCAGCGGGAAAGCAGGTCGTCGCGCTTGCATACGGACGCACTGCCGGAACATCCCTGTACGTGAACGGCACACAGATTGGCGTCAACACCGGTTTGAAGTCCGGCACCTTTACGACGCCGTATGGCATTGCGCTCGGAGGTGTGGATACAGACGACAGCACAGAGTATTATGCCATGACGGGAATGAAGATAGAAGCCGTGGCGGTCTTCACGTCAACGCTCAGCGCGCAGGAGATTGCAAACTACTACTTCCCCTCGCTTATGGGCGGCGAGATCACCGTGTCGTCCATCAACGACCTTTTCGGCACCGATGCCGAAATCGACCTCCACCTTGCGGACGGAGCTTCGATCACTGGCGACACCGCGTTCAACGCCACCAAGGTCAACTTCTTCTGCGAAGGCTCGTTCTCCATCGCCCCTCCCGCCGGGAACACAGCAGTGTTCAACTTCGCCGGCGTCACTGGCAGCCCAATCGTCGCATACTCTGGCGCCCTTCCCGCAGTAGGCGGAAACGTGTTCACCTCCAACACGCTGCCCACGTGGGTGACCGATCCCGAGCAGTGGACGGGCATCGTATGGCTCAAGGGAATGTCCAGCGTGCAGAACCTCAACCCGAATTCGTACGGCAACGCCAGTTCGACAGTGCGCCTTTCGGACATAGCTGGATATTTCCCCGCCACCCTGGACTGCACTGTACCGGTAGAGCTGAAGAACGGCTCGGGCGGATATGGAATAACCGTCAACAACGGCTTCTCGCGCAGCAATGACGATTCGCCCAACAAGGTCATCATCAGGAAACTAATGGGCGACGGCGAACTTTGGACAAGCGGCAGCGCCGACGCCGTGCTTATGAACGTGCTGGACTGGACGGAATTCTCCGGGAAGATCCAGCTGGTCAACAAGATCGTGGTCTTTGGCCCGTACATTCCGACTGCCACCGAATTCAACACGTTCGGCGGAATCTACATCGGCGCCGACGCCACGGTGGCGCTTCCTGCAGGGAAACAGTGGCGCGCCGACGGCGGAATACACGTGCACGGCACGTTCAAGGCCACCGACATCGGCACATCACAGCTCAGGGAAGGCACCAGAGTGACCACATACGACGGCGGAAAATTCATTCTCACAAATGCCAGCAATGTCAACGAAGAGAATCTGGACTATGCCAGGGTGACTGGCACCGGAACGCTGAAGTTTGAAAGCAGCGGCAACTACTGGCGCACCTTGTCGAAGGCCAATTTCCCATCGACCATGACTCTCGAGAATGAAGTCGAAGGCGGGCTTGTTGTCACACTTCCAAATGCGGACTCAGTCAACACGATCGGTAGCCTCTCGGGTAGCGGAAATCTCCGTTCCGACTGGGGTGGCGGCAGCCGCGACCTGAAGATTCTGCAGGCGAAGGACACCACATGGAGCGGCGTGTTCGTCAACGACGACCGCATCGGGACCATGATTGTCGCTCCCGGCACCGAATCTGCAGGCACGCTCACGCTCTCGGGAACGCAGACGGAGGAAAACGACCTCAGCGTTGAATCCGGCGCGAAGGTGAACGTTGCCGGCACATGGGTTGGCGCAGCTACGGTCGCCGGCACGCTTGGCGGCACGGGCAATATAACCGGCGCACTTACGCTCTCCGACGGCGCCACGCTGAACATCCCAGACATCTCCACTCCGCTTGCGGTCAGCGGCGACCTCGCAGCCACCGGCGCCGTGAAGATCGCTCTGCCCGAGGGCACGTCCAGAGCACCGCGCACGATCCTTGCCGTTGACGGCGACATCGACATCTCCGACGCGACATTCTCGGTGTACATCGGTGACACCAAGCAGCCGTTGAGGGTGATGAAGACGGCCGATGGACTCAAGGTCGCAGCAGAAGGCACGATCATCCGCCTTCGGTAAACTGGAATCTTATCGCTGGATCTTATCCGGAGCAGCCAGCCTCGCGCGCTATCCACGCCATCAGGAAGTCAACTATCCGGACCTGGCGCTCCGGCGGAATCTCCGTTCCCCTAGGAACCTTCCACCACTTCGCAAGGCAGTCGCGGCAGCAGCATGCGCAGGCGTGCTGCGCCTTGAAGACGGGGTGCCCGCGCATTGGGGTCTGCCGGCCGTCGTTCGGCGGATTCGCCGGCGCGAGACGCGTGCGGATGAAGTCCTCGGCGTGGCGCCGGATCGTCTCCATGCCCTTCTCCGCAATATACTGCCTGTCGGCCGGCGAGAGGTGGAACCGAGATCGGAACTTCGAGCGCGCCAATCGCTGGAAGAATGTGCCGTAGTCCCTCAATACCAAACCTTCCAGAGGAAGAGTCCCTTGCCGGGTGCAGTCTGCACGCGCGCGGTGCGCGGGGTTGCCGCCTCGAGGAGCTCGGTCACCGCCTCGGGGCGCTCGTTTCCCTTTCCCACGCTCAGGAGGAAGCCCACCATGGAGCGCACCTGCTTGTAGAGAAAACCGTCGCCCTTCACGCTGAACGTCACGCGCGGACCGCTCTTCTTCACGGTGAAGGCGAATATGTTCCGCACTGTCGTCTCGAGGTCGCGGTGGGGATTGGCGGCAAACGAGACGAAGTCGTGGCGGCCCACGAAGCGCGAGGCTGCATCCTGCATTGCGGCGACGTCGAGCGGTCTGTGGCAGAACGTCCAGTACGGCGCAAGATGCGGCGGCAAGATCGAGGCGTTGTACACGAAGTAGCGGTATTCCTTGCCCTTCGCGTCCTTGCGGGCGTCGAAGTCGGGGCGCGCGTAGGCGGCGCGCATCACGCGCACGTCGGGCGGCAGGCGCGTGTTCATCGCCCTCACGAGGTTAGCGGGTGGCACGGGCTGCACGAGGTCGAAGTGCGCCACGAAGCCCTTCGCGTGCACGCCTGCGTCGGTGCGGCTCGAACCGTACACGCGCACGGGCTCGTGGTTGATTATCTCAAGCACCTCCTCCACGCGCTGCTGCACGGCCACTCCGTTGTCCTGCCTCTGGTAGCCGGAGTATGCCGTGCCGTCGTACGCGAGCACGATCTTGTAGCGGCGCGGGGGGACTGCCATGCGGCTAGCTCACGATGGTGCCCACGGCCTCGCCCTTGACCACACGCTCTAGGGCGTCTCCGTCGAAGAAGTCGAAGACAACGATGGGGATGTTGTTGTCCATGCAGAGCGCGAACGCCGCGGAATCCATCACCTTGAGTCGCTTCTCGAGCGCCGTGGTGTAGGTGAGCGAACCATACTTCTTGGCCTTTGGATCCTTCATCGGGTCGGCGGTGTAGATTCCGTCCACCTTTGTGGCCTTGAGCAGTGCCTCGGCGCCGATCTCGCTTGCGCGCAGGGCGGCGGCCGAGTCGGTGGAGAAGAACGGGTTTCCCGTGCCACCCGCGAAGATGCACACGCGCCCCTTCTCGAGATGGCGTATGGCCTTGCGCTGGATGAACGGCTCGGCCAGCTTCGGCATGTCGATCGCGGTCATCACGCGCGTGGGCACGCCTATCTGCTCAAGCGCGTTCATCATGGCTAGGCCATTGATGATCGTGGCGAGCATTCCCATTGAGTCGCCCACTACGCGGTTCACGCCGTTCTCGGCGCCGGCGAGGCCGCGGAAGATGTTTCCGCCGCCCAGCACAATGCCCACCTGCACGCCGAGCGCGTGGATCTTCTTCACGCGCTCGGCCATGAACGCGAGGCGGGAGGCGTCGATGCAGTCGCCCGCCTCGCGGTTCTTGAGAGCCTCGCCCGAAAGCTTCAGGAGGATGCGCCTGTACTTGAGAGAGGGCTTCTTCTTCATGGCAGAGCCTCCCCGACTATTTGGCCACGTCCAAGGAAATGCCGAGGTCGATGTACTGGCCGCCGGTCTTCTGCGTCACCTTGACGGCGATCACGTTGTCGCCCTCCTTCACGGCGGCGGCGAACACGTCCGGCTTCACGCCGAAGGGCGTGAACTCGGTGTTGTAGCCGGCGGCCTTGACGATGAGCTTGCCGTTAAGGTACACTTCGGCGTCCTCGTCGTGGAACATGTCCACGTTCGCGCGCAGAATCTTCCCGGCGGGCTTCGAGTAGGAGAAGTGGCGGCGCAGCCAGATGGAGGGCGTGTTCCACTCGGTGGAGACCTTGGCGGCCGGATGGTCGTAGGTGATCTGCTTGTTGCCGAAACCGCCGGCCGAGCGGGCCCAGGCGGAGTCGTTGAAGCCGGGCTTCTCCCAGCCAGCGGCAGGCTCGTCGGTCGTCCACGCCCACGCGGTGGGGCTGGGGTCGAGGCGGCGGAGTACCGTCTTCGTCTCGCGCGGCATGGTGCCCTCCTCGGCGGCACGGCGCACACGCTCGTGAACGGCGGCGAGAGCCTTCTCGTCAAACTTCACGACCTTGCGGTCGTAGGTGATGAGGCCGTTGATCTCAGCCTCGACGTCGGTGGTCTGGGTGTAGACGCTGCCGCAGAGGCCCGCGCGGGCAAGATTGCCCACATGGTCCATAAGCGTGATGAACTTGCCCTGCACGAACGAACGGTCGGCGTCCTTGCCTGTGTTGCCGTATCCCCATGCCTTGGAGGTCCAGAGGTGGCCCTCCACGCGGCAGCCGATGCCGCCGAACTCTCCGAGGAAGCTGGCGCGGCGGTTGTTGACGGACATCATGTGCGGAGTGACCGCGTAGTCGTGCCTGTCAACGAGGTCGGCCGCCTCCTCCTCGCCGAGCGGCTTGTGTCGCGTGCGCCTGCCGCCCGCATGGCCGCCCTCGTAGTCGTTCCAGCCGGAGGGCCCGTCGACGATGCGCGAGGGATCGTACTTCTGGGTCCACACGAGCGTCGCGTGGGTGAGGAACTCGCCGGGCTGGCCCCAGCTTTCGTTGTAGGGAATCCAGCTGACGATCGAGGGAACGTTGTAGAGATGGTCGATCATCTCCTTGAGCTCGCGGCGGTAGAAGCCGTAGCGCTTCTGCCTGTCGCCGCCGCCCGAGGGCATGTCCTGCATCACGATGATGCCCATCTTGTCGCAGAGGTAGTAGTAGCGGCGGGGCTCAACCTTGATGTGCTTGCGCATCATGTCGTAGCCCATGTCCTTGAGCTTCTGGATGTCGAAGGCCATTGCCTCGTCGGAGGGTGGCGTGAGGAGTCCGTCGGGCCACCAGCCCTGGTCGAGAGTTCCTATGAGGAAGCGCATCTTGTTGTTGAAGTAGACGCGAAGAACGCCGTTCGGATCCTTCTTGACCTCGATCTTGCGCATGCCGAAGTAGCCCTGCACCTTGTCCGCGCCGCAAACGGCCGTGAAGTCGTAGAGCGCGGGAGATTCGGGACTCCACAGCTTGAAGCCTGCGGGCAGCTTCAGCACCGCGACGCCGTCCTTCGTCGTCGCCGTCAGGCCCTTGACGGACTCGATGGCCACCGTGACTTCAGGGCAGTTGAACCCGCCGCCAGCGACGTCGAACTCGAAGCGCACGGTTCCGGCGTCGATGTCGGGCGTGACCTTGTATCCCGCGATGTGCGTTGCCGGCACCGTCTCGAGCCACACCGTGCCGCCGATTCCGCTCGAGCGCGTGTACATGCACCCGCCCGGCCTGAACACCTGCTTGCCGGTGGAGCCGATGAAGTCGGTGGTGGGATCCCAGATGCTCACCACGAGCTCGTTCGAACCCGCCTTCACGAAGTCGGTGATGTCGTACGAGAACGGCATCTGCCCGCCCTCGTGCGGCACGTCGATCTCGCGTCCGTTGATGTACACCATAGCGCGGAAGTCGGCCTGCTCGAAGTGAAGGAGCAGCCTCTCGCCCTTCTTGACGGACGCGTCGAAGCTGCGGCGGTACCAGAGCGTCTCGCCAGGCTCCAGCAGCTTGCCGACTCCAGAGAGCGAGCTCTCGATCACGAACGGCACGAGAATCTCCCCGTCCCACGCCTTGGGGCATGCGGGCGCTTCCTTCGTGACGGCGTATTGCCACAGGCCGTTCAGGTTCGTCCAGGCGCTGCGCACCATCTGGGGACGCGGATACTCGCGCCACGCGTTCTCGGGCGTGACCTTCTCGCCCCAGGGCGTCTTCAGCCCCACAGGCGCCTGCGTGTAGGCTCCGCAGGCCAGCGCGGCGACCGCCGCGAGCGCAAACATAAGTCTCTTCATGGTCTGTTCCTTGTTTTGTTAGGTGTGTGGAAATCGCGATGCAGATTCAAGGATACTAGATGTGCTCCTCGAAGCCGCGGAAATGGACGTTCAGCTCGTGGAGCGGAGCGAGAAGCGTACCTAGAGATGTGCCCTTCGTCATCTTAGCGAAGGCGTTGACGTCCTTGGGAAAGCACTTGCCGCCATAGCCGCGCTTGCCGTCCGGACCTGGCACGTATGTGTGGGTGTCATTGATGTAGCCCGAAAGCAGAACGCCAGTGTGCACCTTCGCCCAGTCGCCGCCCATCTTCTCCACGTACTCCCTCGCCGCGTTGAAGTACGTGACCTTGTACGCGCCGAAAACGTTGTGGATGTACTTCGTGAGCTCGGCCTCGAGCGGACTCATCACTGTGAACTTCTTGCCAGGGAACACCTTGATCAGGAGGTCCACCGCGCCTGTGAACACCATGGTCTGCTTCTTGAAGTCTTCGATGTGCGTGCGCTCCGTGAGGAACTCCGGCATGTAGCACACCTGGTGGCCAGTCTCGCGCGAAAGCATGTCGGACGTGCCGGGCAATATGGTGGTGCGAACGAACACTGGCACGTTGGGCAGGTTGCGGATGAGCTCCTTCATCAGCTCGAGGTTCTGAGTGCCGTTGTCCTCGGTCGGCACATGTATCTGAAGGAAGGCAATGTCGATCTTCGAAAGGTCGTCGTTCATGCCCTTCGGGGGGTCGCTCACGAATATAGCGCACTCCTTGTTGTTTTCCTCGAGCCACGCCTTCAGGGCGCCGCCCACAAAGCCGCAGCCTATGATGCCGACGTTTATCATTTTGCCTTCTCTTTTCTCCTTATTAGGGTTGGAGATATTCTACCAAATCCGCCGTCATTTGGCAAACATGCCGCAGGACTGGACTAGAACCTCGGGAGCTTGGAGCGGGAGTCTTCCATGCCGCCGGGGCGATTGCGGAGCTTCCACACCTGGTCGTGCTCCTCGCGCAGGAAGCGCAGGCGCCCTGCGTCGCGCCTGTTGCACGCCGCGTCCACGAGATTCGCCACATGCACTATCTCCTGCGCCCATGCGTTCGGATATGCGCCGCCCGCATACGCCGCCGCGGCATGGCGGCAGCCTTCGGCGATGGACGACACCTCTGCGAGCACCGAGTCGGTCAATCCCGGATGTCTCGAATACCCGTGGTCGTTCGCGAGTATCCTGAAGAGCTCGCTCGCATTTGCGCGGAGCGCGCCCCCGCGCAGGTATAGCGTGCCAAGCCGCAGCAGCGTGCCCCCGAGCGGCACGCCCATCACGCCGTTCAGCGCCTCCTCGAGGTTCATCTTGTTGGCGGAAGGCCCCGTGAAAGCGAGGTTGCCGCCGAGGATGAGGCCGGGCAGCGAGACGACGAGAGGCTGCCAGTGCCCGCCGTCCCCCCAGTCCGTGACCATGAATCCCTTCGCGCCGAACCTGCGTCCCGCGGCCTCGGCGGCCTGCATGTTCTCGCGCATGTTCTCGATGCGCCCGGCGAGCGAG
>JAEEGF012255069.1_pt1 | contig 15326 bp, 12 predicted proteins | sample 9134171 | NCBI WGS metagenome assembly JAEEGF01 (sample SAMN16246542, study PRJNA631951) | gut metagenome | biome: gut microbiome; feature: rumen; material: AP-attached | host: Bos | place: Iran: Karaj | collected 2018-10 | reverse complement strand
GCTCACAGGACGATTATGACAAGCTCGTTCCCGGAACCAAGATCAAGGTTACAGGTTACAAGTCAGAGTGGTCAGGCGAGGTTGAGATCGTTGATTCCAACTTCGAGATCGTAGGCGGTGACACATTTGTTGCAACAGCTCAGGACGTTACAGAGCTTCTTGGCACAGACGCACTTGCAGACAAGCAGAACCAGTTCGTAGCATTCAAGGGCATGACAGTTGCTCCTTCAACAGATGCTGACGGCAACGAGGTTGCTTTCCTTTACAAGTGGGATGGTTCAGGTGCTGAGGGTGATGACCTTTACTTCAACGTTTCTTACAATGGACAGATCTATACCTTCACAGTTGAGTCTTACCTCTGCGACAAGAGCACAGCAGTTTACAAGGCTGTTCAGGGACTTCAGGTTGGCCAGACCGTTGATATGGAGGGCTTCCTTTACTGGTATGAGGGTGCTAACCCCCACATCACTTCTGTGACAGTTAAGTGATTTTTCTGATAGATAAATGACGATAAACCCCCATGGTTCATTTGAACTGTGGGGGTTTTCATGTTAATATCTTTGGGTAAAAAACAAGGAGAATGCCATGGAGAATACACCTAATATTTCCAGAGAATGTGTTGAAACCGTTGTTGATAAGAAGTTTATAAGACTCTTTGATCTTCAGTACAGGGAGGGCAAACACTATTTTGATGCCACCAGAAGAACCAAGGAGAATCTGGTAGCTCCCATGACTGAGGAGGAGTTTAAGAAACTGATCCCTGACGCCGTGAGCTGTGTGGTGGTTCTGGAAAAAGAGGGACAGGAGCCCAAGCTCCTTCTTTCCTATGAGTTCAGATATCCCGCAGGAAGATTCCTTCTTGGGGTGCCCGCAGGTCTCATCGATCCTGAGGACGCTGACTGCAAGGAACCGATTCATACCGCTGCCATCAGGGAGATCCGGGAGGAGACCGGAATTATTTTCGATGAAAAGACAGACAGCATTTTTACCATAAATCCTGTGCTCTTCAGCACTCCGGGCATGACCGATGAGAGTAACGGTCTTGTCTGCGTGGTCCTTAGACAGGACGTGGAGGGCAAGCTGGATCAGTCCGGAGCCCTTGGACAGGAGTGCTTTGACGGCTTTGCCATGGTTACCAAGTCCGATGCCCAGAGGATCCTCAAGGCGGGCGTTGATGACAGAGGCCATTATTACTCTGTTTACACCTGGGCTGCACTTATGTTTTTTGCCGCAGACCTTTGGAAGAATTGCTTAATCGGTTAGTTTTAGAGGAGTAGGAAAAAAGTGAAGTACGATGCTTTTATAAGCTACAGACATCTTGAGAAGGACATGTTTGTGGCAAAGGGGATACATAAGGCGCTGGAGACCACCAGGATTCCCCTTAGAATCCGCAAGGAGATTGGGAAAAAGGGGATTAAGAGAGTCTTCAGAGATCAGGAGGAGCTTCCCATCGGCAGCTCCCTAAGTGAGAATATCGAGGCAGCCCTGGCTGAATCAGAGTTCCTGGTGGTTATCTGTTCACCCCAGACCAAGGAATCAGCCTGGGTAATGAAGGAGATTGATACCTTTATCGCCATGCACGGCAAGCAGAATATCCTTGCTGTTCTGGTGGATGGGGAGCCGGCAGATTCTTTTCCCGAGCAGCTTCTGACAGATGACCTTGGCAATCCCAGAGAGCCTCTGGCAGCAGATGTGAGAGGAAATTCCAAGGCCGAGATCAGAAAGAAGATAAAGAGTGAATCCCTTCGTCTGGCCGCATCCATCCTTTACTGCGACTACGACAACTTAAGACAGCGCCACAGAGAGCGCATCATGAGAAGATACACCGCCATTGCCGTGGCTGTGGCTGCTCTTGGTGTTCTTTTTGGTGCCTATAATGCTTATAACCTGGCAAGGATCAACGAGAACTATCAGCAGAAGCTTATAAATGAATCCAAGGTCATGGCGGCTTCTTCCCAGCAGGCCCTGAAGAACGGCGACAGGAAGTCAGCGGCCCTCATTGCCCTGGAGGCACTTCCGGGTGAAGACAATGACAGACCCTTTGTGGCGGATGCCATGTATGCCTTATCCGAAGCCCTGGGATCATACCTTACCGGCAACGATATGAAAAAGGACAAGCTTCTGGAGCATGGTGTGGCAGTTACCGATTTTGTCGTCAACAGCGATAATACAAGGCTCATGTCCTATGATGGCGGCGGGGCGGTCTACTACTGGGATGTAAAGAGCGGAGAACAGCTCTTTAAGCTTAATCCTGTATATTTTGAAGGCACATCTGAACGAATGCTGGGCATGGCCATCAACGATGCGGCCAATTGCGTGGTGTCTGAGCACTTTTTTACAGGCTATGATGATGAGGGAAATGTTCTTTTTGAACAGCACTTCCCCAAGGACTACATCGTTTTTGCAGGCTTTAGCAAAAGCGGAAACTATCTTGGAGCCTGCTTCAGGGAGACGGCAGCAATTTACGACGCCCGTACCGGCGAGCTGGTGAAGACCTTTGCGGATGAGGATATCCTCTATTCTTCACACATCTGCTTTAGCCGTGATGACAAGCTCTTTGGAATTGAGACAGAATTCAGGGATGGCTCAGGCCTCCTTTTGAGTACAATTGAGACCACCACCTCTAATTATTCCGTATATGACATTGCCAGCGGAAAAAGAGTTGATGTCACAGCTGAGAAGGACAGCATTCTGGATGTTTTTTATACAGATGATGAGTGTGTAGCCATTGCCAGCTGTGAACTGGATAATCTGATAAACAGCGGCGAAAACATGGACTACGTTCAGAAGTATGACTACAAGACAGGGGAATGCCTCTGGACCACCCAGGTTAGAAGATATCACAGAGGCCTGGATGTCAGCGATACACTTATTAAGAGCAGAGTCCTGGATCTTCCCGAGGGAAAGAAGGGAGAACTGCTGGTATCCTCCAGCCGTGACCTCTTCAATCTTGACCTTTATACGGGAGAGATCACAGCCACCTATTCTGCTGAGGACGACATTATTTCATACTTCATAAGACCCGACAATGAGATTGTTTATGTGGGAATGGCCAACGGCAAGATCAATTTTGTGGATGCTTCCACCGGGTATAACTACGCGGATTACACTATTGAGGTGGCCGACAGCCTTCGCTCCTTCGTTATTGGTTCGGGCTATGTCATCGGCAGGAAATATCAGGCCCCGGATCTAATGGTTCTTAGCTATCTCGAGGATGATACCAAGGATGCAGTGGTGGAGGATACGAGTTACATCTACTCTACCCTGGAAAGTCCCAATGCTACTTCCTATGCCTATACTACTAAGTCCTCCCTGGGGGATGATGCTACCGATATATTTATCATGGACTCAGAGACAGACAAGGAGATCTGCAATTTCCATGTTCCCGACGTTATCAGCACCGAATTTTCCTATTTGGATGATGAGACTATCATCGCTACCGACTACAGCGCGGGAATTGTATATCTTGACCTTAACACCGGGGAAATGGATAAGATTCAGGGATCCGATGAAGGGGGCTTTAAATGGGTAATATCAGATGATAAAAAGGTAGCACTGGGATCCTCATCAAAAGAGTATGCCAGATATGATCTTGTAAACAAGAAGCTGATAGACGAGGGAAAATATACTGAGGAACTGGAATATGGCTATTGGTATGACGGCTTTTTGATTGACGGCGGAGAAACAGTTTATTATTGGGATCTCTACGGACGCCTTTACAGATACAGATTTGCCACCGGGGAATTTGAAATACTGTTTGAGAACTATACAATTCTCGGCGCTGCAGCTTCCAAGGACTACTCCAAGCTGGTTCTTCGCTGTGGCGACGAATATGCGAGAGTGGCGGATCTTTCCACCATGGAGATAGAAAAAGAGATCAGCTACACCGGCAGCGCTGCATCTAATTATCTTGCTTTTTCTGCGGATAATACCAAGCTGTATATGCAGGGAGCAGACTACTACTTCAGGGTCTATGATCTTCAGAAGGATGAATTCCTGTTTGTGTCTGATGATCAGTGGAATGCCGCAAGATATACAAGAGAGATCCCCGAGGAAAATCTCTTTCTCTTCAATAATATGACAGAGCTGATCATGATGGATCTGGACACCTACGCCATCAGAAGCGCTGCGGAATACGGAGAGATCTACCTGGAGAAGACCGGTTATATCGTCAGTGTGCAGAAATATGACATCTGCAAGTTCAAGGTTAAGTCACTGGAGGACCTTTTGGCAGAGGCTAAGGAAAAATACGGCGACGCCAAGCTTAGCTCCGAGCAGAGACTTAAGTACAAGCTGTATTAAATTTTTATAATAGCTTAATAGGCAATATACATTAAATTCCGATATAATATTAGATAGGCATAATATTGATTACAGCGGTTGGGGGATAAATGTATAGAGTTGCAATTTGTGATGATGAAGAAAAATGTGTAAAAGAAGCAGCAGCACTTTTGGAAGATTATAATAAAGCACATCCACAGCTGGTATTTGCCGTGGATGTGTTTATGTCGTCTATTGAGATTATGGGTGCCATGGAGAAAAAAGGCTATGACATCTACCTTCTTGATATATACATCGACAGGATGAATGGCATCGAGATAGCTGAGAACATCAGGAAAAAGGACAAAGAGGCCCATATCGTTTTTATGACCTCCTCCAATGCCTTCTACAAGGAGGCTTTCAGGATCCATGCGGTTCACTATCTGGAGAAGCCCATTCTTGAAGAGGATTTTTTTGCAGCCATGGACAGAGCCTGCCAGAAGGAGGACATAAGATTCCTCACGGTTAAGGATGGGGGCCGGGTCTGCAAGGTTGCCATAGGTGATGTTCTGTACGTGGAATCCGAGGACCATTACAAGAGGATAGTCACGGAGGATGGAACCTACATGGTAAGGAGCACCTTAAAGGAGCTCATGGATGAGCTTTCGGAGGATTTTTTCTATGCTCTTGGGGTGAAGAGCATTATCAATCTTAAGAAGGTTTTGAGAATTACCAAGGACACACTTGTTATGGAGGACGGAAAAGAGTTTTCGGTTCCAAGAGGAACCTACAGGACCTTAAGTGAGCTTATCATCAAGCATTCATTTTAAGGATTTTCTGTATTGGGGCTTGTCTTTGACAGAAAGGACGGCCTATGAAAAATCAGGACAGTGTAAATAAGCTCAAGAAAAATCTGGTCTTTTTAACAGGACTGGTCATATGGATTGGGCTTACCCTTATATGTATTTACAATGCTCTCCATGGAGAGAATCTAAGGCTGGGGTCCGACGGAACAGTGTATTTTACATTTTTCCTCCTTCCCTTTCTTTTAATGGGAGGGCTCTATGGCTACCTATATTCTATGATCGCTTTTGCGATTTCTTTTGGCTGTACACTTGTTTTTGAAACATCTGAAGCCTATATCATGTCTGTTTATCTGGTGGCGACTTTGTGTTTTTCGTTATTTTCCCAGTATTATTTCTTTAAAACCTGGAAAAAAACTCTTATAGCGGCGGCGGCAACTCTGTTTATGACGTCGATAATAGAAATGTGCTGCTTTCTGCTTGTTACCAACAATGATTACAGAATTGCAGTCATAGCCAATATCGGAGTCTACATGGTAAGGGAAGTGATACTTATATTCGGAACGGCATTTCTGTTGTATCTGTATTTCCAAAAAACACCTGACAGATTCAAGGTGGTGTTTCCTTTGGGGATTGCTTATACCAAGGCCTTTCTTGATGATTCCGATATTCAAAAGCAGATTCGTAAGACCAGGATCAGCGTCAAGATCACTATCATGATCATTTCTCTTGAAGTTATCCTTGGGATTGCCGTGGCCGTATTTATCATAGCTCTTTTCCCGGACATAAAGCATATGATGATGATGCGTTTTGATTCCGTGGGTATTGAGAACGCTGCTAACCCGGAAGGTCAAGACATGATCGCTAAGCCTGTGGAAGAAGAGACAACAGAGTCTTCCGGGGATACGAAACAGCAGGAATTCGTCAAGCGATTTGAAAAAATGGAATACCGAATGGATGCCTATGCATTATCCTTTGATATTAAGATGATGCTTTTGCTGTTATGCGTAGGAGTTCCTTTAGCAGCCTTTGCCAATTTTAATACCAAAGTATGCATTGGCGGACCTTTGGGTGTCATGGCGGATTTTATGAATGAATACGCCAACGCTGATGATGAGAGTAAGCTTGAGGTTGGTCGTAAGGTTGACAGTATTGTGGTTAACACAAGAGATGAGATCGCAATTGTCAGCGAGGCCATGAAGGCCACTGTTCATGCCATTGAGGATTACATCGGAAGGATAAATGAGAAGCAGGAGATGGAGAAGGAACTGGAGGTAGCCAAGCGCTCCAGTGAGGCCAAATCCAGCTTTTTGTCCAATATGTCCCATGAGATAAGGACGCCTATAAATGCAGTGCTTGGCATGAATGAGATGATCCTTAGGGAGTCTTCGGATCCCCAGATTCTGGAGTATGCGGCAAATGTTAAAAGTGCCGGCAATTCCCTTCTTGGAATAGTCAATGATATTCTGGATTTCTCCAAGATCGAGGCGGGGAAAATGGATATTTTGCCGGTGCAGTACCATCTCGGCTCCACTATAAATGACCTGATCAATCTTGTGGCAGCCAAGGCGGCGGATAAGGGGCTTGAGCTGGAAACTAACATTGATGAGACCATTCCTGTTCAGCTTATCGGAGATGAGGTCAGGATCAAGCAGTGCGTCACCAATATCCTGACCAATGCGGTGAAGTACACGGAGAAAGGCACAGTTACCCTGAATGTGACCTATCGCAGGGCGGACGATGATAATATCATGCTGGGCTTCAGGGTTGTGGACACCGGCATCGGCATAAAGGAAGAGGATTTAGAGAAGCTTTTTTCACCCTTTGAGAGGATCGAGGAGATCAGGAACCGCACCATTGAGGGTACGGGCCTTGGCATGAGCATTGTAAAGAAGCTCCTGGCCCTTATGGATACCAAGCTGGTGGTAAAAAGCGTATACGGCGAGGGTTCCGATTTTTCCTTTGAGGTCAAACAGCAGGTGGTTTCCTGGGAAGAGATAGGAGATTTCAAGAGCAGGTATAAGGAATTCCTTCAGACTGCGGAGAAGTATCATGAGACCTTCAGGGCTCCTGAGGCCGAGATACTGGTGGTTGACGACACCGCCATGAACCTTACGGTTATAAAGGGGCTTCTTAAGGCCACCCTTATCCGGGTGGACACTGCAGAGAGCGGGAGAGAGACCCTTGATAAAGTTACAAAGAAGCGCTACGACGCTATCTTTATAGACCACAGAATGCCAGAAATGGACGGCATTGAGACCCTGGAAGCCATGAAGAGCCTTGAGGGGAATCTGTGCCTTGGAGTTCCCACCATCGCCCTTACTGCCAATGCGGTTTCGGGGGCAAGGGAAATATACATGGAGGCAGGCTTTGATGACTATCTGTCCAAGCCTGTGAACGGTCTTTTGCTGGAGGATATGCTTAGGAAATATCTTCCTGAGGAGAAGGTTCAGGTTGTGGAGGAATCTGAAGTCGGCGCCGGAAGTGCTGAGAATAGCAGTGATGACCGGCTGGCAGGAATACCGGAGGATTCCTATCTTAGGAATATAGAGGGAGTTGACTTTAGGGAAGCCCTTAAGAACTGCGGCAGCATTGAAGTTCTTGAGAATGTGGTAAAAGAGTATCTCACCACCATAGACTCCAAGGCCGATGCCATAGAAAAGTACGCTGCGGATAAGGATTTCAGGAACTATACTGTATTAGTTCATGCCCTAAAGAGCTCCTCAAGGCTCATCGGAGCCATGGAGCTGTCGAAAATGGCAGGACACCTGGAGGACTGCGGCAATGGGGAGAAGGAAGAGGAGATCAGAGAAAAGACGCCGGAGCTTCTTTCTCTTTTCAGAAGCTATAAGGATAAGCTGGCAGCAGCGGATCAGGGACCTTCTGAGGAGGACCTTCCGGAGATACCGGCAGATCAGCTCCTCAGTGCCTTCGGGGATATGAAGGAACTCCTGGATGCCTATGATTTTGACACCGCTGACGGCATCATGGAAATGCTGTCCCAGTACAGGATCCCCGCAGAGCACAAAGAGAAATACGCAAAAGTAAGGGAATTAATGTCTGCGGTTGACCGTGACGGCTTGCTCGAAATATTGTAAACTAGATTAGAGAGGGATAATCTATGGAGACCAGAATTTTACTTATCGGAAGCGGAAAAAGCTTTATGGTCACCTCAATTGCCAATGAGCTTAAAGCCAGCGGCTTTGAGGTTGTCAAGACTGAGCCTGACGTCACCGCAATAGAGCGAATAGAGAACAGGCCCCCGGTTTTTCTTTTCTATGTGGACGAACCGGAGGACATGAAGGATGTCTTTGTGTACATCAAGGACAAGGTCGTTGAGGATGACATATCCATAAGCATAATCGGATCTCATGACGATATCACCAAGATTTTTAACAACGTCCCCAGAGAGCGTGTGGCTGCGGTGTTTGAGCGGCCTGTCAATGTGAAACAGCTTGGGGCACAGATGATGGAGGTCGTGGCCAAGGAGGACGAGCGTCTTCAGAAAAAGAAGATCCTCGTGGTGGACGACGACGGAACCATGCTAAGGACCATTAAGTCCTGGCTATCGGACCACTATCAGGTCTTCATGGTCAATTCCGGCGTGGCGGCAATCACTTTCCTCGCCAAGAACAGGGTGGACCTCATTCTTCTTGACTATGAGATGCCCGTGACCACAGGGCCCAAGGTCCTGGAGATGCTCCGGAGCGAATCCTCCACCAGCAGGATTCCGGTCATGTTCCTTACGGTAAAAAGTGATAAGGAAAGCGTTATGCAGGTTCTTAAGTTTAAGCCTGAGGGGTATCTACTTAAGACCATGCCCCCTGCGGACCTGCTGGCAAGTATAGATGAGTTTTTTGAGAAACAAAAGCTTGATAAAGCTTATTGATTAATCTAAAATATTATAGTAAAGATTAAAAGAAATAAAGGAGATGCCATGTATAAGCTTTGTATCAACCCTTCAAACAAGAAGAGCCACATCAATCCCGAGATCCAGGGACACTTTTCCGAGCACCTTGGAAGAGGAATCTACGAGGGACTTTATGTTGGCGAGAATTCAGAGATAGAGAATGTTAACGGCATGAGAAAGGATGTGCTGGAGGCCCTTAAGGAGCTTAAGGTTCCTGTACTTCGCTGGCCCGGCGGATGCTTTGCCGACGAGTATCACTGGAAGGACGGCATTGGTCCCAAGGAGAATCGTAAGAAGATGATCAACACTCACTGGGGCGGAGTTGTAGAGGATAACAGCTTCGGAACCCATGAGTTTATGGAACTCTGCAGACAGCTGGGCTGCAAGACCTACGTTAACGGTAACGTGGGCAGCGGCACTGTTCAGGAGATGCAGGAGTGGGTTGAGTATATGACCTTTGAGGGCGTATCCCCTATGGCTGATCTTCGTACAGCCAACGGCAGGAAGGAAGCCTGGGACGTTGACTACTTCGGAGTGGGCAACGAGAACTGGGGCTGCGGCGGCAATATGCCTCCTGAGTATTATGCAGGTCTTTACAGAAGATATCAGACCTATGTAAGAGACTATCGTCCCGGCAAGCACATCAACAAGGTTGCCTGCGGCGCCAATGCAGGGGATTTCGGCTGGACAGAGGGCGTTATGAGCACCTGCTTTAGCAAGGCTCCCGAAAATGTTCACGGATTCATGGATGGTATTTCACTTCATTACTATACCGTTCCCGAGACCTGGGAGAAGAAGGGCACTGCCACAGATTTCGACGAGAAGATGTGGTATCAGACCCTCAGCAAGACTCTTTACATGGAGACTCTTCTCAAGGGTCATCAGGCAATTATGGACAGATATGATAAGGACCACAAGGTGGGCATCATCGTTGATGAGTGGGGCACCTGGTACGACGTTGAGGAGGGAACCAATCCGGGATTCCTCTACCAGCAGAACACCATCAGAGATGCGCTGGTTGCAGGTATCAACCTGAACATCTTCAACAAGCACAGCGACAGGGTTATCATGGCCAACATCGCTCAGATGATCAACGTTCTTCAGTCTGTGATCCTTACAGATAAGGACAAAATGGTTAAGACCCCTACCTACCATGTATTTAACATGTACAAGCATCATCAGGATGCGGAGCTTCTTGAGAGCTTCATCGAGACCAAGGAGATCGGTCTTGTGGATGAGTTCAAGGTTCCTAACCTGACAGAGTCTGTATCCCTTGACAAGGACGGCAAGATCCACGCAACAGTGACCAACCTCTCAGCAACAGAGAGCTACGAGATCGGCCTCAGCCTCACAGATACAGAGATCAAGTCCATCAAGGGCGAGATCGTCGGAGGTGAGATCCACCTTCACAATACCTTTGAGAATCCAGATGTTGTTACAGTTAAGGCCTTCGACGACATCAAGCTCGAGGGCAAGTCTGAGGGCAGACTTACAATCCCTGCCAGCAGCGTACTTCATCTTGAGATTGAGATCTGATATATTTCTTAGAACATTAAAGTGTCTGTCCTTTTGGGCAAGCACTTTTTTATGGAAAAAAATATTTTTCAAAATTTTGCAGACTTTTTTATCCTTAATTCGTTATATTAAATGAAGAGAGGAAAATACAGTGGGGAAAACAGATTCAAAGGAAAAGTTAATAGAGCTGATGAGCAGATACAAAGATCTGGTTTTCTCTGTATGCCTGAAAATGACAGGTGATTATTTTACCGCGGAGGATATCACCCAGGAAACCTTCATTTCGGCATATCAGCACCTTTCTGAGTTTGACGGACAATCCGAGAAGGCCTGGCTTTGCAGGATTGCCGGCAACAAATGCGTAGATTACCTGAGGGCAGCGGAAAGGCGGGCGGTGGCCACTGCAGAGGAAGAGATGCCCCAGGATCCCACCACAAGCAGGGACGGACCTCTGGAACAGCTGGTGGCGGCAGACACCATGGAAAGGCTCCGGAAAAGCTGCAGCGAACTGCCGGAACCCTATAAAACGCCGGCGATACTCTATTTTGACCGGGGCATGACTGCCAGGGAGATATCACAGCAGACCGACGCGCCGCTAAAGACGGTACAATCCCATATTTACAGAGCACGAGAAATGCTAAAGAAAAAAATAAGGAAGGAGGAACTGATATCATGAGCGACAAGATCCATTATCTCAGCGATGAAGAACTGAATAAGCTGATAGCTGATGTGGAAGACGAAGGCCTCTATGAAGCCCCCGCCGATCTTGAAGACAAGGTCATCTACACGTTGGTTGAAAGACAGAAGAAAAAGACCCTGAGCTTTGCGGCCTACTGCGTGAGAGTTGGCTTTGGCGTGGCAGCAGCCATCATTTTACTTGCCATAGTTCCTTCCATTCCGGCCTATACTCCAAAAGAGGTATACCGGCAGACAGAAGAAGTGCCTTCAAGAGAGGAGGTCATGGGAAACAAACAGACTCCAAGCAGGGAGGAAGTTATTTCCGAGAGGGACAAGACCTATTTTGAAGAGGCGAAAAAGTATTTTGATTCATATATAGATGATTTATTTGAGTAAAACGGAGGATACATATTATGAAACAGAGAAGAAAAAGCAGATTTTTTACCTTTATATTTTCATTCCTGCCCGGAGCGGCTGAGATGTACATGGGCTTTATGAAAAACGGCCTCACGCTGATGGCACTGTTTTTCTTATCCTTTGCTCCCATGGTGTTCTTAAGTTCCTTTGAATTTTTGTCAGTGGTGGGAGTTATCGTTTGGTTCTACGGCTTCTTCCATGCCAGAAACTATGCGGGAATGCCCGACGAAGAGTTTTACGCCATGGAAGACAGATGTGTCTGGGATGAGCTCGGTGATGTGAAGAGCCTCTCATTCCGCATTCCTTCCGACACTGTAAAAAAGTGGATTGCAGCCATTCTGATCATTATTGGTGTGGCACAGCTCTGGAACTACTTCTTTGATGCCATGGTTCGCCTTATTCCTGACACATACTGGGATGCTATCTATCCTTTCCTCAGGGAAATTCCTCAGGTTGCCATCGCCATCCTTCTTATTATACTTGGCGTGAAGATGATCCAGGGCAGGAAAAAAGAGATCACTGCCACCCTTGACTACGACGGAAAGCTCATCGCAGAGCTTCCACAGAAGCCCGAGACCCCTGAGAATCCCCAGGAATCAAAGGAGGCATGATATGGAGACTGTAAGAACTCACAGAGTCGGCACCATAACCACAGGCATCAGCTTTATTGCCTTCGGAGTGCTTTTTATCATTCATCTTTTTTATGCAGCCTTGAGCTATACAACTATATTCAAGTTCTGGCCTCTGATCCTTATCTGTCTCGGCATCGAAGTCCTTCTATCCAACTTCGCCAAGGACACCATAGTCTACGACAAAGGAGCCATTGTGCTGATGTTTCTTGTGGCGTTCTTCGCCATGGGAATGGCCTGCGCGGATATGTGTATGCAGTATATAGTATAAACAAATATGGGAAATGGACCTACAACCCCGTCCCCCAGGTCCATTTCCCACTTTTTGTATTGACGATAGATTGTTCTTCCGCTAAGTTATAATACCTCAGCGAGAAAACCCCTTCCGTCAGGTTGGGGATGAATCGCTTAGCGTTTTTGCTTTTTGTATTTCCCGGACTTCACATATTTTCTCTTGTGTTCCTCAGTTCGCTGCTCTTCAATGTACTTTTTGACAGTTTCCATGGAAACTGAGCCTGTGGTTGCGCAGAAATAGCTGGCGCTCCAGAAAGGCGAATCACCCCACAAGTATTTTTCTATATGTTCCCGGTAGTATATGTGAACTTCCTTTGAGAGGTTGGATTTAAGGGAATTAATGAGTTTTACTGGAGCTACATCTGGTGACATTGAAACAAGAAGATGCATGTGATCTCCATCAGTCTCTACTGAAAGAAGTTTGCAATTCATCCTTCCACACAGGTAGGCGGCGTGATTCTTCATGAAATCACCCATCTCATCAGTGATGACTTTTTTTCTGTATTTTGTGACAAAAATGATATGATAGGTCAGCTGGTAAACTGAATGTGAACCTCTGTTGTATCCGTCCATAATAAAATCCCTAAAAACACTCCTTAAAAGAACATTTGTTTTGATATATACTTGAATGTGTGCTATAATACACAGTGTAAACTTCTATGAAAGGAATGGCAACTGTGTATAGGACAAGGCAGTACAGGATCAACAGCACACATAATCTTTACAGCTATTGTCGTGATATCTGCGGTGCATCTGCAAGACTGTACAACAGGGCCAACTTCATTTTAAGGCAGTATTCATCAGCGGTTAAGGCAATGGATGAGTTCAAGCCTCTTTTTTCCAATCAGATGAAAGTGCTAAGGCTTGTCAGAGCAACTCTCTCAGGCACCAAGTACCAGCCAAATGGTGCATGGATGACTTACGGATCCATGGACTATCTTCTTAAGGCTACAAGGGATAAGGCATACTATGGTCTCCCGTCACAGTCCAATCAACAGATACTTAAGCTCTTAATGAGAGACTACAAGTCTTTCTTTGAGGCATTGAAGGTATACGCTAAGAATCCCTCAGCTTTTACGGGAAGACCTAAACTTCCACGGTACGTAAAAGAAGGCAAAGGAAAAACCGCTATCCTTACCAACCAGATCTGCAGGATAAAAAATGATCTGTATCTCAGATTCCCCGGGACCAAGGAAATGCTCAGACTTTCAAACGTGCCTTTTTCAGGTACGCTTAAAGAAGTGCGCATCAAACCATGTGGCAGGGATTTTGTGATTGATGTGGTAATGGATGTAAGAACGATGGGCATTACACCAAGGGAGGATTCTGCAATCCTTAAGGAACTTGCAGGAATGACAGATATTTCGGGAAAAAGAGTCATGGCAATAGATCCCGGAACGGACAACATCGCTGCGGTTGTTAATAACTTCAGCGCAAAGCCTTTTGTAATAAAGGGCGGTGTCATCAAGTCCATCAATCAGTACTACAACAAAGAGATGGCAAGGCTGTCTGCCTGCGCAATGGCCTGCAACAAGAGATATCGTACCAGAAGGATGAGTACACTCACTGAGAAGAGAAACAGGAGGATAAAGGATCAGTTACACAAGATAAGCAGACATATAGCCGACTATGCAAGGGATAACCACGTAGATGTAGTGGTTATGGGCCACAATGTATTCCAGAAACAGGAAGCAGATATGGGACATATGAATAACCAGAATTTTGTGCAGATACCAATGCTGATATTTGCAGATATGCTCAGATATAAGCTTGCTGAATGCGGGATAGAGTTTGCCCTTACAGAAGAGAGCTATACATCAAAGGCTGATTTTCTTGCAATGGATGAATTGCCTGTATATTGTAAAGGAGATGACAAACCATACTCTTTTTCCGGAAAGAGGATAAAGAGAGGCCTATACAGGCATTACGATGGTACTGTAACAAATGCAGACATAAACGGGGCTGCAAATATCTTAAGAAAAGTATTCCCAAAGGTAACCCAATGGGATAGAGGCATAGTGGACATGCCCTGTTCTGCATGCTGCGTAGAGCAGCCTGCAGGTTCATGCCGCAAAGCGGCGTAACAGAAACCCTTTCCGACGCAGAGTCGGTGAGGGCAGTTCATGCATCTAAGATTCAATGGCTTTAGGCACAAATCCGGTGCTGCTTTATCTATAATTTGAGACTTATCAGTGTCAGCTCAGAATTCTATATTTACAGAGCTTTGTGGGCATAGACCTTTCGGAGAAAAAGTGCTGGAAAAACGTGCAGTTCTTGTACGACGCGATGAAATGCAAAACGAGAGGGAGAAGGAGCGGCGAGTGTTCTGAACAGGGTGAAATGAGACGCTCCTTCTTCATCGAGTTTTAGCAGTTCACAAGGCGCACGAAAACCAGCGTTTTTACAGTACTTTTTCTTCGGAAGGGCTATGTCCGGAAAGCCTGCAAATAAGAATTGTGAGCGTCCGGGAATCTTATAGAAAAAGGCACCGGATTGTGTTCCGGTGCCTTGAATTTAGTTGCCGCCTCTTTGTTGGTTGGAACCTGAGTTTCTATCCTCCGGCTTCCCCGGCTGCGTCTGCCCATCATAGTGATCACCCTCACCATTACTCTGGTCCTGTCCTGAACCGGATGTGCTATCCGCGCCTCCAAGTACCACATCAAAGGTCTTCTCAACATATTCGTTGCCTTCCAGCCTCATTACAGTTATGGAAACAGTACTTCCTGCTGCATAGTACTGAAGCCTGTTCTGAAGGTCCTCTCTTGATGCGACCTCCTCACCGTCAAGGGCTACAATAACATCTTTTTTCTTAGTTCCTGC
>JAEEGF011515724.1_pt1 | contig 15326 bp, 18 predicted proteins | sample 9134171 | NCBI WGS metagenome assembly JAEEGF01 (sample SAMN16246542, study PRJNA631951) | gut metagenome | biome: gut microbiome; feature: rumen; material: AP-attached | host: Bos | place: Iran: Karaj | collected 2018-10 | reverse complement strand
GTTTTATGTGTAGTGCTGGTACCGAAATCCGAATACGGAACGGGGCTGGGATGTTTTCCTGCGGCTACAAGTCCGGCGATATGGGCCATATCGACCATCAGGTATGCGCCAACTTCGTCCGCGATCTCACGAAATCTCGCAAAATCGATCACACGGGGATAAGCGCTGGCACCGGCAACGATCAGCTGCGGTCTTTCTTCCAAAGCGATACGGCGGATATCGTCATAATCCAGGCATTCTGTTTCCCGGTCAACGCCATAGGAAGCTGACCGATAGATCTGGCCGCTGAAATTCAGCGAGTAGCCGTGTGTCAGGTGACCACCGGCTTTCAGGTCCATTCCCAGGATCTTATCGCCCGGTTTCAGGACGGACATATAAACGGCCATATTCGCCTGGGAACCACTGTGTGGCTGGACGTTGGCATGTTCAGCGCCGAACAGTTTTTTGGCATATTCGATCGCGATCTCTTCTGCTTCGTCCACACACCGGCAGCCGCCGTAATAGCGTCTGCCCGGATAGCCTTCCGCATATTTATTGGTCAGGATCGAACCGGTAGCTTCCAGCACAGCTTCGCTGACATAGTTTTCAGAAGCGATCAGTTCGATATTCTCTTCCTGCCTTTTTCTTTCATCGGCAATTGCCGCAAACAGTCTTTCATCTCTCATATCCAGTTCTCCTTCGATCATTGTTTTCGGTATCGGTCCCTCCCGCAGGATCTCGATTTCATCACCGATGCGGGCGATCGTACTCGCCCTGTCGCCTGCGGCATCTTCTTTCACCATACCGTCGATCTTATCTTTGAATACTTCATATACTTTTTTCCAGGAGGTTAGAGACGGCTCTCCCGAAAGATTAGCAGAGGTCACCAGCAGAGGTTCACCGACTTCCCGAAGGATGGAAAGTGCGGTCGCGTGGTCCGGCATACGGACCGCGATCGTTTTCTTACCGTCATTGACAAAAGCCGGGATCCCGTCACTGACATTTAGGATCAGCGTAAGCGGACCCGGGAAAAATCGTTTGATGATCTTGCGTTCTCTGTCGTTCAGGCAGGCTGCTTTTTCGATCGTCTGCACATCTCCGACCATCATAGGCAGGGATTTGGAAGCTTCGCGCCCTTTGATCTCCTTGATGCGGCGGATCGCGTCTTCGTCGCGGTAGATACAGGCAAGACCGTAGACAGTGTCGGTCGGGAAAGCGATGACTTTTCCGTTCTTCAGCTGCGCTGCGATCTCTTTGTATTCGCTTTTATCGTAAAGCCTGCATAACATAGTTACATTATACAAGAAAAGACCCTTGTCGGGTCTTTTCGTTACGCGTATTTTCCGATCGCTTCGGTGACCATCGGAAGGATCTGCTTCTTTCTGGAAACGACCCCTTCCTGCAGACTGCGCTGCTCCTTCGGTTTGTTCGGGAAGGCTTCTGCCGCCCATTTGCCTTTGTCGCCGGAGAAATAGAATATGGAACCGTTGTCCATGATGCCGGTGATCGCGAGCACGCAGCAGTCAAGCTCCTTCTTGCCGGTGAACTTGTCAAGTTCCGCCTGGATCTCGACCTCGCGTCCCGCAAAAGCGCTGATCTCCGGAACTATTACCTGGGAAATCATCGTTTTATAAGAATAGAGGTCGAAGAACTTGATATCCGTATTGATCAGTTCCTGGATCGACTTGTTTTTGACGTTTGCCGATGCGTTGAACATCTCTCTGCCGAACTCATAGATATCGAGGTCCGCCATCGCTGCCAGGATGTTTGCTTCCGTCTTGTCGACCTGTGTCGTGGTCGGGCTCTGGAACATCAGTGTATCCGAGAGGACGGCACCGAGCAGAAGACCTGCCAGATTTGCCGGCATCGGGATCTGGTTTTCACGGAAGATCTTGGAAATGATGGTCGCAGTAGAACCGACGATCTCGTTACGGAAAGTTACCGGCTGGTTGGTCGCGAAGTCATTGATACGGTGATGGTCGAGAACTTCCAGCAGCTGCGCCTTTTCGACTGCGCGGACCGACTGGGAGAATTCGTTATGGTCGACAAGAATGATCTTCTTGTTTTTGTAGTTCATCAAATGGGTATGGGACACATATCCGATCAGATGACCGTCGTTGTCGACGACCGGGAACGCACGGTAACGATACTGCTGGATCTTCTTCTTGACGTCTTCCGCAAGCTCGTTCTCGTTGAAGGTGACGAGCTTGGTATTCATGACCAGCTTGACCGGCGGTGCGAAATACAGGTAACGGGATGTGTTCATCGAGCCATGACCGGAGATGATGATCGGGCAGTGTTTCTTTCTGGCGAGTGCGATGACTTCCTTATTGATCGCTTTAGCCCAGACGATGATCAGCATGCCGGCGCCTTTCTCGATCAGTTCCTTCTGCGCATCCGCGTCATCACCGCAGATAACGATACGGTCGGTGATATCGTAATTGGCCAGACGGCTCTGGGTGATCGCGATGATACTGACCTTACCGTTGATGTGTACTTTTTTGTCATCGTAAATGACTTTGCCGGAGATCGTATGCGCGATCCCTTTTACGCTCGTCTGACGCAGCAGATCGATACCTAAAGCGGTATCGCCCAGGCCGACGTTGACGAGGTCCGATTTTGAGACCATGCCAAGCAGGAGATTGTTTTCGTCCACGATGCCGATATACGGCTGGTCGGTATCCTGCATCAGTTTCAGGGTATCGAAGACCGAGGTGTCCGGACGGGTGGAAAGAGGTCCGTCGATCTTGATCTCATTCAGCTTTTTCCGTGCATCTTCCAAGAGCAGCGGCTCATCAAAGTGAAAGCGTTCGAGCAGATATTTCGTTTCAGAATTCAGTTCACCAAGACGACAGGCGACCGCGGGAACGCCCTGTGTGCGTTTGAAGAATGAATAAGCAATGGCTGCTGCCGTAGCGTCTGTATCCGGGTGTTGATGTCCTGTAATATATATACGTTCTTCAAGTGCCATAGTAAGTCTCCTTCTTAACTTTAGATTATAACACATTTTGTTTTCTCAACAGGATTTCCTCACAAACTTAAGCTAAAAACTCTTTATGAATATATAATTAGTTTATGTATATCCGTAAAAGTGAGAAAAGTGATCTTGATACGATCAAAGAGATCTACAGTAATGCCAAGCTATTCATGCGCGCAAACGGCAACATGAATCAATGGATCAACGGCTATCCGAGCGATGAACTGATCCTGCGGGACATCGCGGACGGCGACAGCTATCTCTGTCTGGAGGGTGACGAAGCGCAGGCTGTCTTCGTATACAAGCGCGGGATCGATCCGACTTACCTCAGGATCGACGGCCAGTGGCTCAACGACGAGGAATACGGCGTGATCCACCGTATCGCTTCGCGAGGGAAGATCAAAGGCACCGGAACTTTCTGTCTGAACTACGGTCTGCAACAGTGTCCGAACCTTCGCATCGATACCCATGCGGACAACCGGCCGATGCAGAACCTGCTCAATAAAGAAGGATTCACCTACTGCGGGATCATCTATCTGGAAAACGGTGACCCGCGTATGGCCTTCCACAAAAAGATCTGATAAAGAAAGATCCGCCGCTCTGACTGAATTCCCCATCAGCCGGAACACCGGATCTTTTTATATTTGGTTATTGGTAGAATTGATCAACCATGCTGTTTCGCATTGATACGGTTGATAGCCCTCTGTAAAGCCACCTGAGCTCTCGCCATGTCGACGTTTTCATCATTCACTGCTCGTGCGAGTCTCCGTTCAGCTCTTTCTTTTGCCTTGATCGCTCTTTCGAGATCGATATCGTTAACGTTTTCGATCGTCGGAGTAAGGATCATGCACTGATTGTTATGGAAGTAGAGAACGCCGCCGCTGATCGCATAGGCTTCTCTCTTTTCCTCTTCCATAGTCATCTTTGACACCGTCAATGACACCACAATCGGCATGTGATTCGGCAAAATACCACGCTGACCGTCAGGTGAGACCACATTCACGATTGACGCTTTCGTCTGCTTGTAGAGACCTCTAGGCGTATTAATCGTGACGTCAATCAGCATAGCCTAAATCCTTAGCCTTTTGTTCGACGTCTTCGATCGTACCGCAGTACATGAACGCTGTTTCCGGATAGCCGTCATACTTGCCGCTCAAGATCGCCTTGAAGCTTCTGACGGTTTCCTTTAACGGAACGTATTTACCGGGTACGCCATTGAACTGTTCAGCAACGTTGAACGGCTGAGACAGGAAGTTACGGGCTCTTCTGGCTCTCGCGACGACCTGCTTGTCTTCTTCGGATAATTCTTCCATACCTAAGATGGCAATGATATCCTGGAGTTCCTTATAACGCTGCAGAAGTTCCTGAACACCGCGCGCTACCTGATAGTGTTCCTCACCGACGACCAGCGGATCAAGAACACGGGAAGAGGAATCGAGCGGGTCAACAGCCGGATAGATACCTAAGGACGCGATGGAACGGTCCAGAACGGTACGCGCATCCAGATGGGAGAAGGTAGTAGCCGGAGCCGGGTCTGTCAGGTCATCGGCCGGGACGTAGATCGCCTGGACGGATGTGATGGAGCCGTCTGCGGTACTGGTGATTCTTTCCTGAAGCTGGCCCATTTCGGTAGCCAGAGTCGGCTGATAACCAACGGCAGAAGGCATACGGCCTAACAGAGCGGATACTTCGGATCCTGCCTGAGTGAAACGGAAGATGTTGTCGATGAAGAGCAGAACGTCCTGATGATCATGATCACGGAAGTATTCCGCCATTGTCAGACCGGCAAGGCCGACACGCATTCTGGCTCCCGGAGGTTCGTTCATCTGGCCGTAGACCAGGATGGTTTTATCCAGGACGCCGGAATCCTTCATTTCGTGGTACATGTCGTTGCCTTCACGGGTTCTTTCACCAACACCCGCGATAACGGACTGACCACCATGTTCCTTAGCGATGTTGTGGATTAATTCCTGCATTAAGACGGTCTTGCCGACACCGGCGCCACCGAACAGACCGATCTTACCGCCTCTTGCGTAGGGGCAGAGCAGGTCGATGACCTTAATGCCTGTTTCTAAAATTTCAGATGCCGTCGTCTGATCCGCAAAAGTTGGAGCCGTACGGTGAATCGGATTGCGCGGGATCGCCTTATCCACTTCTCCTAAACCATCGATCGGTTCGCCTAAGACATTGAACATTCTTCCCAGAATCTCTTTGCCTACAGGAACGGAGATAGCTGCACCGGTATCGACACAACGGCTGTTACGGACTAAACCGTCCGTAGATGCCATAGAAATGCAACGGACCGTGTCATCGCCGGTATGCTGCGCTACCTCGACGATGACATGACTTCCGTCTTCTTTATAGACCTCGATGGCATTATTCAGGTTAGGGAGTTCGCCGTTTTCGAAACGAATATCAACGACTGGTCCGATAACCTGTATGATTTTACCTTCGTTTTTCATCATCTCTTCCTTTCTATAACGCATTTGCCGTGCCGACGATTTCGGTCAGCTCTTGCGTGATCGCTGCCTGACGGGCCTGGTTAAACTGCAGTACGAGTTTCTCTTCGAGTTCCTCGGCGTTGTCGGTCGCCGTTTCCATAGCGAGACGTCTGGAGCCCTGTTCTGCCGTCTTGGTTTCAAGCGATAACGAATATGCGACGTTATGCACCATCTCCACGATCAGCTGATCAAGGACCTGGTCGATGCTCGGGTCGAAAATGATGTCGAGGATCTTTTCGGTCTTCTCTTCATCCTTCTCGACTTCCTCATACGGAAGCAGGATGTTCAGTGAGGGCTCGAAGGTCATTGTGTTGACGAATCTTGTGTAACAAACCTGGATCTTATTGATTTCATCTTTCAAGAAGAGATCTATGGCGTTGTCGATATACGAACGCATCGTCATATCGTCCATACCGTCAACCGAGATCGCACTCTCGTTTACGATATTGTAGCCTTCTCTTTTGAAATGCTGATGCGCATGGGTACCAATGATTAAGAGCGGATCTTCTTTTTTCAGGTTCTGCTTGGCAAACTTGGTGATGTTGGCGTTGTAGCCGCCGCACAGACCAAGGTCGGAGCAGAATAAGACCGTAAAGGCACTGTTGCTCTTGTGTTCCAGCAGGAACTTTGATTTCAACGGCTGGTCGGCACTCAGGATATCATTGACCATTTCCTGCAGTTTCTGCGAATAGAAGCGGTTGGACTCCATCATCTTGCGCTGCTTGGCGAGCTTCGCGTTCGCGATCATCTGCATGGCCTTGGTGATCTTCTTGGTGGATTTTACCGAACGGATACGCGATTTAATGGCCTGTTGACTGCCTGCCATTTTACTGTGCTCCGTTGATCATCAGATAATCGTTCAGTGATTCGGTAATCGCCGCTTTTAATCCTTCAGTCAGAGTGTCGTCGAGAACACCCTTCTCTTGAATCGTATTCAATAAGTCCGCGTGTTTTGCCTGCAAATCACGATGTAAGGCTCTTTCGAAATCAGTGATCTGTTCCACATCGATCTTATCCATATAGCCGTTTTCAACAGCGTAGATGGATGCAACCTGCAACGGCATCGTCAGCGGTGAATACTGCGGCTGTTTCAGGATTGCCTGCAAACGGGCACCGTGGTCGATGGTCTTCTGTGTGACCGGATCGAGGTCGGAGCCGAACTGCGTAAAGCTTAATAATTCGTTGTACTGCGCCAGTTCAAGCTTTAAGGACTTGGCGACAGCCTTCATTGCCTTTGTCTGGGCGGCAGAACCGACACGGGAAACAGAGAGGCCCGGGTCGACCGCCGGACGGTTACCGGCATTGAACATTTCCGTCTGTAAGAATAACTGACCGTCAGTGATGGAGATGACGTTGGTCGGGATATATGCGGAGATATCGCCGGCCTGAGTCTCGATGATCGGCAGCGCGGTGATGGAGCCGGCACCGAGTTCATCGTTCAGCTTACAGGCTCTTTCGAGCAGACGAGAATGCAGATAGAAAACGTCACCCGGGTACGCTTCACGTCCCGGAGGTCTCCTTAACAGCAGCGACATAGCACGGTAAGCTACAGCGTGCTTGGAGAGATCATCGTAGACGATCAGGACATCCTTGCCGCTTTCCATCCATTCCTCACCGATCGCGCAGCCAGCGTACGGAGCGATGTACTGCATCGGAGCGGATTCGGAAGCTGTTGCGACGACAACAGTTGTATATTCCATAGCGCCGCCCTGTTTCAGTTTTTCGACCAACTGGGCAACGGTGGAAGCTTTCTGACCGATCGCGACATAAATACAGCGAACGTTCTGACCCTTCTGATTAAGGATCGTATCGATAGCGATCGCTGTCTTACCTGTCTGACGGTCGCCGATGATAAGTTCACGCTGTCCCTTACCGATCGGGATCATGGAGTCGATGACCTTTAAACCGGTCATCAGTGGTTGATGTACACTCTTACGAGTCATAACACCGGGAGCAACTCTTTCGATAGGACGATACTTATCGCTTGTGATCGGTCCGAATCCGTCGATCGGTTCGCCTAATGCGTTAACGACACGGCCGAGCATTTCCTCGCCTACTTTGACTTCGGCGATCTGCTTTGTACGTTTAACGGACTGACCTTCCTTGATGTTCTTGTCACTACCTAAAATAACGATACCGACGGATTCCTCTTCGAGGTTCAGAATCATACCCATGGTTCCGTCTTCGAATTCGACCAGCTCTGAAGCCATGGCCTTGTCCAGGCCCTGTGCCAGAGCAATACCGTCACCAACTGTGATTATGCGGCCGATATCGTCTGCTTCGATCTTATCTTCGTAATGTTTAATGCGTTCCTTAATGAGAGCGCTAATCTCTTGCGGTTTAAGATCCATTTCCTCACCAGCTTTCTTTCAGTAACTCTTCTCTTAAAGAGTTGACTCTCGCTTTTAAAGAAGAGTCATATACACGATCGTTAATGTAGACACGGGTACCGGCCAATAAGGTCTTATCGATCTTATTGGTGATCTCAACGTTTTTATTGAGACTCTTGCTGATAGCTTCTCCGATCTCCGCCTTCTCAGCGTCCGTCAGTTCTCTGGCCGAAACGACCGTGACTTCCTGGACTTTGAGTTCCTCGTTGCACTGAGAGATGAAACCCTTCAGAATATCAACGATGTAATGGCTTCTTCCGCTGTCGACCAGAAGCGACAGGAAATTGACGAAGTCCTTATCAGCACCCTTGAGTACATCTTTTAACAGAGCTTTTTTATCGCTCTTTGCGATAGACCGGGTATCCAAAAATTTAATGACATCGCGGTCAATGACGCTCAGCATTTCGGCTGCCTGATCTTTTAATTCGGCAACTTTCTTTTCATCTGCAGCAAGCGAAAAGAATGCTTGCGCATAGCGTTCAGCGACCTGATTCATTCTGAATCTCCTTTACGAAAGATTCAATTGCGCGCTGATCCTGAGCAGCCAGCTCTTCTTTACCCATTAATTTGGTGCTGGCAGCCAGGGCAACATCAACAATCTCCTTCTGGAGATCTTTTCTTAACTCGGCCTTCTCTTTCTCGATCGCGGCATTCGCTTTTTCTAATGTGGCTGACGCCTGACGATTCGCCTCTTCAAGGATACGTTCCTTCTCATCGCTCGCTTCCTTGCGTGCTACTTCGACGATATCCTTAGCTCTCGCTTTGACCTCTTTCAGTTCCTGTTCGGTCTTAGCTCTGTAACCCTCAGCTTCTTCCTTCATTTTCTCGGCGTCTGTTAAACGCTTCTGCATCAGATCCTGACGCTTTGCGATCATTTCACGACCGGGAGTCCAAAGAAATTTCGTAGCAAAGAACAACAATACACCGGTGGCGCATAATTGCGTTACGACCGTCAGCCAGTTTGGAAAGAGTTGCTCAGCAACTGCAATATCCATACTGTACTCCTTTCCTTAGACTATTAGTTGAATACAAAGATCAGAATAATAGCGATAAGCAAACCGTAGATAGCACATGTTTCGGAGATAGCGTCACCAAGAATCATGATCGTACGGATCTGATTCATGGCTTCCGGATTCTTACCAACAGACTCAACTGCCTGTTTGGCAACACTACCTTCTCCGAATCCGGTTGCAAAGCCGGTGAAGACTGCGATAGCTGCTGCGATTGCGACTAAACCTCTACCAATATCCATATTTTCCTCCTTCTACTCTTCACCTAACTCATTGGCTACTAAAGCCATGGTCAGGGAGATAAATATGTACATCTGGATCAAACCAGAAAATACATCGAAATAAGCGTGCAATACCGGGGCAAGGACAACGCCGACGATATTGAACTTAACGAGTTTGCCGATCAAAAGATTCGACACGATGTTTGTTGCTGTATAAACCAATGACATCAGGATGGAACCACTCAGAATGTTACCAAAGAGACGCATAGACATGGAGATCAAAGGTGTGAATTTCGAGATAATGTTACCGGCGACCATGAACGGGAACGGTTCGATCAGGCCGTGGAGATAACCGCCTATGCCGGCACTCTTGATCGATGCACGCTGGATCAGGACCCAGGTGATGAATGCCAGGGCGATCGTGACGCTCAGGTTCATCGTCGGGGTGTTGAATCCGAACAGACCGGAAAGGTTCGCGACTGCGAGGTACAGTGTCAGGGTTCCGATATACGGGCCCATGCTCTTGACGCTTCTCTCGCCCATGACCTCTCTGACCATGCCGTCGATCCATTCAATCAGATACAGGGCGCCGAAGACCAGGCCTTTCGGTTTTTCATACGGATCGGCTGCCTTGATCTTTTTTCCGGCAACAACGCAAAGAACGCACAGTAGAACTGTGATGATCAGAATTGCTGGTATCTCTTTCTGAATAACGACTGTCATGATTCCTCCCCATGAGCATAAAGTATAAGCAACATCACTCTGTTCAAAAACATACTGCCGAAGACCGCAAACAGATTGAAGATCTCCGGAAACAATGCCGCAATGACCATCGGCAACGCCAGCAGCACGATCCTCAGGACAAATCCAAGCGAGACTTTTGAGATCCCGCCGGCGGCCGTTTCCAGAACCGCGTCGACCATTTTGGTCAGGACGACAAGATACAGGAAATAGAACAGCTGACCGAGCAGAAGCCCGAAAGATACGGACCTGTCAAAAAAAAGGAAAACAACTGCCAGAATCGCGACGACTACAGATGATATTTTGGTTGTCTTTACGTGTTCCTTGATCACTTTTTCATGGTCTCCCAGATAATCGTCCAGAGAAAGGACATGCTGAACGCGAAGGCAATCAGAATACCTGCGGTCATGTGATGAAAAAGCGAACCAAAATAAACGCCGGCAACAAACAGTGAGATGACAGTCATCCCACAGCCGATCATCAAGATCCCCCTCTTCATGTATTTAGTTTAATGTAACTATAAATAAACGTCAACTGACCCTTCCTGTTTATATTGGGTATATAACCATGCTTTTTTGGGCATAAAACCAAAAAAATAGACAGTTTCTTCAAATTGTTTATACGGAATGCACAAAACAAAGAAAGCGGATCATTCCGCTTTCTGATGAATAACGACTTGTGTAAAAGGAATGCTGATGCCTTCCTGATCAAAACGCTTTTTGATCGCCAGCCGAAGCTCCCTTCCGACCTTCAGGAATTCCTTTCCTTTGGTCGGCTGGCAGACCGTGATGTCAACGCTGTTCGTGTTGAAAGCGCTGATGCCAGTGACTTCCGGCTCGCCGGAGCAGATATCCGGGTGTTCTTTTGCGTATTGGGAAGCGACTTCGCGGAGGATCTTCATGATCTCTTCGGTATCCGCTTCATACGGTGTAGGAACAGTCACGATCGCCGAACTCTTCTTTACTGAATAATTGATCACCGTGCGGATCTCGCCGTTGGGGATGATCACTCTTTCCCCGGTCCGGGTCATAAGATAAGTGCAGCGCATCGCCAGCGACGTCACATCGCCTTCATAGTTGTTTATCTTTACATAATCGCCGACCGCGTACTGTCTTTCGAACATGATGAACAGACCGGCAAACATATCGCCGATGATGCTCTGCGCACCCATCGAAACGATGATCGCGCCGATCCCGGCAGCCGCCACCATATTGAAGGCAACGGAACCGAATCCCAGAATGTTGATGCTGATGCAGAGCGCGATGAAGTAGATCACGTACCGGCAGACGCTGCGCAGCAGTGTCATCGTCGTGATCAGTTCTTTGGATTTTTCGCTTTCGCCGGCTCCCTTCGCTTTTTCGATCACGCCGCCCGTGATCTTTGAAAGACTGTTAAGAAGGACTTTGGCGACAAGAAAGACAAGAACGATAAGCAGAAGGTTCGTTCCTGTTTTTACCAGATCACTGCTGTATTTTGCGAAAATATCGTCCCAGTTGATCGTCATATCTCTCCACACTAAAGCTCTGCAAGCATTTTATCCGGGTCATCCGCCGCTTTGACTTTATCGTTTGCCTTGATGATGATGCCTTCCTCATCGATCAGATAGGTAGTGCGGACGACGCCCATCGAAGGTTTGCCGTAAAGCTTTTTCTCTTTCCATACGTCATAGAGCCGGATGACTTCTTTTTCCGGATCGGCCAGGATCGTGATCTTCAGTTCCTGTTTTTCCTCGAAACGCTTATGGGAACTGACCGGATCTTTGCTGACGCCGAGCACGACAGCACCCTTCTCGGTAAACTGCGGAACGAGTCGGGAATAGCCGCAGGCCTGTTTCGTGCAGCCGCTCGTATTGTCTTTCGGATAGAAATACAGGATCACTTTCTTCCCTCTGTAGTCACTGAGGGAATGCATCTCTCCGTTCTGGTCCGGCAACGTGAATTCCGGCGCTCTGGTTCCTGTTTCCAGCATACTGTTACATCCGTTCTCCTCTTTATCATACAAAAAAGAGAAGTTTTCGGAAACTGCCGTTAAAATGGTATGATTTCTGTGAGGTCAAAACATTATGAAAAAGAAGCTTGCAGAAGATAAAAAGGAACTGTTCGCACTCGGCGAAGAACTCTTCCGGCATCCTGAACTCGGCTATAAGGAATTCACCAACAAGAAGATCCTGACGGAGTACTTCGGGAAAAACGGTCTGAAAGTCACCGATCTTGGTTTCCGCACCGCCTTCAAGGTGTCGATCGGTTCCGGATCTCCGCATATCGGACTCATTGCGGAACTCGACGCTATCCCGACGCTGGGACATCCTTTCGCCAATAAGGAGGATCACGCCGCTCACAGCTGCGGACATTCCACCCAGTGCGCCATCATGGCGTATGCGCTGGTCAAGCTGAAAGACGTGATCAAAAACGGAACCGTGACTCTGTATTTCACCCCGGCCGAGGAATTCACGGATATCGCTTTCCGCAAGGAGCTGATCCGCAGTCACGAGATCAACTATATCGGCGGAAAAGTCAATATGCTGACGGCAGGTCAGTTCGATGGGGAGGACCTGTTCATCCACCTGCATACGATGGGTGAGGGGAAATACCATTTTTCACTGAATACGTCGCTTGCCGGATTCATGTACAAGGAGATCACCTTCCGCGGAAAAGCGACCCATGCCGCGGTCGCCCCGGATAAAGGGATCAATGCCCTGAACGCTTTCGTTCTGTTTGACAATGCAGTCCATATGCTGCGGGAGACCTTCCGCGAAGAGGACTGCGTCCGTATCCACGGCATCCTTTCCGACGGCGGTCAGACGGTCAATTCCATTCCGGAAAAAACGGTTTATGAATGCTACGTCCGGGCCATGAACAACGACGCTCTGCAAAGCACAGCTGAAAAAGTCGACAATGCGGCAAAGCACTGTGCCAAAGCGCTTGGCGCGACTGTGTCGATCAAAACGACACCCGGTTATCTTCCGATGAACCAGAACGAACTGATCAATGATATCATCCGCGAAAACATGCTGAAATACTGCAAGGCGGAAGAGATCCACGATTATGAAAAGTCGATGGCTGCCGGTGATATTGGCGATCTGTCCCTGTTCAAGCCGACAGTCCAGTTCGGCTATTCCGGCTTCAAAGGCAACTGTCACGGAAAGGACCTTTGTATCTGTGATGAAGAGCGCGCGTATCTTGAACCTGCCGCGATCATATATGATACTGTGCTATATCTTCTTGAACATCCGGAATATACAAAACGTATCATCCGCGAATTCGTACCGAAGATCGGCATGGAAGAATACCTTGCCTATCTGAACCGCTGACAGATCCGCAAATACCCAGAAAAACAGAAAAACGGAGTTCATGAACTGTCCCATTCTAGTGGGGCGGTTCATCATTCTCCGTTTTTCTTTCCGGATCTTCCGGATCTGCCAGGCCCTTTTCTGTCTTCCATTTGAAGTCCTTCATCTTTTCTTTCGAGGGACCTGGATAACCGAGACGGACCGCTTCCTTAAAGACAGCTCTGTCATCGGTGATGAAATTGATCGCACATTTTCCGGTGCGCAGGATATTCAGTCCGGTATTGGAATTGTTGCGGCATTCCAGCAGCATCGCGTAGCGGTCCTTGCCGGCGATGTAGTACGGGAAGCACAGCGAATAGGAGCCGACGTTCAGACTGCCGTCTTCGTTGACGGTGGATATGCAGACGGTCGGCATCGGGAAAAAGGAGGATGTCTGATAGAAGTTATCGACGATCCGCAGGTCTTTAAAGGAACTCATGACCGGCGCTCCTTCAGATAGCGGCTGGCAATGTCCGTCATGCGGGTGATCAGCTCACACTCATCTGTCAGAAGATCATAGACAGCGTCTTCGGAAAGGACGCCGCATTTCAGATCCTGCGGCAGTTCTCCGTTTTCCCAGGCTTCAAAATCCCGCAGCCACTGGCCGCCGGAATAGTATTCTTCCAGTTCGCGGATGCCCTTTATGCAGGCATTGTACTCTTCCAGCGCCTTTTCCAGCGCATCCGCCGCAGCTCTGCAGGCGTCAAGGTTTTCTTCCATCTTTGTGATCCGTTCGGTTTGTTTGCTCATGATCTCTCCGCTCCTATCTGTACCTGACTGAGGTCACTTCCCAGTCCTCCCGCGAGCTCTCGAATCTGCTGTGACAGTGCGGGCAGTGTTTCTCTTTCAGCACATTGAAACTGCCTCCGCAGTTCGGACAGACGACTGCGGAGAAAACAAATGTGTCTTTTACCTTGAATTCAGCATTATGACGCATGGTCATCAGGATCCGGTCTTCCTTTACTCTGACTTTGCTTCCCTCATCGTAGAAATCTGTCAGGAAAAGTTCCAGCTCAACTTCCAGATATCCGTCCTTTTCGTTGATCGAGCGGACACCGACCGCGCCTTTTGAAGTGCAGTGGATCAGATCCGCAAAGCGTTCGTCCAGTTTGCCTCCGGCATACTGCGGCAGTTCCTGCGGATCCCTGCTGAAGACGATCGTACGGAACAGGGACATCGCCTTGCCGGAGAAGTATTCCACGCTGAAGGCAGGATCATAGACCGAAAGTGATCTGTTGAGCTTTTTGTCGCTGCCAAGTGCACCGAGCATCGGCAGCGATTTACCGGCAAGTTTGAACAGTTTTCCCATCAGAAAGACACTGTACAGCATATAGGAGAAAAAGGCGAAGACCCCGGCGGTCAATGCGCTTAACAGCAGAATGGCCAAGACGCCGAGGATCCCGTTTTTCAGATATCCGCCGGCTACACAGCTGATCAGTCCGACCACCGCGCCAACGACGGCGCCGATCTTTGGGATCTGTTTCGATTTCCTGTCGATCACCTCCGGTGCCGGGATCGTCTCGGCGGCATAATAGTTAACGACCTTCGGGAACAGATCCTTATAAACGAAGTGGGTACGGCAGAACGGACAGCCGCCCTGCAGCAAATCGCTGACTTTTGCGATATTTCCGCAGTTCGGACAGCCGGCAGCAGTTTCACCGATGCCTTTCTCCCCTTCTGCCGGTTCAATGATCGAAAGATAGACATTCAGATCCTTTTTGCGTTTATAGAGAGTTTCACCGTTACGCTGAAATTCCAGCTCTTCCTCAAAACTGCGGTAATGGGTGGAACGGTTGTACGGATTCAAAGAGCCTCCCAGCACCTTGGATGCCTGCATCGGCGGGGTGCCCCGCGGAGTCAATGTGCAGCGCGCTTCGATCCGATGCTCTTTCAGGCGTTTTTCCTGCAGGTCAAGCAGGTAGCGGATGTCCCGATCGGCATCAAAAGGCTCGTTTCCATTAGCGAACCAGTGTTCCAGCTCTTCGCAGAAGCGGCCGAACAGGTCTTCCCTGTCGGAGCGCCAGCTTTGCAGCGTCGGCGTCAATTCTACATTCTCTTCATTCATAAATTTTATTATACCCCTATTTTCTGCAGCAGCAGAAGCACGATCAGGATCGGGACCATGACAGTCGCCGCAGAAAGACCGGCCAGACCAGTGCCGACACCGGCACCTACGAAT